>VFSW01012488.1_pt1 | contig 11859 bp, 27 predicted proteins | sample 5358111 | NCBI WGS metagenome assembly VFSW01 (sample SAMN11554181, study PRJNA540505) | mine drainage metagenome | isolation source: sediment from site ElyBrook_90M | place: USA: Ely Copper Mine, Vershire, VT | collected 2017 | reverse complement strand
GTGAGTCTTATTTTTCTATTGAAATGATCCCCTCGATGGCCGCGACTTATAACCCGGTTGTGGCGGCGATGTACCAGGACACGAGTGGACAGGCAGTAACCGCTAACGTCACTGATTTCAGCTACAACACGAAAGTGTTTGATACGACTGGGTCGTTTTCTATAAACAAGTGGACCGCGCCCAAGACCGGCATTTGTGATGTCAAGGTTTCGGACTATCCAAACGCTGGTGGTCCCACACTATTTGTTTATAAAAATAGTGTCTTATTCCAGGCAATTGCATATCTAGGGACAACTTCTCATCTCGGCATCGGTACTGTATCAGTACCCGTAAATGCTGGCGATTATTTAACAATTAGATCAGACACAAGTTTCACGCGAGGAAGTTCCGCGTCTAGTGTTTTCGTGTCATTTGAAATGAGATAGGAATTATTTATGGAACAACTAGAAATACTTAAAAAACAAATCGAAGCTTTAAATGAACTTGTGAGAATCAAGGATCAAACGATTGAAGCTTTGAAAGCGCAGCAGGTTCCACAAGTTCAATATCAACCAATGGAGCAATGGCCCGGCCAACAAGCACCATGGGTAACTCCATGGGTTGTAACTTGCGATAGTGGGAGCTAACTAAATGAACTTTAAGGTGAGCTAACATGGACGATAAGTTTGATTATTTCATAGAGCAGACAAATAAAAGATTCGATCAAACAGACACACAAAACAATGTGCGCTTTGACAGAATCGAAGATAAGATTGATAAATTGATTATGTTTAGATCGGTGTTGATAGGGGGAGCCCTAGCGGCGGGCGCCATTGCGGGCTTTGTCGCTGATGCTTTGACCTATGTTTTTAAAGCTAAAATAGGAGGCTAAAAAATGCCATTCAAATCCCTTGCACAACAAAAATATTTCCACTGGCTTTCACTGGGAGGGGTTAGCTCATGAGAACAGTACAAGTTGTTTCATTAAATGCGGCCGATGCCACACAAACATCTCAAACGTCAAGTCCAGTATTTACAGATCAATGGTTTTCGGCATCATGCGAGGGGATAGCATCTGGCACGTTGACTGGAACTTTGAAGCTTCAAGCGTGCAATGATAACGGATATTCATCGTTTAACCCGCCGCCTTCCACTGCCAATTGGGTCGATATTCCTAATGAGACGGTGAGCATCACCGCCGCCGGTAACTTCCTCATACCTCAGTTTTTCCCAAATTATCCTTGGATGCGCGTAGTCTATACCAAGTCGACAAGCTCAACTGGGGCCACAATAACGGCTGAATTAAGAGGTCAGGCCGTTTAGATAGTTGCTTGACGAATTGTTTTCGGTAAACTTTACTCAATAACGAACAACCAAACAAAAGGGGAAAACCATGCAAACAGAAACTTTGGCAGTATCGGACGAATTCGCGGCCTTTGGCGCAGCTCTTGGCGGTGTCATTGCCGGCATTAAGGCTAAAGATCCGTTAATGACCGATGTCACAGCATTTTTGACGCCACTTGCGGCCGCAATCCCGGCGATGGGAAGCGTTGGGGCTGACATAAAGCTACCGGAAAACCAGGCGTTTTTGATTTACTCGATCTTGAAAGCGTTGGGTGTTTAATATGGGAGACACAGCGGCATACACCGGCGTTACCGGAATCGTTTATAACCCAGACATCGCAGGTCTTTACGCTCGCATCAACCGATTCATCGAAGAGATGATAGCATCGGCGTCTAGTGGAGTGAGTTTATTTTCTAGCTTCGATCAAGCGCGTCTTCTGAGCTACACTGCTGCGATCACGACTTATCAAAACTGGATCTTGGCTCAACCACAACTTGATCTCCCAAAAACCCATGACAAGACCTACACGCTGAAAGCAGCGCCGGTGGTGCCTGACATGGAAAACGAAAGTGTCAAAGACGTTTTGAATCTTTTGGAATCGACCCGCGATGAGTTGATTAACTCTCAGAGTGCTAGGTTGCCATCAGGGCTTATGAGCTTTGACTCGACTCGTTTAGCAGCATTGGTTGCAAAAATTGAGAGCTTTATTTCGAGCTACGTTGCAAAGGCTGATCCTTTGGATTTGCCGGAATCAAGCCCGCAAGCTGCAATGACGCCGCCGGGACCTACAGGCGTATAATGCCCATCATGCCATTCGCGGAGGGTGAGTCAAATCGCCCCCCGCGCTTTCATTTTCCGGGACTGATCTTCAACGCTGGTTGCTTGATAGCTGCAGCCATTTTTCACAAACAAGGTGAGTGGGCAATATGGATCGCTTTCGTAAACGGGATCTTACATGCTTGCAGAGATTAGCCTTGGACAAAAATTTCAGCTGGTTTGATTTCATATTTCTGCTTGTGATCGCGATGGTATTAATTCTCATGCTGATCTATGTGAGGTATCCGAATTGAAATACCTCATTCTCTGCGTCCTATTATCCTCGTGCGCGTCGATTCCGCAAACGAGCTTACCGCCCAGTATGCAGCAAACAATTCCTAATTATACACTCTCGGGCTCAGTCAATGGCACAGCCTTCAGTGGTGTTGCAGTTATCCCCTGGTCTTCGCAGTATGACGTGAAAGTAGAATCAAGTGTGGACGTGGATTACATGACAATTTCCACGTGCGCACGCGATATCCCAATTACCAGTGCTATCTCGGTATATTGGACGCTCCCACACAACTCAATTGACTATCCGTATTTGCCGGACCCACTTGAGAATCACGGCTCGTGTCTCATGCGTATTGATGCTTTCAATAAAAAGAATCCTGCAAATAACGCTTTTGCCATCTTGGATTTTGAAACGCCTGATGCAACTCTCCCTGCCACAAATGTTTGCAATGGTGCCGTGGAAACCACAGGAGGGGTCAGTGTGTGCCAATCAAAAGCAGGACTATTGCAGGAGATTGTTTTTCAAACTCCAGTTGAGATTTATAAGCCCGCGATTGCAGCCGATTGCGTGCCGACGACGAATGACAATTTAGTTTGGAAATTGACGGTGCCGCTTCATGATTGCGTTGTCTACTTTCAACAAATAGCTAAACCTCATGCGCTTCACAGAGCTGATTGGTTTGGCTGGAATCAGCCGGTGGTACCATGATCGCACTACTCACAACCCTTGCGCCCCTTATCATTCAAGCAGGATCTTGGCTCATAGGTCTTTTCATCAAAGACCAACAGGCTAAACAGGATGCGCTTAACGCGTACTATGCGGCGATCCAGGCTCACATTAACGATGCTTTGCAAAGTGTAGTTGACCATAACAGCGCAGCGGATCAGGTCGCGGGCCTTAAACAAGAAACAAATAAGGACTAGGGCGTGCTAAATGGCTTGGATTTATTTAGCGGAATCGGAGGAATCACTTACGCCTTACGAGATTGGGTCAGGCCAATCGCCTATTGTGAGCGAGATCCCTATTGCCAAGCTGTTTTGTTGTCCCGTATGCAAGACGGCGCAATTGCTCAAGCACCAATCTGGGATGATATTACGACCTTCGATGTATCAATGTTGTGTCGAAAACCGGACATCATCTATGGAGGATTTCCCTGCCAAGACATCAGCGTTGCGGGACGCGGAGTTGGCCTGGCAGGCGAGCGAAGTGGACTTTATTGGGAACTGCACCGACTCGTTAAAGAAATCAGACCATCGTTTGTCTTCCTCGAAAACGTCCCAGCGATCAGGACCCGCGGTCTTATCGACGTGGTCCGGTCACTTACCGAGCTCGGGTATGATTGCCGGTGGACGGTTGTATCGGCCCAAGAAGTTGGAGCCCCGCACATTAGAAAAAGATGGTTCTTGCTTGCCCACGCCAACAGCACAGACCTACGGCTCGAACAAGGGCGGAGCTTCGGGGCGCACGGGCAAGGAGCGCATCAGCTTGGAGACGATGGCCTCCAGACAACTTTGGCCCACTCCGAGAGCATCAGATGGGAGTCATGGCGGTCCAAACCAATCCCTGAAGGGGAAACCTGCTCTGGCATCTGCGATATTCAGAACGCCGAATGCATCGGATTGGAAGAACCGGAGCAAGCGCAATCCCGGTCAGCAAATTCATCTACAGACCCAAGTTGGTGGGCAATTGAGCCCGATGTGGGTCGAGTGGTTAATGGGCTACCCCATCGCGTGGACCGAATTAAAGGACTGGGCAACGCAGTGGTTCCTCTCCAGGCGAAAGAGGCGTTTAAAAGGCTTATCGGCATTAATTAAACAGGAAACGGAGAACAAATGAGCCCATATCAGATCTTAATATTTATTCCCGTGGCAGTGATTGTAATAATATATTTTAGGAGTAAACAAAAATGAAGCTCACAATTCAACCAAGCGGCAACATAACCGGCGGCTCTTTTGAATATGAAATTAATGCCACCACAGGCGACATTGCTTTTACAGGCGACATTGAAGCTCGCATCGGATGGGGATGGTTTAGCATTAAAAAATCAATACCTCTCGACGGTAGCTCGCATGTTGATCCTGCACTTTTAAATTCTGCCACCGTCAAAGATGGAAATAAATATCAGTTTGGAAATCTGACAATCATGGTCACAAGCATTTTCGATCAAGTCGCGCGTTGTATGCTCGTCATGACAGGCCCTATCAGGGGATCAGGCTGGGCCGAGATTGATTTGCATCAACCCATCATCTCGCTCACAAGAGTTTTCGTGAGCGCAAACGTGCCCGTGATCGGAAACCAAACCGTGGATGCGAGGGCATAATGGACAGAATGACGTATCTTAAAAATCTGTGGGATACATGCACCATTGACAACAATCCTGAGATTGAGCGCGCAGCCAAGGGTGTGCTCTCGGGATGGCTTACTTACAAGCAAGTGGGTGATCAATTGTTCATTCCGCCGTGGGTGATCGGATGCCTTCATTACCGCGAAAGTGATTTTGATTTTGGGACATGGCTTGCCAATGGTGATCCGCTCTTTGACTCAAATGGTGTAGCGATTCAAACTGTACACGTGCCAGCAGGTCTCGGGCCGTCAAACACATGGGCCGATGCCGCATTGATTTCCTTGCAGCATCAAGGCTGGGGCGCTGGAAATCTGCATTGGGATGCTGTGAATGCGCTTGATAACATGGACCGATGGAATGGATTGGGGCCGGAGATATATCATCACGATAACTCAAACTATTTGTGGGCTCGGACAAATCAATACAAATCGGGAATGTATACTTCGGATCGGACGTGGAACCAAGATGCCGTTGACCATAGGCCAGGTTGCGCGGCGATCATGAAGGCGTTGGTCGCGGTTGGAGTGGAGATTTAATCTTGCGAGGTCGACCGCCCTTTTTGCCATTGAGCCGTGCTGCATTTTGCTTTTTCTCGCTTTTGACTTTGCCACCTAAAATTAGGTAGAAAGTGAGGGCGCTTCGGTAAACCTAACTGGGTCATCATAGCCCGTGCGCTACCCGACTAGCTCGCGCCTTCGGACGGATGGGCACTTATATTCAATGCCAGTGCTGGATTGTCCACGCCCCCATTGATATAACTAGCCGTCGCCGCAGCCGTCGCCGTAGCCGTCGCCGTAGCCGTCGCCGCAGCCGTCGCCGCAGCCGTCGCCGTAGCCGTAGCCATGGCCGGAGCCGTCGCCGTAGCCGCAGCCGTCGCCGTCGCCGTCGCCTGAACCTGAGCCGTGGCCGTAGCCGTCGTTTATTTCATCCATGTCGGTACACCCTCAATGATTTTTGCCGCTACGTCGGTTACGTCTAGCACTTCGATGATTTCTGTTAGCTCTATGCGTGCAACAGGTGCCGGGAATTTGCATTCAAGCGGGCATTGGGGTCCGTCCACGGCCAATTGGCTTAGGCTAGCTGCCCCCTTCCAGAACCAAATCCTGCGCGCATTTGTAAGCACGCCGCGTTTGCCGTCCTGACTGCGCTCTTGTATATCGTCCGGGGTGTAGAAGACACCCGCTGAATAAGTCCTTACTATTTTCGCCATATAATTCTCCTTTGTTTAGTTACAATTCTCCAATCAAAATCCAACCCTGCTTTTCAAGCTGAAGGTCAAACGGGGGCGCGCTCTCAGGATACGAAAAAAGTGTGTGCGCTTTCATCATCCATTCTTCATGCTCTAGCTTTAAAAAGAGTCCGTCAAAAGTAGCGATGGTTTCATTATCGGGATAATAATAAACGTATTGCGGTTTCATAGCCCAAGTTTCTCCTTCGCATCGGCGAGAGCCGCCTCCGCGATTTCACAATTGTCATGCAATTGGCCGCGCGAAATATTCTCACCGTCAGAGTACATGTTTGGTGGCCCAACCAAGCATAAGCGCTCAAGCGCCGCTATCAATGACTCGATCACAGGCCAAAGTTCGTCGTGGCAAGTTTGGAAGCCAACAAGCGCAGGAGACGCATTACCGAATGTTTCCTCAAGGGCTAATCTTATGTCATTAAGTTTATCGGTCATTTCTCACCCCTCCCATTTCATAAACTTTCTGCACCAAATACCATGTTTTGGAGACGAGTCGTCCCAAAGGAAAATTTCATGTGCTTCACGTAAAAGCTTTGTCGCTTCATCTAATTTGGCTTGAAGGGCGTCGTAGTCTGATTTTGGAACTACAGACCAAAAATTTGTTAATGCCCCGTTACTAAACATTGCCTCAAAGTTCTGCCTCTCTTCGGAAACACCATAATTTCGATGTAGAATCCCTAGTCCTGGGTATTCTAGAATCCACCACTCTTTTGTTTCACTCATCCCTCACCCGCTATTTCCGCGATTTCTTTCATCGCAGCGTCTACAGGATAAGTCCAATTGCCTACTGTAATTTGCTCAAGTGCTCGCGCCTGAACCTCGCAAATCCTGATTAGTTTATCCAAAAGTTCGGGTGCTGCGGCGATGAGTTGAGCGGTTGGCTCTTTCACTTCAGCGAACGTGATGCACGCGCCGTCAGAATCATATGCAAACCATCCATCGTTACGTGCAAAATTTGGTCGATAAGTCCACGGCGCTTTGGGTGCCGCATCCAATTTCCCACGCGCGTCTTTGAGCAATTCGTCTAGAGTCATGTGTCACCCTTCTTTTCCAACATCCTTATCCGATGTTCCAGGTGTTCAATCCTAAGCAATAAATCACTTGTTTTGTAGAACATCGAATCAAGGCGCTGACGACAAAACTCGCAGACCGGAAGCCCGTTGACGGTGTTGAAATTTGTCATGTTGCTAAGTCCGCATTGCACGCATGTTGTACCGATGTGTGCGCCAGAGAGGTTCATGTGTCACCCCTCACTTTGTTCAACTCCGCAATCAATGCAGCGGTGCCGTTTTCATACGCATCCAGTATGCTCTTAAGCTTCTCAGAATCCGTTTTTGGTTTTGGCTTTTCAATTTCGCGGATGTTGATTAATAAAGCCTCGTGGGTGTCACCACTCACATTGCCGCTTCCAAAATCAACAGCGCCGTTTTTATACATGTGGCCCGTTACTCTTACGGCATCCTTGAACATCGGCTCGATATGCTCACGCCACCAATCATCTATGAAGCAATCAAAAATATCGTCTGCGGACCCGTATGGGTAACGATAAGTGCTGAACGCGACGAATTCTTTGGCGCTCGGTTTTTTAGGAATCATAACTCTCCAATCTGGACCCAGCCGAAGGACTCAGGAACATCTTTCAAATACAGACAATGGAGGGGGCCAATACTTGAAGCGCATTCACCGACCCAATCTTTAAGAAGCGAATCATACACAAAAAAACCCAAACATTCCGTGTATGGATGATAATAAACGTAAGTCATAGAATCTGGCCTCTCACATAAAGTTTCTCAGTAGTACCAAATTCCAAGCCATCGCGTATGTCAACATATCGTGCAAACTTTTTCCACCGCGCCCTGTGGTGTTTATCATCTTCCATCACATACTCAAGCCATGCTTTCTTAAGATCATAAAAGCTGTACTTTGATCGGCCGGGAAAGGTTGGTTCGTTATAAACAATGGGCATAGCCTTAATGCGTTTTGCTTTGAGCTTAGGGTTTTCTAGAGGCTCTACATTATAATCCATTCGTCACTCCCACGTTGCAATCATTTTGCTAAATGTTCGTTTAATTTCTTGATAGGCATTTGACCCAACAACTTTAATTTGTATATCGGGATAGTAAATTCCCATGCGCTTAAGCTTTGTTTTACTTTTCGCGTCCATATAACCCTTCACTTCAACAAAATAAGTTGAGTTGTCGGGAAGCGTAATTAAAAAATCAGGCGTATATGATCTAACACCCCGCTTGATTCTCTCAAACCAAAATGTCCTAGGCTCATATTCCCAATTCACGATGGACCCTTGGGATTTTATGAGATTCAAATATCTCGCGTAATTGGCTTCCATCTTAGATCTAAAAAAAATGTCTCCCAAATCAAGCCTCACCCCGCGTTTCACGTGATCAAATGTTCTGGGTTTCCCTCTCGCCATTCTCATTACAGCCCCCCGGTTGTATGTGTTGTTGCATGCTTTGCCAGTAGAGAGTTGATTCTTTAATCTTCTCTCTCCAGCTTTGTGCTTTTTTGTTTATAAAGTGTGGATCTTTTTTGTCATCAGTGGAAGGAAAAAACCAAGAGGTTGGAAACTTAATTTTGTCATAGGCAGGCGATGGAGTGAATATCGGAAGATCATTGCAACAATTCTCACCCTCTTGGCACAGGTTGCAGCGCATAAGAAGCTGCAAATCAAGAGCGCGAACAATGACGCGCACAAAGCCAGTGTCCATACAATCCAGACACAAAGTAGTGTCATGGCCCCCCTCCTTGAAAAACATCGCTAGATAAAAGCTCCTAAGATCGATGAGTCATCTGCGTTATGATCCTCGCTCGCATTTGAGATCATCTTGGCCAATATCACAAGCTGATCGAAAGCCCTTGGATCGTTTAATTCCAAGAACTCGCCGTTTTTCTCAGTCAAGAATTTAGGCCATGATTTATGGGTGTTGTGATAGCCGGCAATTATATCCTGAAGTTCCGATGGCGTCATGACATCACCTCAAAAGGGCAAATCATCTGGTTGTTCGTTTGATGGCGCAAACTCGGCCTCAGGGAGTGGCCCGAAGAAATCATCGCCTGGCGGCTTATCTATCTCAGTTGGCTGACTATCGAGCGGCAAAAGGGACACCGCTTTTAGCTTCTCAAGCGCTTGAGGCGAGAGTTTCTCGTGGCTCATCGGGAATATCTGATATTGGGTTTCTTTTCCTTCGCCCAATCTTGTAATCTTAACCCGAATTGTTTCAAGGGGAATCTCGTTATTGATGGCTTGAAGTTGACGGTAAACTACAGAGCCGCCTTCAAATATCTTGGCCGTTAAAACGCCATTTTCATTTACAATGAGATTTACTTTGAAGCGGAATTTGGCGTTAGGAGTATTGCCGTGCACGATAGCCGATTGTCCCTGATTCCAAAGCACGAAATACTCTTTAATGTCGCCTGAGAAAAATCCTGTCACCGACTCCCCATTTTTGAGACGGACGAACTTGGCACTCGCCTTTGACTCTTTGGGACTATATGAAAAACGCATCTTGGATCTCCTTGTTAGTTTCCTGCTTGATAAAACTTGGTTTCTGATTGCCAAACCTATCGCCCTTAAAAACCTTCGTAAAAGGCCCTTGGCAGGGTTCTTTGAAGGGGCAATATCCACACTGCCACGGAAGCACTTCAGAGCCGTCACGGGCCTTTACGTAGCTATATGGCTTATCTGGTGGATTGGTCTCGTGAACAGTATCAAAGTCCTTTAAGACACTGCGCGCTGTAAAATCATTATAGTGGAAAAGTCTGTCCCACACGTGACCCGTAGATTTGCGAAGATAAAAAAACCTAACTGATTTGCAGGCTCTCTCTTTTGCGAGATCGGTCTGCATGAGGGCATGGGCTTGTTTGAGATAATCTCCAGGGCCTTCTTTTTGAAAGCTTTGAAAGCCGTAATCCGCGGCCGATTTAATTTCAATGAGCTCCCACAAACCATCTGAGATTCTTTTTCCCCAACCATCGGCATGCGCTGAAATCTTGTAGCCTTGGGGGGTGGTGAAGCTTAAATCCTGCTGCGCGTAAAGTGTGATGTCTTTCCCTTGGAATTTAATCTCTCCGAGCTCGGCTCCCAAATCAATTTCAGAATAGACGTGATTGAGGAGAGCCTTTTTGATGTAATAAAGCAAAACTCGCTCGGATAGGTCGCCTAAGAAGAAATTCACGATCTTCCTCGGCGCCAGTTTCTCAGATTCGAAGCCATGGAGCTGATACCACCTGCGTCTCACGCACATATTGGCACTCGATGCCCTGTCCACGTCGTTAGATCGTTTCTCGTTTAAGTCTCGATCTATTGACTCATAGATTTTGAGCGTGGCATTTGGGAGGCTACTCTCGCCTGATTCATCGGTTTGCTGCCACGGGTTTTGAATGAGGTTTTCCTCAGTTTGAAAGTTCACGGTTTTTCCTCGCTATCGTTGAGATTTGATTGAGTCGTTGGTGGGGATCCATTGAGTTATTGTCTGCAATGGCTGAGATTTCATAGAGTTGAGTGAGTATTTTAGCGTGGCTTTCTCTTAAGGCCTGAAGAGTTGTTTGCTGGGCCTCAATGACGGATTGAGTGACCTTGAGATCACGAATGGCAAAGCTCGCCTCTATTGATAAGTGATCAAGATCTTGCACACACACCCCCCACGTTTGCTATGTTTAGGTCAACAGAAATATCAGGGTGTGTTTTAAAGTCAAAAGATAGTTTGGAATTCGTAGACACAGAGCGCAGTTAATTTACAGTTGAATGGATTACTTTGATGGGTGTAAACATTACCTCACCGGTTACGCCATAAATCGGAAGGGCATGAGATGTCTTGGGGAGCAAAGACTCATGACCTGGCTTCTCGGGGAGAGGCTCACTAGGTCTTGCGAGGCTTAGTTTAAGCACAGGGGTTGGTTTCCAAGGACGCAATCCTAAATTGGCGGCTATACTTTAGACCGACGGGCTTACACCGCTCGGGTTTAAAAGCTTGATTTGGATTTGACCCCACCGGTTCAATCCGGGTTAATAGGTGATTCCCGCGGTTCAATTCCGGTCTGGGGCGCAGGGCAAGGGACTGTAACATCCCGGCTTATCCATCAAGCAGGCATGCTTAAACTATCTTTACTCACAGGGCTTGCTCTAGTGATTGATGATGGATGCATGCTCGGTTAAAAGCTAAACTCAGGCACGTGAGCATAGGCTTTTATCACAGGGGTTACACCCAGAGAATAGTTTGAAAACGAAGGCCAACAAGAAACCTTCTTTGGGCTACCTTTACCCAAGCGGAACTAACCCGCTGCACAATGCGTCATGACTTTGCTGAATAACATACTTTGTACTGGCTGTTTGGATTTGGATTTATCTCGGGCAAATAGCCCGAGCATCCAGGCTGCGCCTTATCTAGACCTTTGAAACATGTAACATTGTGTCTCAGATGGGTTACATAGGTTAAGAGCGTACGAGCTTGCAATACCAACGGTGAATGGGGAGATAATAAAAGAGCCTTGCATTAGGTTGTAATTGGAGCATGCCGTCGTGTTGCCTGGATTTGTAGTGTCCACACATTGATCCACATAGTATTGGCCCACCATGTCTTGGGTGTCTGTCTCAAAGAATGTCTGGCATGAGCACGTGTCTCCACCTAGAAAACTAAAGTTTGATTGCGATGATTCCCATGGGCCAGGCGACTGAATCGTGTTTTGACCCATTTGCCAAAGCCCAGTAATTGCCTGAGATGAGCCTGTAATTGAATTCGATGGTGTCCCCTGAGTGTTCGCAGCCTGAGATGATTTTGAATGCACTGGAGCGCAAGCTGAGAGCATTAAAACGCATGCTAAAAATAGTAGTGCTTTCATTTGTCACCCTTTTCTTTGTTAAATTGGTTTTCAGTCTCAAT
>VFSW01012487.1_pt1 | contig 11860 bp, 12 predicted proteins | sample 5358111 | NCBI WGS metagenome assembly VFSW01 (sample SAMN11554181, study PRJNA540505) | mine drainage metagenome | isolation source: sediment from site ElyBrook_90M | place: USA: Ely Copper Mine, Vershire, VT | collected 2017 | reverse complement strand
AACACGGTGAGCCCAGAACTTCCCGGCACCGAGCCGGCGTGGAAGGAGGAAGGCGTGATGCGGGGCGGGCACCTCGACTGCTGGATCGCGGGCACGGGCGCTACCGACGACGGGGCCGGCGCGATCATCGCGATGGAGGCCATGCGCATCCTGCGCGCGCTGAACATCCAGCCGCGGCGCACGATTCGCGCCGCGCTGTGGGGCGGCGAAGAGCAGGGCATTTTCGGTTCGGCGGGGTATGTCAGCAACCATTTTGGTGTGCGATCGTACTCCACGAAACCCGAAGAGCAAGTAGTGCCTGAGTTTCTTCGCCACCAGACCGGGCCGGTCGCCATCAAACCGGAACATGCCAAGCTCGACGCTTACTTCAATGCCGATAATGGCGGCGGCAAGTTCCTCGGCATTTTTACGGAGGGCAACTCCGCCGTGGCGGCGGTTTTTCAACAGTGGATTGCGCCCATCAGCGATCTCGGATTCAGTACCGTCACCTTGCGGAACACGGGATCGACCGATCATGTGACCTTCGATCAGGTCGGGCTCGACGGATTTCAGTTCATTCAAGATCCGCGCGATTACGAAACGAGGAGCGCCCACACGAATCAGGATACCTACGAACGGCTCTCGGAGAGCGATCTGAAGCAGGCCGCCGTGGTGATGGCCATTTTCGTTTACAACACCGCCCAGCGCGACGCCATGCTGCCGCGCAAGCCCATGCCGCATCCCGAACTCGAGGAGCAGCGCGCCAAGCCGCTGGAGGGAATTTATCCAGGGGCGGCGAAATAGTCGTCGCCGTTTCCTCGCCGGCGAAACTGAGCGAGTTTGTTCTCGCGCAATTAGAGAGCTTACGGGGGCGGTTCAGCCGCCAGATTCTGGCGAATATATTTGCTACTATCGAACTTCCTGCCTGTGCTTGCGCGGGACATATAGCGAATCTGCCCGAAGATAGGCCGTTCGAACCACGGGCGGTCGAACTTCCCCGCGAGGGCCCATGCGATCCCGGCGTAGCCGTTGGGGTCGCGTCCATCGAGTTCATATTTGTCGTTCAGGCGGACCGCGATGCGGTAGGCTTCCGCGGGCGAGCGTGTCCACTCCAGGATTTTCTTTGCCCAGTACATTCGCGCGTAGTTGTGCATCCATCCCGCGTTGACCATCTGCATCTGCGCCGCGTTCCATAGGTGATCGTGCGTCTCGGCATGCTCCAACTGCCTCTCGGTATAGAGCACGGGGCGAGGATCGGCAGCGTGTTTGGCCAGCGAGCGGTGAGCCCATGCCTCTCCACACGCGAAGTTGTCGTAGTCGGGATTGAACTTCACCAGATTTACCGCCAGTTCGCGCCAGGTAATGATCTGGTTCAGGAAAGCTTCTTTGTCGGCCTTGGGCGCGGTGGATTTGTCGACCGCGAGCGCGACGGTTACGGGACTGATGTGGCCAAAGTGCAGGTAGGGCGAAAGCCGGCTGGTGTGATCGATCTCAGGTTTATTGCGACGCGTTCCATAGCCGCGGAGCTTATGCTCGATGAATTCCCGAAGCAATCGAAATGCCTCGGCGGTTCCTCCGCGCCATTGCGAGACCGGAGAAACAGAGCGGTCGACCTGCCAGCCTTCGGTGAGGTCAGAATCGGCGGGTAGAGACGCGATTGATTTCAGTTTTGTCTTCGGGTGAATCCAGTCCACGTGAGCGCTCGGATTTCTGGGGGCTACCAGAAAACGCTCCAATTGGGCCTGCAGGCGGGGACGAATGATGTGCGCCGCGTACTGGGCTTTCTCCAGCAACTTGGAAGGGACGATTACGTCGGCGTCGACTGTCCAGAGCGGGACTTTCAATTTCTGCGCCGCCGTGCGTCGCCAGCCCTCGGGTTCGCGCATGGGATTTTCGTCGCCCACGACCAGCGCGGGGTTCACCTGGTCGCAGAAGCGCAGCAGGCTGTGCTGGGGAAAGCGGCGAAGAATGAGGCCGACGTTTCTGCGGCCCAGGGCCGCCGCGATATCGGGAATGCCTTGGTTGAGAAAGCGAAAGTGGCGCAGATTCGCGTTGGCATAGAAGGGAACCGGCGCGAGAAAAACCACTACCGGCTTGCCCATCGAGTTGGCCGCGTCCACGGCCACATCGAGCGCGGGATTGTCGATGCCGCGCTGGGCTCGCTGCATCCAGTAAACCACGCATGTTCCCGCGGGGTTCGGCGCTTCGGAGCGGCGAACGGTTACGCGGGGATCTTGGCAGAGCGTACTTAGTTCATCCATCGAGAGGAGGACGTTTCGACCGAAGCGCAGATTGGAATCAGGGGCCCGTGCCCTGCCGGGAACGATCAGGGATTAGTCTAGAGCCGCTGGAGCGGAGTGGCGATTCGCGGAGGGAGTCGCGCACCTTATGCCTTGAGCTTCGCGAAAACCGGACGGCTGATTTTATCCCGTGAAGAAAACACGGTTCATCGCGCCTGCAGAATGGCGTCGGCGACGCGTGCGGCTTCCACCGCGGCTTTCACATCATGCGTTCTCAGGATGTGGGTGCCGCTTAAGATCAGCGCGACCTGTGTGGCCAGCGTTCCGTAAAGACGATTCTCCAGGGGGGCATCCTTGCCGTCTTTCGCCAGAGTGCGGCCGATGAAACTCTTTCGCGAAGTGCCCGCCAGCAGGGGAAATCCCGCCGCCTGCAGTTCGCTGAACCGGTTTAGCAGCGGATAATTTTCGTCGAAGCGCTTGCCGAAGCCGAAGCCGGGATCAAGCACGATTCGTTCGCGCCGGACGCCCGCGAGCACGGCTTTCTCGGCCCATTCTTTGAGTTCGCGTTTCACCAGCAGCACCACGTCGCCCGGCGGCGGCAGGGCGCGCCACTCCTCGGGACGCCCGCGCATGTGCATCAGCACGGCGCCGCATTGGAGATCGGCCACTGCCTTCGCCATCTCAGGGTCCCAGCGGAAAGCGCTGACGTCGTTCACGATCTCCGCTCCCGCGTCCACCGCGGCGCGGGCCACGGTGGCTTTATAGGTGTCGACGGAGAGGATGACTCCGGTCCGCTTCTTCTTTAGCTCGGCGATCACGGGAAGCACGCGCTTGAGTTCTTCTTCTGAACTCACAACTGCAGTCGCACAACCTGCGGCGACTCTCGCACCCGGCCGCGTGGATTCGCCGCCAATGTCAATCAGGTCGGCCCCTTCGTCGATCAGCCGTTCCGCATGCTCCATCGCCCGGCCGCGATCCAGAAACCTACCTCCGTCGGAAAAGGAGTCGGGAGTCACATTGACGATGCCCATGATGAGCGTGCGCTTGCCCAGTTCGAGCGAGCGAGTGCCCAGGTTCCAATGAAAGACTGGCCTCATGCCGAACCGATTCTAAACGAACAAGAATTTGGAGCGCGCAAGGCAGCTCATCGTGAACCGGCTTATCGGCGTCGGATCGCGGCATTGCGCCTGGGCATGGCTTGGGCGCCAGCCGGACCGGTGCCGGTCGGCGGCTTTCGCATTCCATCAAGCAGTTCTTTCAACACCAACGCGTTGTTGCAGGTTTCATTATTCGAAGCTAACAGCAGGCGCAACCTCTTTTTTTTAAGTGCACGCTGGTAGAGCCGCCGCAGCATTTCATCGGCTTCTGGCCGCGACAACTCTTTCAGATACTTTTTGCGAAAACCCTCCGCGTGTCGCGGCCGGGCATGGAACCAGCGGCGCAGTTCGTCAGAGGGCGCCAAGTCGCGCATCCATTCGTCGACCGCGGCGCGGGCCTTGGAGAGGCCGCGCGGCCAGAGACGGTCTACCAGCACGCGCACTCCATCGGCGCGCGACGCCGGTTCGTACACTCGCTTGACCGCAATTGCCATGGACTTTCCGCTGTGCTCTATTATTGTAAAGCGGGATAGTAACGCGGCGTCGCCGGCTGCCGTTTGGGTTGTGCGTAAGGAGCGTAAAAGCAGGTCCCAGGACGATAGCCTCAACGAGGCGAATGATTTGTGCGAATGACTCACGCGAATGACGCAAGTCAGGGTTAACCGCTACTTCATCTGTCTGGCATCCGCGGCCGCTTTGCTGGCCTTGGCCCTCGGATGCGACGTGGAGCGGCGCAAATCCGATGCCGAGCTTGGCCTTACCCCGCAGCAGTCGGCGGGCCGCAAGATTTATGACTCGCATTGCGACCGCTGCCACGAGCCCTACTCCACGCGGGGTAAGAAGGGGCCTGGCCTGAAGGGAATGTTTCGCAATAAATATTTATCCCTGAGCGGACTGCCGGCCAATGATGAGCGCGTGTCTGACATTATTCGGCTGGGCCGCAACGAAATGCCCGCCTATAGTCAAACCCTCAGCCAGCAGGACCTGCAGGATCTACTGGCGTACCTGCATACCCTTTAGCTGCGAGCAGCGCCCCGGTTGGCTCTCGATTTCATGGGATAATCCCGGAGTGATGTCCCGAGCACATTCCACAACTTCGGATTCCGGGACGAAGAACATGGCAAAGCCGGAACTTTTTCGCGAGTTGCCGTCAGTGGACGAAGTGATGCGCCTGCCGGGAATGATTGCGCTCTCGGCGGCGCATGGAAGTGCCGCCGTCCCCGACGCCGCGCGGGCCGCCCTGGCCCGTCTGCGGGAAGAAGTTTCCTCCGGCTTGGTGGATCTGCCGGCTTTGCAGCTTGCGCTCGGCGGCGTGGCCGGCGCGATTGAAGATCTCCTCCGCCAGTCGCTCAGCCACTCCCTGCGCCCGGTAATCAACGCTACAGGAGTTATTCTGCATACGAACCTGGGCCGCGCTACGCTGGCCGAATCCGCGATCGAACATATTCGCGAAATTGCAGGACGCTATTCCAATCTCGAATTTGAAGTCGAAACCGGCGCGCGTGGGAAGCGCGATATTCACGTCGATCGGTTACTCGGCAAGCTGCTGGGGAATGTTTCCTCGATCGTCGTTAACAATAACGCCGCCGCGGTTCTGCTGGCGCTCAACACGCTTGCCGAAGGCGGCGAGGCGATCGTGTCTCGCGGCGAACTGGTCGAGATCGGCGGATCGTTTCGCATCCCCGAGGTCATGGCGAAATCGGGCGCGGCGCTCCGAGAAGTCGGGACCACGAACCGCACGCGCGTGGCCGACTACGAAAGCGCCATCAACGAACGCACGCGGCTGCTGCTGCGGGTGCATCGTTCCAACTTCGAGATCACCGGCTTCACCGAACAGGCCTCTATCCCGGAGTTGGTGGAGTTGGCGCAAAGGCGCGGCTTGCCGCTGATGGAGGACCTGGGCAGCGGCGCCCTCGTGGACTTGCAAAGTTTTGGTATCGGCGGGGAACCCAGCGTGCTCGACAGCCTGCGCGCGGGCGTCGACGTTGTAACTTATAGCGGCGATAAGCTGCTGGGCGGCCCGCAGGCGGGGCTGATCAGCGGGCGCGCCGATCTGATCGCGCGACTGCGCGGCAACTCGCTGTTTCGCGCCCTGCGCGTGGACAAGCTCACCTATGCGGCACTCGAAGCCACGTTGCTGGCCTATGTAAAAGGCGCCCACGATTCGATTCCCGCGCTGCGAATGATGGGCCTGACGAAAGATGAAATCGGCAAGCGCGCCGAAGCGATTGCGAGCAGGGTGCAAGCAGTGGCGGAGACGAAGAAGTCTGCGACTTCGTCCGCGCGCCGGATGACGGTCGAACTCGTGGATGGCGAATCAGTAATCGGCGGCGGGGCTGCGCCGTCTTCCGGGCTGCCGACGCGCCTGCTGGCATTGAGCTGCGCCGATCTCGGCGCGGGTCAGTTGGCCGCAAGGCTCCGCGCGAACGATCCACCCATCATTGCGCGCGTGGAGGATGGGCGCGTGCTGCTCGACCTGCGCACGGTGTTCACCGACCAGGATTTCCTGGTCGCTTCTGCATTGGCCCGAATCGCATAGCGCAGTTACAACATCGAATCTCTGTTGGCTGCTTTCTATACCATCGGACACTCGACCCGCCCGCTCGACGATCTCATCGAGTCTCTGCGCGCGCACCAGATTCAGACGCTCGCCGACATCCGCGCCTTCCCCATGTCGCGCCGGCTGCCGCAATTCAATCGCGATTCGCTGGAGCAGACTCTGCCGGCCGCAAATATCCGGTATCTGTGGATGAAGGCGCTGGGAGGCTATCGCAAAAAGAGCCTCGAGGAGTCGCCAAACATTGCCCTTCGCAACCCGAGCTTTCGCAACTATGCCGACTACATGCTGACGCCGGACTTCGAGCAGGCGATGGCCCATCTCACAACCCTGGCCGGCAATTCGCGGCTCGCTTTCATGTGCGCCGAACGTCTGCATTTCCGCTGTCATCGCATGCTGGTCTCGGATTGGCTGGTGGCTCACGGAAACGAAGTGCTGCATATCGACGGCAGGGGCCCGGTCAAGCCGCACATACTGACTGCGGAGGCCCGCATGATTGACGGACGATTGCTCTATCGCGGAGATCGCTTGCTGTAAAATTCGGACGTGAGATAGTCACCAAATTATGATCGTAGGCACAGGCATCGACATCGCCGAGGTTCAGCGCATCCGCCAGTCCATTGAGCGCTTTGGCGACCGGTTTTTGCAGCGCGTTTTCACCGCCGGCGAGATCCGCTACTGCGAATCGAAGGCGAATCGCTTCGAGCGTTATGCCGCCCGCTTCGCCGCGAAAGAAGCAGCCATGAAGGCGCTGGGCACAGGCTGGAATTTTGGTGTGCGCTGGCGGGACTGCGAAGTGACGCGCCTGCCCGGTGGCCGGCCCACGATCACCTTCCACGGCAAGGCGGGCGAGTTCGCGGCGAAGCTTGGAGTTAAGAATGCGGCACTTTCGCTTTCGCACACCGAGGCTCAAGCGATTGCGCAGTTGATTCTGGAGACTTGAACCCAGCCCGCTCACCACGCGGGCGGTCGAAACACGATCTCAGCCGGCGCCCATCTGCTAGACTGTCGCCTCTACTTCTATGGCAGTCATCACGCCGACTCCAGATTTCACGCCAACACTGCGCCCGGCCGCTATTCCGGAGAAAACGCTATTGGGCGGCCTGGCCCTCACTAGTTTTTCGGCGCTGCTACTCGAGCTGGCACTGACCCGCCTGTTTTCGGTGGTCCTGTTCTATCACTTTGCGTTTCTCGCGATTTCGATCGCGCTATTGGGGTTGGGCGCGGGCGGCGTCTTCGCCTACCTGCTTAAGGGGCGGCTTTCGGTCTTCGATACGCGCGGACTGGCTGCGCGCCTGAACATGGCGAATGCGGTTGCCGTCGTAGTGGTGCTTGAAGTTGTGCTGCACGCGCGAGTCGCGCTGGAAGTTTCCGGGAGAAACTTCCTTCGCTTGACGGAACTCTACCTGGCCGCGGCCGTGCCCTTCTTCCTGACCGGACTTCTGTTCGCGGTGGTGTTCGCCCGGGAACCGCGCCGCATCCCACGCCTCTACGGCGCCGACCTGTGCGGCGGAGCGCTGGCCTGCCTCGCGGTCGTCCCCCTATTGAACTGGCTGGGGGGACCGAACGTTGTTCTCTTCGCCGCAATCACCATGGCCGCCGCCGGGGTGGTCTGGGCCAGAGCGCGCATTCTCCGCCGGAACGCGGCGTTGCTTATGCTCGCGCTCATCGCCTTGACCGCCGCAAATTATTCCGGCCGGCTGCTTGACGTGGTGTATGCGAAAGGAATATTCCGCGATCCGGCCTGGGTGGAATTCGCCCGCTGGAACGCGCTTTCGCGGGTGGAGGTTGACCGCCAGGGTCAAGCCAAGGCCATTGTCATCGACGCCGATGCCTCCACCTACATCATGAACGCCGACCTGGCTCACTGGCAGGGTACGGAATGGGAGCACAATCTGATGTCGGCGCCGCCCGCCCTGGCCAACGTTCTGCGGCCGCATGGAGAGTTTGCCATCATCGGTCCGGGCGGTGGGGTTGACGTGTTGCGCGCCCTGGCTAGCGGCAGTCCCAGCGTGACCGGGATCGAGATCAATCCCATCATCGCGACCACCATCATGCGCGGGCGTTACGCCGACTACTCGCAGCATCTCTACCAGCGGCCCGAGGTTCACATTCATGTCACCGACGGCCGGTCCTTCCTGCGCTCGACCCCGCAACGCTTCGACGTGGTGCAGATGACTCTGGTGGATACCTGGGCCTCCACGGCCGCGGGCGCCTTCGCGCTCAGCGAGAACAATCTCTATACCGTAGAAGCGTTTCGCGAATATTTCGAACATCTCAAACCGGATGGCATGGTAGCGATTACGCGCTGGGAATTCCGCCATCCCCGCGAGGCTCTGCGCGTGGTCGCGGTGGCCATGGAGGCGCTGCACCGCATGGGAGTGGCCAACCCGGCGCGCAACTTCATCGTGGCCTCGCAGGGAGCGCTCGATGAAGACGGCATTCCGGTGGTGGTTCTGGCCAAAAAAGTTCCGTTCACCGCCGCCGAACAAGCTGCGGTCGTCTCGCATTTCCAGCGCTATCTTGAGCTCGATCCCCTCTACCTGCCCGCGCAGCCCGGCCATAATCCCTTTTCCGATCTGATTGCCAGCAACGATCCCAATGCCTTTGCTCGCGACTATGCGTACAACGTAGCGCCGGTCACCGACAACGCGCCCTTCTTTTTCTTCACTCTGAAGGCCTCGCAAATTCTCGGCGAAGAGGGTTTGCGCGACGGCATCGACTGGAAAGTGAATCTGGGAGTGCTGGTTCTTCTTCTGGTGCTGGTGATTTCCCTGGTCGCGGTGTTAGCGTTCTTGATTCTGCCTCTGCTTCTGAAGGGCGCAAAGGCGCGCCCGGCAGCGTTTCCGCTACTCTATTTCGTCGCCGTGGGGCTAGGTTACATCATGGTCGAGATCGCCTTCATTCAGCGCTTTGTGTTGTTTCTGGGGAATCCGACCTATGCGCTCACCGTGGTCATCTTCCTGCTCATGCTCTCCAGCGGCGCAGGCAGCCTGTTTTCGCGGAGATGGTTGCCGCGCGCCGAATTAGTGTGGGTACCACTGCTGCTCGTGATCGTGGCCATTATCGCCGATATTGTTTTCCTGCCTGATCGCTTGGCTGCGCTGGTTGGCTTGGACTTCTCCTACCGCCTGCTGGTAAGCGGCGCGCTCCTTATCCCGCTGGGGTTCCTCATGGGCATGCCTTTTCCTGCCGGCCTGCGCGCCTTCGCCGCGCTGCCTGCTCCGCAATATCCTGCCGGTTGGGATTCCCCGAACGACGATTCCGGCAACAACGCCGTGGAATGGGCGTGGGCGATGAATGCCGCGGCCAGCGTGCTGGGATCGGTGCTGGCCATGGTCATCGCCATCCAATTCGGCTTGACCGTCACGCTGGTCTGCGGGGCTGTCGGCTACCTGCTCGCGCTGGCCTTGCTGCCCGCCCTGCGTCCAAAAGCGGCCTAAGACAGGCCCCCGGTTTTGTTATCATGCAGCGATGGGCGTGCGTCGGGACGCGGGTCGCGATTCGGAGCAGCTTGCGCGATCCGCATGGTTCCGCAAGAATGGCGCCTTGAGGAAATCGTTTGCCTAGCCAGAAGCAGCTCAAATGGTCGCAACTGCGCGTCGGCATCACCGTTATTGTTGCCAGTCTAACGCTGGGTTTTCTGCTGTTCCTTATGTCCGGGACCGCCGGCCTGTTCACTCCTCGCATTGTTCTGAAGTCGTATTTCGATAATGCCCAGGGCCTGCGCCAGGGCGCGCCGGTGCGGCTGAGCGGCGTTGACATTGGCAACGTCACCCACATCCGCATTGTGCCCGACAAGGACAAGCAGCTCACGCCCGTCGAAGTAACCATGAAGGTGAGCACCAAGTACAGCTACGCCTTGCGCCGCGATTCCATGACTTCGCTGGACACTGCCGGCGTGCTGGGCGAGACCTACCTGGACATTGAGAGCGCCCAGGCAGTCGGCCCGCCTGCGCAAGAGGGAGATACGCTGCCCACGCAGGTTCACCCCGACTTCAACGAAGTGGTGCGCGCCAGCCAAAGCACGCTCGAGAACATGGACGCGCTACTGAAGCGCGCCGATCGGATTCTGGCCTTCGCGGAAAGCGGCAAGGGCTCGCTGGGCAAATTGGTTTACGACCCCACCCTCTACAACCGCTTCTCGACTACGGTGTACGAGTTCGAGAAGATAGTCGAGCAAATCGGCAGCGGGCAAGGCAGCCTGGGCGCGCTGATCAGCCGCAACGATGCTTACGAAAAGTTCATTGCAACTCTCGACAAAATGAATGGCGTGATTGACGATATCCAGAAGGGCGAGGGCACGGCGGGAAAATTCGCTAAAGATCCCTCTCTGTATAACAATGCCAATGACACCATCGCAAACATAAAGAAGATCACCGAGGACATTAACGCCGGCAAGGGCACGCTGGGGAAGTTGACCAAGGATGAGGAACTGGCCAGGAAGCTCGATAACACCATCAGCAAACTCTCAGATTTGACCACCGCACTCGAAGCCGGCCAGGGCACGGCCGGAAAGCTCTTCAAAGACGAATCTCTGTATAACAACGCCAACCAGATGCTGAACGAGACCCGCGATTTGGTGAAAGCGGTCCGTGAAAATCCGAAGAAGTATTTGAGCATCAAGCTGCATATTTTCTAGCGTGCCAGTGCTAGCGTGCCAGCACGATTCATGGATCCCCGGTGTCCCCAAATATGACCAACATGGTCATATTTGTGCTAGGATTATGCCAATGCGGACCGTCAATATTGCCGAATTGAAAGCTCGTCTCAGCGCACATATCCGGCGCGTGCGCGCGGGCGAGGAAGTTCTGGTCTGCGACCGGAACAAGCCGGTGGCGCGGATTGTTCCTTGCCGGCTGGAGGATTATTCCCAACAGGAACAGCGGCTTATCGCCCAGGGCATTCTTACTCCACCCTTAAAGAGGCGACGCCCATCAGCTTCCTGGCCGAAACCGGCGGGAAACATTCCCGATGGAGTTATGGACCGAATATGGGAGGAAGAGCGCGAGGGCCGGTAGTGCCACCGGCAGCTTTCTGGGACACCAGCGCGTTGGTTCCGCTGTGTGTCCAGGAGCCGAGGAGTCCCCACGCTTTGTATCTTCACAAGCAATACGAGATTGTCGTGTGGTGGTGCAGTCCCGTCGAAGTCGCGAGCGCTTTGGCTCGCCTGTTGCGGACGAAGTTGTTGAGCCCACGCGACTGGGCAGAGGCTCGCAACACAGCGACGGTTTTCGAGCAGGCTTGGATGGTTGTGGGGCCCTCGAACGGAGTGCGCGCCAAGGCTCAACAGATGGTGGAACGGCACGATCTGCGCGCGGCAGATGCGTTTCAGCTAGCTGCGGCATTGGAGTGGTGCGGCGACGTTCCACAGGGCCGAAAGTTTCTAACCGCCGATGCTCGATTATTGCAAGCCGCGCTGCTGGCCGGTTTCGATGCCTTAGGCATCTAGATCTGATCGTGGCGTTTCTTTAATGCTCGCCGATTCCAAACACCGCCCCCAGCAGCAGAATGACCAGCACGCCCAGGGAAATCCATCCATACTTCCAATCTTTCTCGTAAAAAAACAAGAAGCAGGCGACCACCACGCGGACCACAGGGGTGGCCAGCATCAGCAGGACGCCGGCGCGCTCCAACTCAAGCGGAACACGACCTGGCAGAAATATTCCGACGATCAAACCAGCGAGCATGACAAAGAAACAACTGAAGGCACCGACGCGCAGCACCAGGGCCACGGCGCGGTCGAAAGCGGGCTCCCGCAACTGGCTCATAGCCATCCCCTTAGGAGGTGGAAGGCGAGGTGGCCGGCAAGGTACAGCATGACGCCGACCAGCAGATACACGACGTACTTGGAATGGATGCGCGGGGCCAGACGCGCGCCCAGCAGCGATCCCACAAACACGCCGACAGCCAGGGGCGCGGCATATTCCACAAGAATGTCGCCGCGACGGTAGTAAACAATGGCGCTCGCCGCAGCCGTTACGCCG
>VFSW01012486.1_pt1 | contig 11860 bp, 8 predicted proteins | sample 5358111 | NCBI WGS metagenome assembly VFSW01 (sample SAMN11554181, study PRJNA540505) | mine drainage metagenome | isolation source: sediment from site ElyBrook_90M | place: USA: Ely Copper Mine, Vershire, VT | collected 2017 | reverse complement strand
CCATTTTCATATCCCCCTTTTGCACTTCTCATTATTAAACGAACACCTGGTGTGCCCGCCAATCGCACGGAACATCACGTGCTGGCGGACTTGGCACCCCGCACCGCCTGTTGGCCGATCAATACCCTGCGCGGCTGCAGGGTTGAGGCGCTGCCGCTGTTGCGAGAGGCGACGTGCTATGACCGACCGGTTGCAGACAAACGCCCGGATGACAAACGCGCAGTGATCCTGCGTTAGAGCTGGAGTCGCTGAAGGTGCTCTGACGTCCATAGCGCATCAATCACTTGCATTTGTACCATCGCGCTCGGACAGGCGTGAAAGGCGATGCATTCGCGGGTCCGACGTATGCGCACGTCGCCTTGGCAAAGTGCACATGTAGATCAGCCTTGTCAGTGATATTTGCCGTCGACTCTGCCCCTGTGATGTACAGCGTCTTGCTCGGGTCGATCTTGCAGGATGCTTTTTTCGTGGCGGTTGCCGGCATGCATTTGAGCTTTGAATTCCCATTCATGAATTTCGCGAATGGATAGCTCACAACTGACACCATGCCGAATGCCCTATATTGCATTTTTGTACAAGGACGCATCTCCTCAATCTTATTGAGATACGCAACGTTCGCGTACTTGAGCACCGCGCCGGCAATCGGCAAGCCAGTGAAATGAACCCCGATCTCCTCGGGTTCGCGCTCGGTGAGGCCACCCGAAGTGATAACGGCGGTACCAAAAAGCAACAACACCGGCGCTCCGGGCGCGTTCGCCGGCTCCTCGATTCCAAAGCGTGGCATCCAGTGCATCGTCGCGTCAATGACTCCACAATTGGGTATGGGCGCATACAAGGTTTGAGTAATCGTGCTGCCGCGCAGGTCCAATTTCGTAAAGCCCTTTTGCTGCACACCATTGATGATGAGAATCGGCGCAACGGCCGAACACTGCGCGCCGTTCGAGAAGCTCAGCAGCAGCCGGATGGAATACTTCTTCGTCATCCTCGAGGCAGGAACGGGATAGGTATGATCCACCGTCGCGCCGGCACTCTCGCCGGACAGAGAAGCTCCGTCCCCGAAAAACCAGGCGCGCGAGGTCAGCGCCGCACCCTTGGGCGCGACGCTCCGGTCGGCGATGGCCACCGCGCTCCCGCCTGATGCGCTTGTCGGCGCGTCGATGACCGCCCGACACCCCGAGAGGCCGGACGCAGCGGCCGTCGCGCCATCGAAGCCAAGAGGGAGGAGATAAAGAGTCGCGGCAAGCACACTCACCACGACAAGGCGATGCGGGATGCGATGACCGGTGATGTTCACGCCGATTTTCTCCAATTTATGGACCTGAAAACTTATCGCGCAAAAGTGAACGTCAGATCGACATCCCATCGATCGATGTCACCGCTCCCGGGTGTCGCGTCGTGCACGCCGATGAGGGAGAACCGCCAATCCGTGACCGCGCCAGGCCGCAAGGGCAGGTGAGGCGCGGCCACCAAGCCGGCAGGAAGTGTCGCCGCGAAGCCGCTGCCGCACGGGGGAACAGAGCCGTCTCCCGCACCGAGCAGCTGCCCTGGCGCAAGGAGGGTCCCGCGGAATTCATGCTGCGCAGTGGCGGTCAGAAAGATAGAGCCCTGGATCGGGGCGTGTGCGTCGCCGTAGCTGCCCTTGCACGCGGGTTGAAGCATCGTCTCCGTATAGAATGCCGGCGCTTCGTACTGCAGAATGCCACGATCGATCCTGGCAGGTGCATCGTGGATGCTCTGCACGTAGACGCCGTTTTCACCCATATCGGGATTATGCAGGTGAACCGTGATCGTCCCGCTCAAGACGAGGTGGGCCGCAGCGGCAAGAAACGTGTGCATTGCACTTGCTAACGCGTGAAAATTGGATATTTCATGTAGTAGGTATCGGGATACCCCGGGTCGTTATTGGCGGCGTATCTCAATATCAGCTTGACGACTGGATTCGATTTCGTCGGCTGCGGGACATTCGCGATCACGTAGTACATCGTCATACCCTGGTCAGGGAGGAAATTGGTCGCTGTCTGCGGGGCGCCCGAGGACGAAAACGGAGTTTCGTTGCTAGTCGCGAAGGTGCCATCCCTGTAGTAGGCCGTGATGTCGAGGCCCGGCGCCGTCGCTTCCCCATTCTGCATGTTCTTGACCGGCACTTTGAAAACAAGATAGCCGTTAGGCGCCGTGGACGGTTTCGCGTAAGGAGCAATCGTTGTCGCGAAGTTGGCGTCCGCAGACACCCAGTGAATGGCCATGATCCGATAGTCATAGCCGGTGAAGTGGAACGGCTCGCCCATGCAGACCTGGTCCCCGTGACGATTACCATGCGCTGGAATATGTCGCGCGGCAGATGAAGTCGAAAACGAGAGTGCTATCAATGCTGTGAACGCTACCGCAGTTACGTGAGTGCGAAGCATGATCGATCTCCTTCAGTACGATGGAGTGAAGCTGAAGAGCCGAGTTTCAAATTACTCTGTGAGAACCCCCGTTCCCCCTTGTAAAGATCTAGATATAAAAAATGAGGAGACTTGATCTGCGTCAACTGGAATGGACAAGTATGATTTCCGTAAGAATCGGGCTTCAGGAGTAGAGACTTGCTCGGCAAGTGCATAACCTGGCGGCGATGGACAAGCTTAAGACGGCTTGTTCATCCACAGTTTTGGGTTACGGGATTATTCCAGAGTAACGGTCGCGAAACCCGAAATGCGCATGACGTGTACCGAAATACCATTTGGAGCCTTCAAGTCTGTGACGAACTCCGTCAATCGCGCGCCGGGCGAAAGCGTGAATGCAAGGCGTCCGCCCGGCTTGCTAGACCAATGGGTGAACGTAATCGACCCAGCCGTATTGACGGCCTTCATTCCCGCTGTACTGCACCATTGCATAACGGCCATACGCATAAAGGCGCGCATCACGGGCGAGTTGGATTTGTAGCCGCACGTATTGAGGTATGCGAGGCCGCCCGGTACTGAACCCGTGATGAGAATGCATGAATCGGCAAGGGCGAGGGTACTCCCGTCGTGCAGCGCGGGGCACCCAGGATCCGCGGAAACGGAGATATCCATCGTAGAAGAAGTGGCGCCGCCGGTTGAATACCGCTCCTCTTCCGGCCCAAATCTCAAGCGTGCTCCGTACATGGCGCTCGCTTCTGTGTTGCTGCTGAAACAATCGAATGCAATCGTGACGTCCCCGTGCACCACGGCGCGGACGTTGTCGGGATGGCAATCCTTGGCGTAGGGGCCGTGCGGCGGCATCGCCGCATGCGTTTGAATGTTGGCGAATGCAGCGAGTGCGACGAGCAAGCCACAGATCGGAGCTACCAGGTTGCGGATCATGATTTCTCCAAAGATATGCTTCACGGCATGCGGGCGGCGATTTCTGCCGTCCTTTGATGCCCGCGCTACTGCTCGACCAACTCGACTCGCCGGTTCCGGCTCCGCCCTTCCGGAGTCTGGTTCGTGCTGACCGGATCGACCGGGCCGATGCCCACCGCCTTCAGGCGCCGCGGATCGATTCCGTAGCGTTTGGTCAACGCCGCCACCACCGCAGCCGCACGGCGGTCGGAAAGATTCATATTGGAGTCGAAGCTGCCCGCATTGTCGGTGTCTCCCACCACGTACAGCTTGAGCGTGGGCTGTTGCTTCAGCAACGTAGCGATTTCTTTCAGCGTCGCATCCGAGGCGGGCTTGAGATCGGCTTTGCCGGTGTCGAAGTAAATACCATAGAGCGCAATGTGCCCGCTCTGAGCAAGGGCAGCGGCCATTGCCGCGCTGTTCACCTGGATCATGCCCGTCGCCATCGCATGCGGCTCGATGATGTCCAGCGTGATTTGGACGGGTTTGTTGGTCAGATGCAGACTGACGTAAACCGTACCATTCGGACCTGCCTGTTGGGCGGTGAGCTGGTACTGGTAACCGGCGTAGTTGTCCCAAGGATCTTCCTGATCCTGGAACAGGTTGACGTCCCAGTCGCCGTTGCGACAAGCGTCGGTGTGGCACTGGAACAGGGTCGCAAACCCAGCATTCTTGATGGCCGTCTTGTAGTTCTTCCAAATCTCGACGGGCGAGACCTGGTCAGGAGCAACGTACATGATACGGGTGATCCTGCCCTCGATTTTCAAGCTCTTGGCTAGCTTGTTCTCGCCGACGGCCGGGCCCAGAGGTAGCACAAACTGGCCAAATTCCGTATGAAAACAACGGACGATGGACGAGCCGGGATAGCGGGTCATCAGAGGGCTGTCGTGACAGCCCTCGGCATCCTGGCTTTGGGCTCGGGCCATCGGAACGAGCAGCGTGAATGCCAGACCGGCGATGAGGGCGTAGTGCCCCCACTTGCGATGCCTAGCGGCGCCGAGCGTCTTTGCCATCGCCAGCATGCGGAAGAGCCACGTCTTTATTCTCACGGAAACCTCCTCCCCGTTTAGGATTTTCCAAAACATACTAACCTTTAACTAAGGTTTCCCGCACTTCCCAGCTCTACCGGCAGTTCACGGGATCCCCACCCTTGCCGCGATGCAACTACGTCAAGGATGGGGCCCCCGATTTGTGCTGATGGGACATGAGCCGGTGTAAGGTTTGCACCCGCCTCGTGGCCCCAGCGACGAGGTATCGACCTATTGAACTTGAAACTGTTCTCCTGTAATCCCTATATCCTCCAAATTCGTGTCTTTGTTCGTGGCGGGGCCATTCGCACGATAGTAGAAGTTTGCCCCCATCATCCCACTGCCGCCATCATCAAGAAAACCTCCCAACCCGGGACGTAGTGGTTTCGCACTCGCCGTCCAACCGGTTTTGCTGGTCGTTACCGTGTAACGGTAGTTAGGATCCTTGCCCGGATCATACTTCAGCCTGCCGATATTCCAGTTGGGTGCCTTCGGCCCGACGATCAACTCTGCCAGGGAGCAACTCCGATGCAAGTGGAGATTACAGTCATCCTCGAGGGATGAAATCGCGAACATGAACATCAACGCAGTCTTTTCCTGCGGCTTGAGCGGGATTACGACGCCATGTGCATCTTTCACTGTGATCTGCGCATGGGTGCTGATTGGGCCCGTGCTGGATGCACCGTGGCCTGCAGTCGCCGCGCTTCCAGCAGCGATGGAGCCCGAACTGAAGCGGATGTCGTCAAGCATAAAATCATTCCAGCCGGTATCCGTGTTCTCGTCGAAGATGGCCAGATCCGCGGTGGTGCTGGAACCTGAATTCCACTTTGATTTGTATTCGTGCCAGCCCCCCCCGTTATCGGGGCTTTTCTCAGGAATGGTGCCTCTCCCAACCACCCTGCCATTAATCTTTACGAGCAAGCGCGGCAACGACGAGCTGTCGTGGTCCACCTCGGCTCCCCAATAGGAAAAAGTATAGCCCGTCGACGGTGTCACCTGCACCACCTCCTCCCAAACTGGCGTGGTAGCGGAGTTGGCGCCGTTCACAACCATCATGTTTCCTGATCCCGTCGTATGGTCACCACAGTTGCACCAGTCCCCATACGCGCCCTTGGCAGTGGAAGGATTCCTGACGATGTTGTAACTGCCCGGGCCGGAGACATCGCCAAAATTATATCCCGTGGTGAAGCCGGTGTTGCCGCTTTCAAAGTCGCCGTTGACCACCAGGTTCTGGCCCGCACCCTTGCCCGCGGCCAGTGCGGTCGTCATCAAGCCAAGCGCCCCAAGGACGCCGAGCGCTGCCCATCCCAGATGAGATTTCATATGCCCCTCGCTTCTGATTGAAAAGTGGGTTCCGCCACGTTGCCCGTGGGACTCAGCACCCCCGCCGGCGCACCGCGCAGAGTGCCAAGCTGTAACTCGCATTGCGCCGTACCTTCATCACTGCTCCCTGCTCGTGCTGCCTCATGGTCAACCTCGCTGCCCCTGAGCACTGCAAACCGGATCAGCTCCCCGGCGCCGGATTGGAACCCGGCTGAAGCCGCCGGCGGGTCGGCAGCAGTAAGGCCAACAGCAAGCCGAGAAGACTCCAGCCATCCAGCGCGCCTCCGCCGCCGGAGTGGGATGGCGGCAAACCGCTCACGGTGAGCGTGAAGCTGCCGCTGCCCGTCCCCCCATAGACGTCCATCACAGTCACGGTCACCGTGGCGGTGCCCGTCTGCCCCGTCGCCGGCGTCATAGAGAGCGTGCACGTGGCGCCGTTGGCGTTGCAGCCCGAAGAGACGGTCAAACCGGCGTTCGGCAACAACGTGGTGTTGGAGGAACTTGCAGTTACCGTGAGCGCACCGGTGCCGGCGATCGTGAAACCCGCCGCCGGCACACTCTGGCCAACGGTCGCGCTCACGTTCGCGAGGCCTGTGACGGTCGGCGCCACGGCCACCGAGGTCGTGGAAGTCTGGCTCAGGGCAGGGGTGCTCAAAGACAAGTTCGCGCTGTTGGCGAGCGCGGTACCCGCCGCGGCGGTGGCCTGGAGAATGACGCTGGCGTTGGCGCGGCCGCCGCTGGCCGCAAGACTGCCAAGATTACAGGTGACGGTGCCCGCGGCCTGGCTGCAGCTCCCCTGGGTGGCGCTGGAGGACACGTAGTTCGTGCCGGTGGGCACCGGCAACGACACGCTCAGCGCCGGGCTTGCCGTACTGCTGCTGTTGGTGAGGATCGCCTGGCTGGTGTAGTTGGCGCCGGGCGCCACCAAGGCCGGGGTGCTCAGCACCAGATCGAGGTCGGCACTGCCGAAGAAATAGGCCGCGCCTTGGTTAGTGTTGCCGCCGACTGGATGGTCGATCGCCCCCACCAGAACGGTGGAGCCGGAGAGGGCGACCGATCCGCCGAACCGGTCATTCCCCCCCTCGTCGCTAGCCTTCAGCTCGGCGCTAAAGGTCGAGGTGGTCGTCCAGCCGCCCGCTGGCTCAACGTACACATAGGCGGGGAGCACGTAGGTGCCAACGTTATTGGCTCCCACCAGGGCGGTAGCGCCATCGAGAGCCACCGAGGAGCCAAGGAAATTGCTCGCCACAGCGTCGCTGGCGGTCAGTTCGGCCGCCTGGCTCCAGGTGCCGCTGGTCTCGGTATAGACATAGGCTGCGCCTTGGGCCCACCTGAGGCCGGCAGGTTGATGGAGCGGTGCCCCCACCAGAACGGTGGTGCCGGAGAGCGCGACTGAGGTGCCGAACCGGTCGTACGCCGTGCCGTCGCTGGCGGTCAGTTCCGCCGTCTGGCTCCAGCTGCCACTGGTCTCGGTATAGACATAGGCGGCGCCTTGTTGGGTGTTGCTGCCGACCGCATGAAGCCGCGCTCCCACCAGGGCGGTGGGGCCGGAAACCGCGACCGAATAGCCGAACTGGTCGCCCGCCGCGCCGTCGCTGGCGGTCAGTTCCGCCGTCTGGCTCCAGGTGCCGCTGGTGTCGGTATAAACATAGGCGGCGCCTTGATGGGCATTGCCGCCGACCGTATGACCCGGCGCTCCCACCAAGGCGGTGGTGCCGGAGAGCGCGATCGAAGCGCCGAAATCGTCGTCCCCCGCGCCGTCGCTGGCGGTCAGTTCCGCCGTCTGGCTCCAGACGCCGTTGGTGTCGGTATAGACATAGGCGGCGCCTCGATAGCCTCGATAGGGAATGCTGCCGACCGCATGAAGCGGCGCTCCCACCAGGGCGGTGGAGCCGGAGAGCGCGACCGAGGTGCCGAACCAGTCGCTCGCGGCGCCGTCGCTAGAGGTCAGTTCCGCCGTCTGGCTCCAGGTGCCGTTGGTCTCGGTATAGACATAGGCAGCGCCTTGATGGGCATTACCGCCGACCGCATGAAGCGGTGCTCCCACCAGGGCGGTGGTGCCGGAGACTGCGACCGATTGGCCGAAGACGTCGCCCGCCGCGCCGTCGCTGGCGGTCACTTCCTGCTCGACCCACACCAGCGGGTCCACGGCGAGCGGATAGCGGGCGTGGGCGGCGTCGAAGCGCAAGACCACCATGCGGCCGGCGGCCGTGAGCGTGGCGGGCAGCACCCGTCCCACGGCGTCGGTCACCCGCAGCTTGCCGTAACGGAGGGTTCCCCAGGCGAGGCTGTCGCCCCGCACCGCGGGCGTGCGGCTCGCGCGCAGTTCGATGACGACCGGACCGTGACCGGCCGGGGCGCGTTCCACGGTAAACCCCTGTTCGTAGCCCAGGGGCAGCACTCGCCACCAAGCCCGGATGCCGCTGCCCCGGTACTCGATCCGGTTGGCGTGTGGCCGGCCGGGGGCCAGCGCCAGCGCTGTGAGCCGGCCGGGATGGCCCCAGGCGGTCAGGCGCAGGTGCAGCGCGGCGCGGGGCGTGCGGAAGTGCGCCCCGCCCGGCGTGAAGCAGGCGGTCATGTGCTGTGCGGAGAGTCGGGCGCAACCCTGCGCATCCATGCGGTAGGCGGGATCGCGCGCGGCCTCGCGCTGTGCGCTCTGCGCCATAGCCGCCACCAATCCGGCGGGGGCCCCCGCGAGCCCCGTGCCCCGCATGCCGGACGGCAGGGTGGCGGTGTTCCCCGTCGCCATCATCAGAACCAGCGCCAGTGTACCGACGCTCCCTCCAAGGCTCACTCTCGATATTCTCATGCGCATGCGAACTCCCCTTAACCCCCGGTCGTGTTTTCCGCAGCGTGCGTCCGACCGGTAGAGGCGACGCGCACGCGGCATTCGCAGGAGTAGAGTCCGGACGAGTGTTCGGTTTCTACGTCAAGAATTGCCCGATTTTTGTTCACGGCCACGGGAAACGGACCGCTGCGACCCGGTCCGGTCCGTTACAATCAAAAAGGGGATGGCTGTCGCCGTAGGGCGGGATGTCACCAGGATGAATCACGGGGGATCCACCACGGGACATCGGCCCAGTAGCGGGTCGCAGGATCAGCACCCGGTGGACCGGGGCTCAAGCGTGTGCTCTGCGCCGGACATCCGCACGGAACCCGGGTTCGTCGCCGCCGTGCGCCAGGCGTTGCGGGATTTTCATCGCCCGAACGAGCTGCGCAACAACCCCTTGCTGACTGCCCGGCTGGTGGCCGCGGTTCTGCAGCGCGAGCCCACGACACCGCCGGCGCAAGCCTTGCGCGAAATCCTCCGGGCCCATTGCGAGCGCCTTGGCGATACCGCCAAGCTCGAGCGGTACAAACTGGTTCTGATGCACACTTACGTGGTGCCTCTGCGCAGCCAGCAGGCGGTGGCCGAAACACTCCACTTGAGCTGGAGCACCTACCGGCGGCGCCTGGCCGAAGCCACCCAGATGCTGGCGGCAGCGCTGTGGGAAGCGGAATCCGCCTGCAGTGTCCCCCAGCCCAAGATCCAGGACATCACGCTGGAGGCGGGCGCGGCGCAAGAATCCCCGCAGCCTCGGGTGACGTCAGCGCGCCGTTGGGGCTGGCTCGCGGCAGTCGCCGCCGTGGTACTCCTCGCGGCGAGCGCAGGCGTGATGCTGCTGCACGCTCCCAGGCGCCGCGCCACGCCGCGCGCAAGCGTCGTCGCCGTAAGCCCACGTACGCTGGCGGTGCTGCCGTTTCTCGACGTGAATCACGATCCTGCCACCCGCTATTTGAGCGACGGCATGACTGACGAGCTGATTGCCCGTTTGGGGCGCATCCCCACTCTGCGGGTCGTTGCGCCGACCTCCTCTTTCAGTTTGCGCGGCAAGCCCATGGACGTGCGCGAGGCGGGGCGCCTGCTGGGAGCCGGCAAGATCGTCGAGGGCAGCATCCAACAGTCTGGCTCGATGCTGCGCATTGATGTGGCGCTGGTCAACGCTGCTGACGGCTATGAATTGTGGACCGATGAATTCACCGCAGACCGCGGTGAAATGTTCCACATCGAGGATGCGATTGCCAAGGCAGTCGTGCAAAAGCTGGACTTGCCGCCCGCTCCATTGCCCCTACAACCGGTACCGCGAGAGGCAGCGATCAACCCCCAGGCGCGCGATTTCTATCTGGTCGGTCTGGAATATCTCAACAACCGTGACCCTGACGATATCGGCCGCTCCGTCGCGTACCTGCGCAAATCCATTCAAGCCGACGGCCACTACGCGCAGGCATGGGCGGCGCTGGCCATGGCCTATGCGGTGATGCGTTCCTACCAGGCCGACGTGCCGCCGGATACGTACTACGACGATGCGCTCGTGGCCGCCAACCGGGCGGTCACTCTGGATGCGTCGTTGCCCCGGGCCCACGAGGTACTGGGACTATTGGACGACCAGCACTGGAAATGGCGGGAAGCCGCACGGGAATACCGACAGGCGCTGCAAGTCGATCCCAGCGACGCGACCGCCCACCAGTGGTACGCGATCCATCTCTGGTTCATGGGTCGCATGCAAGCGGCATTGCGCGAGATGCAAGCGGCGCACCGCTTGGATCCCTTGTCGCCCATCATCAACGTCGACTTGGGGCGCGCGCTCTGTTACGCGGGTCATCCGCAGGCATCCTTGGCGCAATATCGCGCCACTGTGGCGCTCGCCCCACGCTTCGCCCTGGCCTATGCCTTCATGGCCGAAACCGATCTGGCGATGGGTAATCCCCGCCAGGCGTTGGCCGACACGCATACGGCGGTCACGATCTGGGGGCAGCCACCCGAGTATTCATTGGCCGAGATCGGCGTGAGCGAGGCTGTATTGGGCAGAAAAGACATCGCCCGCAAGGAGTTGGATGCCTTGCAACAAACTGCCTCCCGGCAATACGTCTCCGGTGTGCTGCTCGCTTGGCTGTATTGGAATCTGGGCGAAAAAACCCGGACTTTCGCCCAACTGCAGCGCGCCGTGCGCGATCACGATTTTGTCATGATGTTCGTTTTCGGCCCCCTGGGTGCTGACGTGCGCACCGATTCGCGTTTCGCCGAAATCCGCAAATCGATGAACCTCCCGCTTGCATCCACCTTGCATTGATTGGTTTGAAAAACGAGCATAGGTGGCGCGGTCCCGCTACGCCCGTTTGTGTGCAAATCGCAGCAGGATGACCCCGCTCGGGGTCACCTTAAGCGCAGCGTCGGGCGTGCTAGGCCCAGCCTGATCCAGCAGGAAGGCGGGCGGTGCCGTCACCGACACGTCGTAGCCAAGTCCATGCCCGATCCTGGCTCCAGCGCACCGCTGATCAGCCGTCGTAGCGCCGCAGCGCCAGCACCGCATTGAGTCCGCCGAAGGCGAAGGAGTTGCTGAGCGCGGTGCGCACCGGACGCTCGCGAGCGACGTTCGGGACGTAGTCGAGGTCGCAGGCGGGGTCGGGATCGAGGAAGTTGGCGGTGGGCGGAATCACGCCGTCGCGCAGGGCGCCGAGCACGGCGATCAGTTCGATCGCGCCGGCCGCACCCAGCGCGTGGCCGTGCATGGACTTGGTCGAGGACACCGCCAGCGCGTCGGCGGCGGCGCCGAAGACGCGGCGGATGGCCTGGGTTTCGGTGGGATCGTTGGCCGGGGTGCCGGTGCCGTGGGCGTTGATGTAATCGACGCCCGCGGGTGCGAGGCCGGCATCGGCCAGCGCCGCCTGCATCGCCGCGGCCGCGCCCTCGACCTTGGGGAACACGATGTCACCGGCATCGGCGGACATGCCGGCACCGGCGAACTCGGCGAGGATGATCGCGCCGCGCGCCTGTGCGTGCTGCAGCGATTCCAGCACGAAGATGCCGGCGCCTTCACCCAGCACCAGACCGCGGCGCTGCTTGCAGAACGGGCGGCAGGTGTCGCCGGCGAGCACGCGCATCGCCTCCCAGGCGCGCACGCCGCCCAGCGAGATGCAGGCCTCGGTGCCGCCGGCCACGGCGACGTCGGCCATGCCGCAGCGGATCATCTGCAGCGCCTGCGCCAGCGCGTGGTTGGACGAGGCGCAGGCGCTGACCACGGCGAAGGTCGGTCCGGTCAGGCCGAACTCCATGCTGATCTGGCAGGCCGGCGCGTTGGCCATGGTCTTGACGATGGCCAGCGGATGCACGCGTGGATTGTTGTCCGC
>VFSW01012485.1_pt1 | contig 11861 bp, 7 predicted proteins | sample 5358111 | NCBI WGS metagenome assembly VFSW01 (sample SAMN11554181, study PRJNA540505) | mine drainage metagenome | isolation source: sediment from site ElyBrook_90M | place: USA: Ely Copper Mine, Vershire, VT | collected 2017 | reverse complement strand
GTTGAATACTGAAGAATAGATTTTAGCTTTCCCTACATCTGAAATCTTAAGTTGCGCCAACAAGACATCCAGTTGACGTTTTTCCTTATCTCCAAACTCTTTATCTACATAACAAACGGCAGACAAAATACTCAAATAAGCGATTTGTTCATTTTCAGAATATTTTTCTAAAGGATGTTTTTTCTGTTCTTCTGGCATAATTACTACTCCTTAACGTAATTTCAGGGTGCTAACGGCAGGCGTTACCGGCAAGGGCGGGACTTGGCCGACAAAAAGATCAGACGCCGAATCTGCTTTTGAAGCAGATTCCCCGAAAGTGCAGACAAAGCTTCATACTTGTCCATTGCACTCGGTGTTGAGTTGTGCCTATTTTGCAAGACTCCCATTTAGTTTGAGTACTGACACAAAATAGTCTCCCATCTGCCCGCGTTTTTCAAGAGGCTCGTCACTTAATTTTGCATTATTTACCAAAGATCCTATTTCTTGATTGTAACTTCGCAGATCTATTATTATGCCTGATTTCCCCCAAAATGATTCAAGGTAATAGTCGGCAATTTGATAATACCAAGCCATCATCCATTTTAATTCGTTATCCGAGTTAATAAATTGTGCTACTAACTCAAAGACTGCTTTTTCTGTATCATCGTCTAGCCCTAAGCCATCGCCCCAGGGATTTTCACTTGGGATACCTGTGAAACATGATGGTTCAGCGATTGCGTACCATTGAATGAAGAAGGCGCGTTTCAATGCTTCAATATTGCCTGTCGCAGCCAGGGAAGCATAATCATGGTGTAATTCTTTGTAAGCATTGAATACGCCATTTTCAATTAATTGTCTTGTTTTTTCGTCCATCGAACCAACCGTTCCATGAACTTGAGACAATAATTTATTTTCTCGGTGCGTTAATTCTTGGATAGCCAACATAATATTCTCAATGAACTTCGCCATTTATGCAAAGAACAACATAACGATTAATAATACTTTTCTTGGTATGCTGCAATAACGCCTTTTGGCTGAATTATCTTGGATGAAAATGGTGCAAATAAGGCGTGTAATAAGCTATGAACAAAGGTTTTGAATCTATTCACTGAATTTATTATAGACCACGTTAGAAAAATATATCACTTCACTTTTACCATCACCTAATAAAGTCCAAACTACCGAATTCCAACTAAACAAATCGGACGCTTATAAAAGTTCACGAAACATCTTCGCCATTTCACTAAGGAAAATATGAAAGTTAAACCTTGATCATGATTGTTTTGGTCAACAGACCAACAATACACGCTCCGGTTCTGAGATTGATTGCTCAGAACCGGAGTTTTCTTTTATTCCCTAAAGCGCATAGAAGACACATCGCCTGTTTAGAGAATGAGGTGCAACCATGGCACAAACGCCTGTAAGTCACAACTCCCCCCAAAACCCTGACCCACAAAAAGATGGGACATCAGGAGATGATATAACCCATCCCCAGGAGCAGCAAACCTTACCGTATAGGCTCCCGAAGAGTCTGATCGAATGGCTGGCGCGCATCAACCAGCGTTACCTTGCGCTCAATCAGGAGAAGAACAACGACACCGGCTAATCCTTCAAACGCTGCTCCGACTGGAGGTGGCAATGGAATATTTCGTTTAGTTTTTCGATAACCCACAACATTACTTCAAACAAAAGGAAAAACAAAATGAACCGATATTTCAAGAAAGAAGATTCATCACCACTCCCAGGGGCAGCCTACATCCGTTACTCGTCCGAGATGCAAAGTGACTCGTTCAGCCTGGATGCTCAGCTGCGCCAGATCAAGGAACAAGCCGAACGGGACGGAGTCGATATCGTCAAGGTGTATTCCGACCCAGCTCAGTCAGCCTATCGTAAGAAATTCCGCCCAGGGATTAATGCCATGCGCGAAGCCGCCCGGCAGGGCGAGTTCAAGGTGCTCTACGTCCACAAGGTGGACCGCCTGGCGCGCCGGCTGGAATGGTCGCTGGAGATCGTCCACGAGCTGCAAGAGTTGGATATCGTCTTCAAGGCCGTCCAGCAGCCCTTCGATCTGGGAACACCGGAAGGCAAACTGTTATTCCACCTGGTGAGTTCGCTGGGTGAGTTTTATTCGGACAATTTGAGTAAAGAAACGAATAAAGGGAAGGATGAAAGGTCGCTGCAGGGCTTTCATAACGGCGCTGTACCTTGGGGATATATTAGCACACTTCAAGGAAATCGCAAAGTGGGTGTTCCTGACCCGGAAAAGGCTCCGATCGTAGTGGAAATGTTCGAGCGGTATTCCACAGGTCTCCATTCGGATTTCAAGATTGCCGAATGGTTGAATGGAAAGGGTTATCTCACTGCGAAAAACCGCCAGTTCAATAAGGATTCCGTCAGGGATATGCTCCGTAATCCATACTTCATTGGGCAGATCCGTTTCCGCTCTACGCCGCCGAGGGTATCTGAAGGCCAGCATACGCCCATTATTACTCAAGAATTATGGGACCGCTGCCAGGTGGTACGGAGCAGCCGGCGGGAAAATGTCAAGACTGAACAGAAAGCAGCCAGGGTTCACTTGCTTCAAAGCCTGGCAGTGTGCGCACATTGCGGGAGGAGGCTTCGCATTCAAACCCCGAAAAACTTTCCCACGTATTACCGGGAAGATTCCCACCTGCGCGGCTATTATGACTGCCCCCACTCCGGCCAAAGCATTCATGCTGACGACTTAGATGCCCAGGTAGCAGCAATCGTGCAGTCGCTCAAACTGACTGCCACCTGGGAGCAAGACGTCCGCAAGCTGCTCCATGAGGATCAAGAAGGTCCCGACCCTGAGACAGAGCGCAAGGAAATCCGCGTAATGATGCGCATGATGCGTGAGAATTACGAACATGGCCTGTATCAAGGCGAGGAATTTCAATACTGGCAAAAGGTCAACGGCTTAAAGGAAAAGCTCGACTTGCTCAGCCGTGTTCCGGAAAACGCCATTGATAAAGCTGCACGAACCTTGCTTAACCTGCGCGAAAGTTGGGAATGGGCCACCAAAGAGGAACGCAAAATGCTGGTCCGGTCTATGATCCAGGAAGTTGGGTGCGACGTAAGCACGAAGAAAATTGTGTGGGTAAAGGTAAATCCAGACTTTGAAATCCTCTTCAGGATAATGGATTGCCTAATCCCAGACAATGGAAGGAAATACCTGGTGAAGACTTCTGAGGCAAAGGAGGCCAATTGTATCGATAAGGAAGATAAAGGACAGATGGGAGTGGATGTCAAAATTTCCGCTCCAATGTCCCACAATTCCTTGACAAGAGTCGAGGAGTACGTACAATGAAGGGTAACCGCTTAAAAAGTGAGATCGCCCAGCGGACACTGAGCGATCTCGGGTGTGGAGACCACACCAAGGCGTAAAATCCCGTTCTTTACCATCCGTTTGTTCAACAGATCGAGAGCCGGTAGGCTCACAAGACTTTACGCACAGCGGAGAGGGTGGGATTCGAACCCACGATACCTTGCGGTATACTCGCTTTCCAAGCGAGCGCGTTAGGCCAACTGCGCTACCTCTCCAGTGCCCAAGGCCGTTCTTCATGGCGGCGAAATTATATCATACAATTTTTTTTATCGGAATGCTGGAGTGATTAATGTAATCCAAAATTCACCCTGATATTGTTTATGCTCAACTGTTTTCCCACCAACTTCAATCTTTGAAACCGCATTATCGATTGAGGTCGTCAGGCCGACCAATGCTCCATTGTAATATACTCCCCCACCCGAATCGCCCGGGACGATGATTTTAGATGGGTCATCCAACTTTGCCATTCCATCACCGATTTCGATCACTCTAAATTTTCCAACCCCCAATTGGCTGCGGGCATGATCATAGTAAACCACCGATACCCAGGTACCTTTCCCAACGGAATTCATTGTCTCCTGGCTCGCTAATCGAGCGGGGGCAGGTAATGATCCGCTGAAGCTCAATGGTAAATCAATCCGCATGATATCGGTCCCAGATGTTTCCCCCTGTTCTGAGAAATAACAATATCTCACCTTGATCAGCCCCGAAACAAGCAGATCGTTGATCCGGAGCCCGGGAATATCATTGCGGACAATTGCCAGGCCCACCACGTGTTTTGCTGTCAGAATTGTGTGATCTCCAATCACCGTACCGAGGCCGCGATCTTCATACCTGGGATCATCGCCGGCAACATGGATGATCATGGTTGAGTTGATCATTGATAGTTCGGCTTGATTTTCCTCTACCCCGTAGTTTCCTTTTTCGTTGTCAGGTATTGGGTTTGTAATTTTCTCAATATTTGCCATCAAGCCTCTGTAAAAATGGAATAAGACAGGGATCAGGCTGAAAGCCACGATTGACAGGATCACTTTGAGACTCAGCCTATTGTGCTTTTGGGGATATCCATTCAGGTATGTCATGGCTTCACTCCCTGGCCGAAATCCCTTTGGCGCCCGGTCCATCTTTCAGTTCCTGCTAAAGGGTTTCTCCGTTGTCAATGTAGCGCCCGGGAGATTGCCAGCCTTGCCATTTCCTGCCAAAATTCTCCAACCCCCAAATAACGTGCTATGATTTATATTAAGTAGGGAGTAGACTATGTCCGCGTCAATCCCTTCCAGTGTTTTGGAAAAATTCACCACTTTTGGTGATTTGCTGCGCTTCCTTCGGCGGCGCGCTGGCATCACACAGATGGATTTGTCTATTCAGGTGGGTTATAGTGATGCCCAAATCAGCCGACTTGAACAGAACTTTCGCCTGCCCGATATCCCTACGATTGAAGCGCTTTTCGTCCCTGCCCTGGGCCTGGAAAATGAACCGAAAGCTGTGGCACGCCTGCTGGATCTGGCAGCCAAAGTACGGCGAGACGATGTACCTGCACCAGGTCTTTGCCCTTATAAAGGCCTGGATTATTTTGACGAAGCCGATGCCAACCTGTTCGTCGGTCGCGAGGCCCTGACCGAAAAATTGACTGAATGTGTGCTCTCATTTACCACAAGGCAAGATGCAGGCACACAGCGATTTTTTGCGGTCATTGGCGCCTCGGGCAGCGGCAAATCGTCTCTCGTGCGGGCTGGCCTGGTGCCTGCATTGCGCGGCAAGAAAGTCTCAGCAAACTGGCCGATCTATATCCTGACCCCCGGCGCTCACCCCCTCGAAAACCTGGCATTGTGCCTCACCCAGGACGCCAGGTCGGTTGTTACCACTGCAGCTTTAATGGACGATTTGGGGACAGACCCTCGCAGCCTGGGCCTGTATATTTCCCGGGCCTTGAAACCAACCTGCGCGGTTCATCTCCTGCTGGTCATCGACCAGTTTGAGGAATTATTTACACTCTGCCGCTCTGAGGAAGAACGCTCTGCCTTTATTAACAATCTCCTCATCGGTGCATCCGAAGAGAATGGCCAGGTAGTTGTCGTGATTACCCTGCGAGCCGACTTCTACGCTCACTGCGCCGGCTATCTCCAATTGCGAGAAGCGCTGGCGCAAAACCAGGAGTTTATCGGCGCCATGAACGACAGAGAGCTGCGCCGGGCGATTGAAGAACCCGCCCGCCGCGGCCAGTGGGAATTTGAGCCCGGACTGGTGGATTTGATCCTGCGCGATGTGGGTCATGAACCAGGGGCGCTGCCGCTGCTTTCCCACGCCTTGTTGGAGACCTGGCAGCGCCGTCATGGGCACACGCTGACTTTGAGCGGTTATACCTCCGCCGGCGGGGTGCGCGGCGCCATCGCCGAGACGGCGGAAGCTGTCTTCGTGGATCGCTTCACCCGCGAGCAGCAGGCTATTGCCCGGCGCATCTTTCTGCGGCTGACTGAACTGGGGGAAGTAACTGCAGTCGGCGATACGCGCCGCCAGGCTACATTCAAAGAGCTGATCCTGAAGCCTGAGGAAACAGCCGCTACCCAGGCGGTGTTACAGGCCCTGGCGAATGCCCGCCTGATCACCACCAGTGAAGATTCAGCCCAGGTGGCGCACGAGGCCTTGATTCGCGAATGGCCCACCTTACGGCATTGGCTCGAGGAGGACCGCGAGGGGCTGCACCTGCACCGGCATCTCACCGAGGCAGCATTCGAATGGTCCACCGCGAATTGTGAGCCGGATCTGTTATACCGCGGGGTACGCCTGGCACAGATGCGCGAATGGGCTGCAACTCATGAAGAAGATATGAATGAACAGGAGTGCGAGTTCCTGGCAGCCTCAGTCGCGCTCTCTGAGCAAGAAGCTGCAGAGCGCGAGGCCCAACGCCAGCGTGAGCTGGAGGCGGCTAAAAAACTGGCTGAAGCTGAACGAAAATCCGCCTTGAAATTGCGTGCTCGCAGCCGCACGATTACGGTTGTTGGCGTGATTGCTGTGGCTTTGGCTGTAATGGCAGGAATATTTGCTTTCTACTCAAATCAAAATGCCTTAAACGCAGATCTTCAGCGCAATTCGGCCTTGAGTGCGCAGGCCACTGCCCAGAATGATGCTCAATCCAGGGCTACTGCTGAAGCTCTTGCGGTAAACGAACGCGAAACGGCTCAAAATAATTTAATTAATGCTGAACGTTCTCGGTTGGCAGCATTAGCTCTCAACTCTTACTATGGAAACCAGAGTGGTGAGGTTTCGGCACTGCTGGCGTTGCGGAGCCTGCTGCATTATGGCTACAGTCCCGATGCTGATGGAGTATTATCTACGGCTTCTGGACGTGGGCTTATGCGATTTCAAAATTATCAAACTGATATCGTTTTAATTCCTTTCGACATTGCATCTCAGGCAGATGTGAAGAGTTTTTTAGTAGCTATCAGTTATAGCGGGAATCTTGAAATATCGGAAGCAAATACAGGAGTAATGGGGCCTGGTTTTATTTTACTTGGGAATAATACTATCCGTTTTAGAGCGGCGCTATCACGGGATGGCACCCAGGTCGTGACCGGTGACATGAATGGCGTTGTTATCCTGCGCAATGTGGCAGGTCAGGAGATTCGCAGTTTCAACGGTCACACAGAGGCCGTCAACAGCGTTGCGTTTTCACCATCCGGCAATACAGTGGCTTCAGGCAGTTCCGACAGGACCACGCGCATCTGGGATGCTCAGACCGGGCAAGAACTGCTGCGGCTGGTTGGAAAGGAGCCTGTGCTGGTAGTTAAATTCTCACCTGACGGGAAATTTATCCTGACCGCTGGAGCCGATAAGTTAGTTCGCCTGTGGGATTCCCAGACTGGTGCGGAACTGCGCCAGTACGCAGGACATGATGATTCAATAACGGATGCGGCTTTTTCCCCGGACGGTCAATGGATTGTGAGCAGTAGTAAGGATAAAACTGCCCGAATATGGGAAATGGCGACCGGGATGAACATCCGGATACTCTCCCACAACTCAGGAATAGAAATGGCGGTGTTCTCACCCGATGGCCATTTTATTCTCACGGGAGGTGATGATGGGGTCGCCCGCCTGTGGAACGCGCAGACAGGCGTCGAATTAAAGCAGTTTGTCGGTCATACCGGACCTGTAATTAGCGGGACTTTCTCGCCTGATGGCAAAACGGTGGCAACCGGAAGTAAAGACGATACCGTAAAGATTTGGAATGTCGATCTTGAACTTGGACCGCGGTCGATCGCAGGAAACCTGCCAGGTGATCTATCTGATTTTGAAATATCCCCCGACGGTCTATCTGTCCTGCTTGGGATCACGACCCCACCTGCGCGGTTGATCGATCTCAAGACAGGCGAGGAGCGCTTGAATTTTGCCAGCCCGGAATATTTATCCGGCAACCCGACCATTACAGACGTGGCCATTTCTCCAGATGGAAAATGGGCGGCCACTGCTGAAATTACGAAAGCCAGGCTGTGGAACATGGAGACCGGCCAGGAAGTGCGCCAGTTCGTGGAAGGTGATGAAATAATTATAGGTCTCGATTTTTCACCGGATAGCCAGTATATTGTTACAGCCGGAAATTCAATAGCGCGGCTTTGGGAGGTGCAGACCGGCAGGAAGATTCGTCTATTTCCGACGACGCATTGGGCCAGGGTTGTTGCATTTTCACCTGATGGAAAATATCTGGCGACGGGTCATTATTACGATTACCCTGATACATGGCTGTGGGATGTCTCTTCAGGGTGGAATATGCAGATGTTTTGTTGCCAGGATCGTCTTCAATATATAAGGGATGTTGCGTTTTCACCGGACAGTCGATTTGTAATTTCTGCCGGTGACTCCGCCGCGCACTTATGGTCGGTGGAAACAGGCGCTGAGATCCGTCGCTTTACAATACCAGGCGCTAAGGTTTACGCGGCCGTTTTCTCGCATGATGGAAAATACATTGCCACTGGAAGCGATGATAAAACCGCCCGGATTTGGGATGTGGCTACCGGTCAGGAAGTTCGCCGCATGCTGACCGACATCAGCATCATTAATAACGTTCGTTTTTCAGTTGACGACCAATTTTTGTATACGTCTGGCTCTGATCCCAAAAGTTTGTGGCGATCTCTTACGATCATATTGCAGGAATGGCGAATTGATTTACAGGAGCAAATCAGGCTGACCTGCGCTGCCCTGCCAAGGGACTTCACGGCTGAAGAGCGCACCCTCTTTGGAATCACCGACGACAAACCCACCTGCCCAACCACGAAAACCTCACCATAATCATTTGGGAATTGCCTGCGCAAGCCGCTAACACTTCCTGACGGAACAGGTAAAATTAACCCGGTATGGGCTTCGATTTCTCCATCTTCTGGCAGCTTGGTCAGGGCATCTTGCATGGGCAGAACCCATACCTGCTGCCTGAGCCGAACTACCCGCCAGCAGCGATCATGCTGTTCGCAGTATTTGCATTGCTGCCCCAGACCATATCCTTTGCCGTCTGGAGCGGGGTGAATATTGCCCTGTATTTGCACTGCCTGAAACGCCTCAACCTCATGCGCTGGGGCCTGGCATGGTTTCTTTTCGTCCCCACCGTATTTAACTTCATCTCGGGACAGCTCGACATCTTTTACCTGTGGCTTGCACTCTTTTTGCCAACGGGCGGCTGGAAAGCCGTTCTTGCCGCAGTTCTGATCACCACAAAGCCCCAGATCGCCTTCATCGCCCTGCCCTGGTTCCTTATCCAATGGCTCCTACATGACCGGCGAACTCTGCTGCGTTGGATCGGCCTGACCCTGGTTCTCCACCTGGCACCGCTGCTTTACGACCTCCATATCTATGCGAATTGGCTCCCGGTGCTCAATGGGCAAGTCGATTGGCGCATCTACCTTACCCCGGGTGTGTTCACCCTTTCCAATTTCAACGTCCCCTGGCCGGTTATGGCGCTGCTGGCGGCTGCGATTGCTGCCTGGGGCCTGTTCCAGAACCGCCCCACATCCTGGATCACCCAGACCCTGGCCCTGCCGATCGGCCAGTGGTACGACGAAACCCTGCTCACCGGCCTGGCCCCGGTCTGGCTGGCGGTGCCGGTCAGCTGGGCGGCTTTCGTCCTGTCCTATTTCGTCAATAATGCAGTTCCCATGGCAGCCATCCCGGTTGTCATCCTGGCCTGGCGAATCCGCCAGAAGTTGATCCGCCCGGCCCCTGCTGCCGAACCAGAAAAAAGCCCGGCTTCCGGATAAATCGAATATTGTCTTTTTGAAAGTTCCCGGTTATAATAGCTCTACTTCGGGCGGTTAGCTCAGTTGGTTAGAGCGTTGCGTTGACATCGCAAAGGCCGTAGGTTCGAGTCCTATACCGCCCACCATACAAAGCCATGACCAGGACGAGTAACCGGCCCCCCTGTGGCCGCCAGAGAGAAGGGACCATTGGCTGTAAGTCCCTTTCGGAACCAGACCGGTGAAAACCCCCTGCGAGCTTGAGCCTGAAACACCCGGACGGGTGGATTAAGGTGAACGGATGGCCCCGTTACCGGCCCTACGAGTTGCCCCATATAATGGGGTTAACTGGGTGGAACCGCGTGATCATGATCTCGCCCCAGGTTGGGTGAGATCTTTTTGTTTAAGGTGTAAGGAGGAAAAAATGCCAGAACAGATACAGGAGCACTACGAGGATTCGTTCCTCTACCGCATCCGCCATTCCGCAGCTCATGTTATGGCCGAGGCTGTCCTTGAGAAATTTCCCGACGCCAAGATCGCCATTGGCCCGGCCATCGAGGATGGTTTTTACTACGATTTCGACCTGCCCCGCCCTCTCACTCCGGAGGACCTGCAGGAAATTGAAAAACGCATGCGCCAGATCATCGCTGGCAATTATCCTTTCATCAAACGCGTCATTACTGCCGATGAAGCTCGCCAGGTGTTTGCCGACCAGCCCTATAAGTTGGAATTGATCGAGGGCCTGGAACACGGCGGCCTCGACGAGCATGGCAACGTGCTGACTGAAAAGCCGGAGATCTCGCTCTACACCCACGACAAGTTCACCGACCTGTGCCGCGGCCCGCACGTCGAGCGCACCGGGCAGATCAACCCCTCCTCCTTCAAACTGATGTCCGTGGCAGGCGCCTACTGGCGCGGTGACGAAAAGCGCCCAATGCTTCAGCGCATCTACGGCACAGCCTGGCAGAACGCCAAAGAGCTTGAAGAGTACCTCTGGAAGCTGGAAGAGGCCAAGAAACGCGATCACCGCAAACTTGGTAAAGAGTTGGGCCTGTTCTATTTCTCGGATGATGTTGGCCCCGGGCTGCCCCTGTTCACACCCAAGGGTGAAATGCTGCGCCACCTGATGGAAGACTACGTACGCACGACCCAAACCCGCTATGGTTACCAGCACGTCTGGACTGGTCACCTGGTTAAAGAAGACCTCTACCGGCGCTCGGGGCATTATGAAAATTATAAGGATGCCATGTTCCCGCCCATGGTGGATGAGAACATCACCTTCCGCCTCAAGCCCATGAACTGCCCCAGCCACATGACCCTCTTCAAAGAGATGGGACGCCATTCTTATCGTGAGCTGCCCATGCGTTTCGCCGAATTCGCCACCCTCTACCGCTACGAGAAGACCGGCGAATTGAACGGCCTGACGCGTGTCCGCTCGCTTACCCAGGATGACTGCCACACCTTCTGCACGCCCGAACAAATCGGCTCTGAGTTTGCGCTCAGCTTGAATCTGATCCATGAGGTGCTTCAGCGTTACCGTTTCAATGATTACAAAGTGCGCCTCAGCCTGCGCGGCAAGACAGGTAAATTCGTCCAGGATGACGAAAAATGGGACAAAGCCACAGATGCCCTGCGCCTGGCACTGGACGAGAATGGCGTCGAATACTATGAAGCCGAAGGTGAAGCTGCTTTTTATGGTCCCAAGGCCGATTTCATCGCCAAAGACGTGCTGGGCCGCGAATGGCAGCTCTCCACCATTCAGGTCGATTTCATCCAGCCCTCACGCCTGGGACTGACCTACATCGGCGAGGATGGCAATGAGCACCCGCCGGTCGTCTTGCACCGCGCCGTCACCGGCACGACCGAGCGCTTCCTGGGCGTGCTGATCGAGCACTTCGCAGGCGCCTTCCCGGTATGGCTGGCGCCCGTTCAGGCCACGCTCATCCCAATCGCCGACCGGCACGTAGAATTCTGCCGCTCCCTGGCCTCTAAACTGGGTGAAATGGGCCTGCGCGTCACAGTCGACGACCGTGGCGACCGGATGAATGCCAAAATCCGCGACGCCCAGAACCAGAAGGTGCCCTATATGCTGGTGGTTGGCGACAAGGAAATGGAAAACAACCAGGTTGCCCTGCGCCTGCGCTCCGGCGAAAACCCCGGTGCAATGGACCTGGACGCCTTCATCGAGCGCTGGAAAAAAGACGTCGAATCTGGCGATTAGTATTATCACTGGGCTGCCCTAAAAGTCCCCACCCCCCCCCCCCCCCCCCCCCCACGGGGGGGGGGGGCGATATTGAGGGTCAGTATTATGGACCACA
>VFSW01012484.1_pt1 | contig 11861 bp, 11 predicted proteins | sample 5358111 | NCBI WGS metagenome assembly VFSW01 (sample SAMN11554181, study PRJNA540505) | mine drainage metagenome | isolation source: sediment from site ElyBrook_90M | place: USA: Ely Copper Mine, Vershire, VT | collected 2017 | reverse complement strand
GACAAGCCGCGTTTTCACTTTCTCGCCAATTTCCCCCTCAAGGACGGAGACCCATCGCCTGTTCACGCTTGACACTGGCAAAGTCCGCGCCCTATAATGCCCTGCACAAACGTGACAGTACAGTAGTTTAGATGTACGGCGGGTCCAGATTCTGGGCGCGCTGTACTTTTTCTATGTGGGCGGACTGACAGGGCCACAACCCCAAATGTCTCTTTGGCGCGGCGAGCGACTACGCTCCACTGCGCCAAGTGCCAGTGTTGACCGGGGATGCGCCGTCATTCGGCAGTAAATGCGCAGCGAGTGCGATGGCGGCGCGAATTACGTGAGGCGCCCGAAGCCAGTGACAGGCTGGCGGAGAGAATGGGCGTCTGGAGAGGTGAAAGCTCATGGCGACAAACACAGTCGGTGGAACGAATGGCGCGCGCGAAAAGGAAAAGATTCCTCTGACGCGGGAAGGCTATGAAGAGAAGAAGCAGCGCCTGCATTTTCTCATCACGGAACGCCGCCCTCAGGTCGCCGACTATATTCATGAGGCCAAGGAAGCTGGCGATATCAGCGAGAGTAGCGCCTATGAAGACGCGAAGAATCTACAGGCGATGCTCGAAGGCGAAATTCAGGAATTGCAGGCGCTGCTCGACAACGCTGTGATTCTGGAAGCGCCCACTCATACCGATGGCAAAAAGGTCGTGCGTCTCGGCGCCACGATTGAGGTGGAGAACGACCGGGGCGAGAAAAAGTCCTTCCAGCTCGTCAGCACTGTTGAAGCGAATCCTACCACGCGCAAGCTCTCTGACCAGTCGCCCGTTGGCCGGGCGCTGCTGGGACATGCGGAGGGTGACAAGGTCGAGGTGACGACGCCGGGTGGCACAGTGACCTACATCATTCGCGCAATCAAGTAACGCTTCTGCGGGCGCGTGGCAAGCGCGCGAAAAACGGGACGGCGGCGCTCTCCATGCTGAGGTGCGCCGCCGTCTCACTTTATTGCGCAACGTCAGCCGCGCGCCAGCCTGCCGCGTGTGAAGAGCAGCGCCAGCGCGCCGGGAGTCAGCGCAGCGCCGACGATGATGGCGCCACCGATGAGCGTGCGCGTATGCGGCGTCTGCGCCAGCAGCAGCCAGGCGAAGAGGATCCCCCAGACAGGTTCCAGCGCAGCGATAACACTCGCAAGTTGGGCTGAAATATTGCGCATGCTCGCGATGAACAGCGTGTGCGCGAGCGCCGTGCAAAATACTCCAAGCGCCGCCAGAATGAGGAGCGACCGCAGACTGAACACCCCTGTGACAGGAACGAACAACAGGGTGGGCAGGAGAACGAGCGCCGCGATACCATCCTGAAAGAGGCTGATCGTGACACTAGGGTAGCGCGTCGTCAACCCACGATTGATGACCGAGAGCAGCGCGAAGGTCGCCCCAGCCAGCAATCCCCAGAGGACTCCCTGCGTCGCGTGGTCACTCAGGCTGAAGCTTGGGATGAGCAGAAAAACGCCGGGCAGAATGAGTATGGCGGCGATGAGCTCCGGCGGACGTGGCCGCTGGCGCAGCAGCAGTGGCTCCAGCCCCGCAGTGAACAAGGGAAAGCTGGAGAATGCCAGCAGCCCAATCGCGACACTCGACACCACAATCGCCTGGAAGAATGCCGTCCAATGGAGCGCCAGAATGCCACCCTGGAGCGCCAGCAGCGCCACATCGCGGCGCGTGCGTGGCCGCAGCGACACGCCAGAGATCCCTGCCCAGGCCCCAAGCGCCACGCCTGCGAAGAGAACCCGCCCTAGTGTTATCAGCGGAGCAGGCAGGCCAGAGAGCTTACCCAGTGTCCCCGCCAGGCCGAAGAAGAGTGTCGCGGTATTTGCGCTGAGTATCCCCCGGCGTGTGCGCTGCGCTGACAGTATGCTCATCGTGGCTCCTCTGGCGAATGGATCGCTGGCGCCGCATGCTCTCTATGGCCTATCGGTCAGAAGTCATGGGCGCGTTGTGTCCTGTGCGCTAGCTCAGTATAATGTGCTGAGTGTGAGGTTGTAGCGGTGTGGATGCCTGACAGACTCGGCGCGTCCGCAAGAGATGAGCGCCAGCGCCCTGCTGCGAGCCGCTACAGCGCTTACCCCAACGCAAACAAGCGCGCCAAATCATCTCAACGGATAGAAGCGAGGTTAACCGAGTACCATGGAGCGTGCCATTCAGGACTATGTTCATGCCCTGGCGTCTCAGAAGAAATCCAGCGAGAATACGCTTGGCGCCTACCGCAGTGATCTCAAACAGCTCGTCAGCTTTGCACAGGAACATCATGTGCATACCTGGCAGGAGGTCACACCAGAACTCATGGTCGCTTTCATCGAGGAACTGAATCGCCGACAGTACGCGACCACCTCAATCGCGCGCAAAGTCGCGGCGGTCAAATCCTTTTTCACCTATCTTCAGGATCATGGCGTTGTGGCGGAAAAGCCCACCAGTAAGCTGGGTACGCCGCGCGTGGAAAAGTACATGCCTGCGGCGCTGGCGCATGATGAAGTTGAGCGTCTGCTTGCCGCAGTCACGACTGAAACACCCGTTGGCCAGCGCGACTCTGCGATGTTCCAGTGTCTCTACGCGACGGGAATGCGCGTGACCGAGCTTGTCTCCACAGATGTCACAGATCTTGACCTGGCGCGCGGTCACATCCGTTGCAGTGGGCGTAATGGCCGCGAGCGGCTGCTGCCGTTGCATCCAGTAGCGCAGCATGCCCTGGCGGTCTATCTGAATAATGGGCGCCACACGCTCGTCCATGACCCCGATGAGCCGAGCCTTTTCCTGAACCATCATGGGCAGCGACTCACTCGCCAGGGCTTCTGGCTGATCATGAAGGGGTATGCGAAGATCGCGGGCATCTCTCGGATTACCCCCCATACCCTGCGCCATTCATTCGCGCTGGAGATGCTGGGGCGCGGCGTCGAACTGCGCACGGTACAGGAGTTGCTGGGCCACGCCAACATCTCAACGACACAGATCTACAGCCATCTGCAACAGTCGCGCGCCTCTTCCCTGGCTTCGGTGCTCGGCGAGATAGACGCGCTGCGCGAGGATCCCCTGAGCGATTCGCTGGAGCCGACAGCCGTGCGGCAGCCAGCTATCCAGCGCTAGGCCGCCCGCACAGCTACGGCTGAATCCGCATGGAAGCTCCATGTCGCCGTCTGCGCGAACGCTTCGACCCCGTACGAGCCTGCGGGCGTCGCTGACGGAGTTGTAATCGTCCAGACGACTATGCCCTGGGCATTTGTCGTTTGGGTCGCTGGCCAGGAGGCTAGCAGCGGCAGGCTGCCGTCTGTGGGGGCGCGAAGCTGGCAGGGCAGGCCAGCGATAGGTTGATGCGTGTCTGGGGTGAATGCGTTGACGCTAATCGTCACCTGCTGACCGGCGGCCACTGATCGTGGCGCCACCGTCACGCTGAGCTGAAACTGGCTGCTGATGGAGGATGGCGGTGTCGCATTTCCTGTGACCACAGCGGTCGTCAGGGTCGCCGTCGCCGTTGCGATGCGCGCTGCTGTGGCTGTGGCGCCAGGAGTGGTGGTGTGCGCCGCCAATGCGCGCGGAGAAATAAGGGTATGCGCAAGGACGCCTGTGAGCAGACCGATCAAGGCGACCAGCGCAAGGAAAACTAGCATCAGTCCAGTCAAGCCGGACGCGCTCCGCGAATGTTGTGTATTCATGCTATCTGCGATCTTGTAGCGCCCGCTCCGGTCTGAGAATCGCATTCCTCAGCGAGCGCGAACGCATTCAGGGCGCCGCTGCGCCGTGGGTCATTTTAGGCGACAACGAGCAGTCGCCGCAATGGCGTCGGCCCATCTGTCTACGGCGGATGGGCGCTGGCCAACCTCCATCGTGGGAGAGCGCTGCCGCATCGGCGCTCGACCGTCGCCCGCTGTCTGGCGCAGATACTTTCTCAGGCCGGGTGCGCGCGCTCGAAGTCGCGCAGCATCACCTCAGGGTCGCTGAGCAGCACCACACTGGTATCCAGTATGCGCGTCTCTGGCGTCAGCAAGGCTGGCCCACGACGATTGGAGGCGAGGCGCCGTAGACCAGCGTCGCGCAGCAGCCACTCCGCCAGCAGCACATATCCGGCCCAGTCGCGCATGTTGTCGGTGCGCTCCCAGACTGGCACCCCATAGCGAAACGCCTGCTCGAAATATTCGTGGCTACGAATAGCAAATGGGAGCAGCTTGCGTTCGAGCGATTCCCCCTCGACCTCGCCAGCCTGCCGGAGCGCCTGAACGACCTCAATCAGCCGCTTGCTGCGCGGTTCGACTCGTGTGATGAGCAGCCCACCCAACTCGATGGGGCGCCCGCTCTCGCGCACACGCGCCAGCAGTCGCAGGGTAGCCGCAGCGCCTTCCAGCGCTGGCGCCTCGGGAGCCATCGGCATGATGATACTATCGGTCGCGGCGAGCGCGGTCGTCATGAGCGGGCCGCTCTCAGCTGGAAAGTCAATCAGCACGAGGTCTATGTCAGTCGCCAGCGATCTGATCAGGCCAGCGAGAATCTGCTCAGACTGAAGGAACGCCGCCGCCTCACCAAGCAGATCATCCCACGGAGCCACCCAGAGCGCGCCACCAGACCAGCTTGGCTGAGACTCCAGTCGCACTGGCAGCGCCGACTGGGCCAGAGCCGCCTGCGCCAGCTCAGCGTCGGGTAGAACTCCGGCAGGGAACTCATGCAGCGTGAGCAGGGCGGTCGAAAGCTCGCCATGTGGCGCCGCTGGCCAGATATCGCGCAGTGACGCTGTGGTGGTGCCTGGCTGGGCCAGATCTATCACGAGCGTTCGCGCGCCATAGAGCGCGCAGAGGCGGGCTACTGTGGAGATGGTAGTGGATTTACCCTGGCCGCCCTTCCGTATGGCTACACCGTACACCTTCGCCATGCGCTGCTTCTCCGCTCCTCCCTGATCACCCACGAAAACGCCCTTGTGTACTATGGCAGCGCGTCTAGGGCATGTCAAGCGCGTGCAAAGACAATGCGGCAAAGCTGGGCGAACGGTCTATGCGCATTGCGGCGTGGGGCGAAGGTGTTTATAGTGGGTGTGTGACGTAGGCTTGCCTTGATGGAGAAAATACTACTGTTCATGCCTATTCACGTCGTAACGATCTCCTTTCCGCTCCCTTCATGGCCCTACCTTGCGGATTGGCAAACGATGCTGCTCATCATCCTGGCGGTAGCCGTGGCGCTGCTGGCGCTAGCGGTGGTCGTCGGCTGGCGTGGTGTGCGGCTCGCAGCGGTCGCCGACCGTGTCGTTGTCTATGGACTGCTGGCAGCGCTGCTGCTCAGCTTCTATGTAGCGGCCACACTCATCATCACCAGTTTCCTTCCGGTGAAAAGCTCCTACACGTACGAAATCGCCGCAGCGCTCATGGCGCTCTTCGTCGCCGTAACCTACGCGCCCGTCAGCAAGGGTATCCAGCGGCTGGTTGATACGACCCTCTACCGCGATTACTACGACTACGAAGCGACACTCCAGCGTTTCAGTGAACTGCTCGCCGCTTCATACGACCATGAGACATTGGCGCAGGCCCTGCTCGATGGCCTGACCGAGACGTTGAACCTGAGTGGCATCGCGTTCGTGCCACTGCCAGAAGGTCTGGATTCGCAGGTATTGGCGATGATCGGGCCTGATGACCTGCGCGCACGTGGAACCTATGCGACACCAGAGGGCCGTATCAGGTTGCTTGCCCAGCTTGCCCAGCTCAAGGTGGGTAGCACGCGCCTCCCGCCGACCGCGCAGCTCGCCTTGCATCCGTGGAAGGGCTGCGCCGCGCTCGTCTATATTGGCCCAGGGCAACAGGCGGGCATGTCGGCGTTACTGGCGCTGGGAAACAAGGCGGCGGGCGGGCATCTGCGCCGCGAAGACCGTGCGCTGCTGCTCACAATCGCGCACCAGGCAGGCACGGCGCTGGCAAACGCGCAACTGGTCAGCGGCCTGCGTGTCTCGCTGCAACAGGTGCACATCTCGACACAGCAGCTCGTCGCCGCCAGCGCCGAGCAGGAGCTGCTGCTGCAAGAGCTGGTCAACGCAGAGGAGCGCCAGCGCGCCTCGCTCGCCCGCGAGCTACACGACGATGCGCTACAAGAAGTGCTCTATGTCATTCGCCACTCACAGCTTGCGGTACGCCTCGCCGATGCCATCGAGCGGAGCGTGCAGAATCTTCCCGCTGAGCAAGGGCGACAGGGTGCGCCCAGCGATAGCCTGAGCCAACTCGCGCCCACCTCTGTACGGATGCGCGCTGAATTACGTGAACTGGCTGAGCGGTCGGCCATTGTCGAGAAGAAGCTGCGCGCACTGTGTCTCGGTCTCTACCCGGAAATGCTTCACTCCCTCGGCCTGACCCCCGCGCTCGACGACCTCGCTGAGCAGATGAACGCCTCCGCGCTGATGACGGTGACAGTCGAGTATGATGAACGCGCCGAGCGGATTGGCGGACGCCTCGATCCCCAGGTAGCGCTGCATATCTATCGCATCGCACAGGAGGGCCTCTCGAACGCGCACAAGCATGGCGGAGCGAGCGCCGTCACGGTGCGGCTGGAAGCGCTCGAAACACCGACTGACGAGACACGCTGGCGCAATCGCTGGACCTGGTTACGGCTGCAAGTGCGCGATAATGGGCGTGGGATCGCGCTGCCGGTTGATATCGGCGCGACCCTGCGCGACGGCCACCTGGGCCTGGCGAGCATGCGTGAGCGCGCACAACTCATCGGCGGGCAGCTCCTGATTGACCGCGCGCCTGAAGGCGGGACGCAGATTACCGTCATTGCGCCGATTGCCCGCATCCCGCGCACGGTTCCACTGACCCCGGCGCTCGCCTGACGCAACGGGGCGCTACTCGCCAGCAGGTAGAACATCAGACAGACATGGGGAAAACAATGTCATCAGCATCTACGGCAGCGGCAGGGCATGAAGCGCCACACGAGCGACGCATCCGTGTAGTCCTCGTAGACGACCATACCGTCATGCGCGCTGGCACACGACGTATCCTGGAAGATGAACCCGATATCGAGGTTGTCGGTGAAGCTGGCGATGGCATCGAGGCGCTGCGCCTGGCCGATGAGCTGGCCCCCGATGTCATTGCGCTGGACATCGGCATGCCCAACATGGACGGCATTCGCATGTGCCAGGCGCTGCATGAGCGGAGCGACCCACCACGCATTCTGATTCTGACCGGGCATGACAAGGAGGGGTACGTGCGCGCGCTGCACCGTCTCGGCGTGCAGGGCTATCTGCTCAAGTCGGCGGGGCCAGATGAACTGGTGCAGGCGATCCGCTCAATCTATGCTGGACATAGCGTATTCTCGTCGAGCATCGCGCGCTTCCTACGTCATGGTGGCCCCTCTGATGAGCCACGCCTGACGCGCAAGGAGCGTGAGATGTTACTCGCCATCGCGCAGGGCCGCAAGAATCAGGATATTGCGGATGAACAGACCGTTTCGCTCAACACCGTCGAGTTCCACATGCGCAATCTGTTCCAGAAACTGGGCGCCTCTTCGCGCGCAGACGCCGTGATGCGCGCGCAACGACTCGGCTGGATAGATCTGCCAGAGACGCGCGAGTGAGTGGGCTGGCGTGGATTCCGCTGGCGTGACGCGCTGGCGTGGGTTTCGCTCAATCAGCGCTGGCGACGCTGGCCATCCAGGCGATGAGGATACCCTCGAACAGCGTATCCTCATCTGTGAGGGCGACGGTGCGCAGGTCGAAGAGCGCCTGATCGCGCAGCACACGCGCCACAATTGGTGGCTGGCCCTGTCGTAGCGCCTCTACGAGCCGTGTGGCTGCGCCGCGCCGACCATCCGCCCGCGCTGGCAGTGCGCAGAGCGCCGTCGGCAGCGTCTCACCAGGTAGCGAGCCACCGCCGATAGTTGACTCGCCTGCGATCACCTCCGCTGGGACGCCTGCCAGCTGGAGACGCGCGGCGAACCGTTCCGCGCGCTGGGTGATGGCGTCGAGCGGCTGCGCGAGCGCCTGCCAGATCGGCAACTCCTCCAGAAACGAGTCATCCGCATACGCCTGGAGGGTCGCTTCGAGCGCCGCCAGCGTCAGCTTGTCAATGCGAATCGCGCGCATCAAGGAGTGGCGCTCGATGCGCGCCAGCGACGCGCTCCGCCCGATGATGATGCCCGCCTGCGGCCCGCCGAGCAACTTGTCGCCAGAGAAACAGATGATATCCGCTCCCGCCCGTACGCTCTCGGCGATCGTCGGCTCATGTCCCAGTCCCCAGCGTTCAGTAAGGGGGATGGCCCCGCTGCCGAGATCATGCATCAGCGCAAGGCCGCGCTCATGGGCGAGCGCCGCCAGGTCAGTGAGCGCAGGCGATTCAGTGAAGCCGATGATGCGGAAGTTGCTGGGATGCACCGAGAGCAGCAGCGCCGTCTCTGGCGTGATGGCGGCGGCGTAGTCAGCCAGCCGTACACGATTCGTCGCGCCCACCTCGACGAGCCGCGCGCCACTCTGCGCCATGACATCGGGAACACGGAAGCCGCCGCCAATCTCCACAAGCTCGCCGCGCGCAATCACGACCTCGCGACCAGCGGCCAGCGTCGCAAGCGCTACGAGCGTTGCGGCGGCGTTATTGTTCACGACCAGCGCATCTTCCGCTCCAGTGAGCGTGCGCAGCAGCGCGCGAATGTGCGATTGCCGCGAGCCACGCTCGCCAGACACCAGATCGAATTCGAGGTTAGAGTAGCCACGCGCGACAGCGAGCATCTGATCGAGGGCGCGCTGGCTCAGTGGCGCGCGTCCCAGATTCGTATTGATGATGACGCCAGTAGCATTGATGACTGGTCGCAGTTGTGGCTGCGCCTGCGAGGCGATGACCTGGAGCATGCGCTCGATTAGCATGCCCTGGTCAGGCGCAGGCTCGCCTGAGCGGATGCGCTCGCGGGCAGACTGAAGCGCAAAGCGAATCGCGCGAATCAGCGCAGCATGCGGGATCGGCGGCAGCGCACGCTGGCGCAGGTGGGCCTCCAGCGCAAGGCGCATCTCCTCGACAGAGGGCAATGCCCGCAGCGCCGTCTGCGCTGCATCATGCGCGGGGAGCTGGCCGCCGCTACGTGTCATGGTCGTTTCCTCTGGCTGCTATTCGCCGGTCACGGAAAGGCGCAGATGGCGCCACTGCGCTTATTATACCGGTTCTTCCAGCGCTCGCGGCGCGAAGGCCTATCGCGAGCGCTCGCATTGAGTTTGCGCCCCTCGGTATGGTGGAGTACAATGTGGCAAGAATGGCGCAGTCTCATTCTGGCCGAACTCGGCGCACATGGAGGAAACCCAATGGTGGAGATGTCGGTCGAGAGTGTCCGCATCAGCGTTGAGAACAGCCAGCGAGTCGTCATTCTAAAAGACCGCGAGGGCGACCGCTATCTGTTCATCTGGATCGCTAATCCAGAAGCCTACTCCATCGCGATGGAGCTGCAAGGCTCAACCCCACCACGCCCCCTGACGCATGATTTGCTCAAGATGGTCATCATGGAACTGGGCGCGAAGGTCGAGCGGATCGTCATCAGTGATCTGATAGATGACATCTACTATGCGCGCATTCTGATGGATGTAGACGGTCGTCATGTCGAGATTGACTCGCGCTCGAGCGACGCTATCGCCCTTGCGGTGCGCATGAAGGCGCCGATTTTCGTCACGGACAAAGTGATGGAAGCCGCGAGCGTGACGCTCAACAACGGCGGGGACGAGACAGCCCAGCTCTCTGGTGAGACACGGCAACCCGCCTACAATCTCGATGTCTATCGCGATTTCATTCAGAACCTCGATATTCTCGATGAACTTGATAAGTGAGCGCCATGTTGCGGCGCTCCAGCGATACCGCGTCGGTCAGCGACAGAGATGACGCCTGTGCTGGCCCAGGGTAGCGTTGTCGCCAGAGCCACCCACTGGGGTGAGCTTGAGGAGGGACACTGTGCAGGGGCAGGAGCGTATCTTACGCGAACGATTCTCCCAGCTTGCTTGTATAGCGTGTGGCGCGCATCATCACAGCGATGATATGATCGTGCTCGCGCAACGTGGATCGCGGTGGTTGCTCCTGCTGACTTGCTGGCAATGCCAGAGACGTGGCATCTTCGTGGCGACGTTCCCGCGCACAGCATCCTCGCAACCTGTAGCGGAAAACTCCGACGCTCTGCCGACGCTCTATCAGGCCCCGACGGCTCCACAATGGCTGACCCCCTCCGCATCGCCCCTCACCAACAGCGCTATTGAATATCCACCGCTTGCCGCTCGCCACGACGACACGACCATAACCTCCAACGATGTTGACAACATCAGGCGCTTTCTCGAAGGATTCAACGGCGATTTTCGAACGCTCTTCGGCCCTGCTGACGGCCTCGCGCGCGGCTGATCCTGACCGTAACTGTTCAGACTTGACCATTGCTGGTAGAGTAGCGGCATGGTGACTGAAGAAGCGTATGCCGCTCTGCAAGCCGAGAATGCGACGCTGCGCGAGCAATGAGCGCAGGCCGTGCAGCGGATCAGCGAACTCGAGGCGAAGAAGACGCCGCCCCCCGCCTTCGTCCGGGCCAATCGGCCAACGGTGACGAAACGGGAGCGCAAGCGACGCGCCCGCAGCGAACCAAGCCCGCCGCCGGGAGCCAGCGACAGCGGTTGAGCGCCATGCGATCACGACCTGTCCAGACTATGTGAATCGCCTGGGCGGCGTGCATGTGGCGCGTCATCGGCAAGTAGTGGATCTGCCGCCGCCGCCAGCGGTGGTCATCACGGACCATGAAGTCGAGCGCGGCTGGTGTGCGCTGTGTCACCGCTGGCGCGAAGCGCCGCTGAACCTGCGCGGGCAGGCCGTGGGGCGGGGGCGCTTAGGCGTCGGGGTAGCAAGTCGGGTGGCGTATCTGCGGAGCACGCTGCGGCTGCCGGTGCGCAGCATTCAGCGGGCGCTCGCCGATCTGCATGGGCTGAAGTTGAGTGTGGGAGCGGTCGTGGATCTGTTACGCCGGAGCGCGATGCACGGCGCTGGCGCGGTGACGCAGATGCGGGATCAGGCACGGAGTCGCGCTGTGGCGCATGCGGATGAGACGAGCTGGCACGAGAATGGGCAGAGCGGCTACGCCTGGCTGCTAGCGACGCCGGAGGGCGAGCGCTACGTGGAGTACCACCACAGCCGCGCGGGAGCCGTCGCCAACAGCTTGCTAGGTGAGGAGTTCCGTGGGGTGCTGGTCAGCGACTTCTACGGGGGCTACAACGACACGCCGGGGGGACGCCACCAACGCTGCTGAACCCACGCCACCAGCGCCCCCACCGAGAGCGGCGCGTCACACAGGTCAGCGAGATGGGCCGCATCGCGAAGGAGCAGGTCATCGCGCTGCAGAACGCGCAACTTAGCCACCGCCGCGCACGCCGAACACCACTGACATGTTGCGATTGAAAGCTAAGCGCTGCCGGGTAGCGCGGAAACCATGCCCACCAACTTTACAGTGTAGTAAATGGACTATATACTCCCCATTAGAAATGTTCGGTTGCCATCTCGGTGGGGAGGGAGTAATTGCGGAATGGATGAAGGCATACAGCCCGCTGGAATATCACCTGCAGATCGCCCAGCAGGTAGGAATGGGCGATTCGCGCGGCTATCGCGCTGGTGGGATAGTGGCCCCTGGCAAAAGGCGGTCATCATCGCTGCAGTTCCACTGCTGTTGTCATGTGTCTGTTGTAGCAGCGGGATTATCTTCGCTGCCACGCCAGCGGGTCAACAATTCCAGCGCGAAATGGATGCGACAGCAACAGCACAAGCATTCGCCGATGCCCAGGCGACAGCGACGGCAGATGCATATGCCCTCGCGCACCCGTCCCCAACCGCCACTCTAGCAAGCACTTTCCAGCCCACGAGCACTTTCCAG
>VFSW01012483.1_pt1 | contig 11861 bp, 7 predicted proteins | sample 5358111 | NCBI WGS metagenome assembly VFSW01 (sample SAMN11554181, study PRJNA540505) | mine drainage metagenome | isolation source: sediment from site ElyBrook_90M | place: USA: Ely Copper Mine, Vershire, VT | collected 2017 | reverse complement strand
GACCTGCCGCGCGGAACCAACCGGATCACGTTGCACGCGGAACGGAAAGACCGCTTCGGCATGCCCATCCCGAACATTCACTGCGACGACCATCCCAACGATGTGGCGATGCGGAAGCACGGTTACGCGCAGGCCGAAGCCGTCTACCACTCGATCGGCGCGACCAGGACCGTGCGCGTCCCGCCGTTTCCCTCGACGCACAACATGGGCACGGCGCGCATGTCGGAAAAGCCGCGGGAGGGCGTGGTCAATCGTTTCGGGCAGGCGCACGATGTCAAGAATCTGTTCGTGTCGGACGGGAGCCAGTTCCCATCCAGTGGCGGCGAGAATCCGACGCTGACGATTGTCGCTCTGGCCATCCGGCAGGCGGAGTACATCGCCGGGCAGATGGCCAAGGGCGAGATCTGACGGGGATCCCATTACAGACAGACGCACCGCAGAGGCGCAGAGGACGCAGAGAAAGACAGAACGCGAACGAGCCAGGGAAGCACGCCGTGCTTGCAGGTGACGCTGAGATTCTTCACCCATCTCCGGTTTCAGGAGTCCGGTGGAATCCACCGGAGTCCCGACACCGGACCTGGCCGGATGGGCTCAGAATGACGCGCAGAGTGTGATTGGTTTGTTCGGTACGGTTGTTGGTTTACGAGAAATGCGGGTTAGACGGGAGAACCAACGTGATCAGGCGCGCACTGGGAAATTCAGGGCTGCAAGTGGGGCCGCTGGCATTTGGAGGGAACGTATTCGGATGGACGGCCGACGAGCCGACCTCGTTCAAATTGCTGGATGCCTTCTTGGCCGCGGGGATGAATTTGATCGACACGGCCGACGCCTACTCGCGGTGGATTCCGGGGCACAAGGGCGGCGAGTCGGAAACGATTATCGGCAACTGGCTGCAGCAGCGCGGCGGCCGCGACAAGGTAGTGATCGCCACCAAGGTCGGCGTGGAGATGGGCCCCGAGGACAAGGGGTTGTCCCGAGCCTACATCCTGCGGGCCGTGGACCGGTCGCTCGGGCGCCTGAAGACGGACTACATTGATCTGTATCAGTCCCACCGGGACGACGCCGAAACGCCGCTGGAAGAAACGCTGGAGACCTATGCGCAATTGATTCGCGCGGGGAAGGTGAGGGCTATTGGCGCGTCCAATTACAAGGCGGAGCGCCTGGCGGAGGCGCTGCGGATCAGCGCCGCCAAGGGCCTGCCGCGATACGAGACGCTGCAGCCCTGGTACAACCTCTACGACCGCGGGGATTTCGAGGGCGAGCTCGCGGCGCTTTGCCGGCGCGAGAATCTCGGCGTGATCAGTTATTTCTCGCTGGCCAGCGGATTTCTCACCGGAAAATATCGTTCGGTGAAGGACCTCGAGGGCAAGGCGCGGGGCTATCGCGTGAAGGACATGATGAACGCGCGCGGCTTCCGCATCCTGGCGGCGCTGGACATCGTGTCGAAGGATCTGGGCGCCACTCCGGCGCAAGTGTCGCTGGCGTGGCTGGTGGCGCACGGGGTCGCGGCGCCCATCGCCAGCGCGACGAATCTCGATCAGTTGCAGGAGTTGATTGGGGCGACGAAGCTGAAGCTCAGCCCCGATGCGGTTCGCCTGCTCGATGATGCCAGCAAGGCCGGGCCGGCCGCCGCCGAACAAGAGGTCCGGACGCCACCTCCAAGCGCGAGATAGGCAGAGCCTCCGGCGCGGGACGCGCCCGCATTGCTGGGCAGGGCGCAGCAAGCAGCGCCCCTACAGGGAAGTCTGGAGTATCTCCTAACTTTCTCGGTGTACTCTGCCGGCTCGGTGTCCTCCGTGGTAAGCCGGTGAAATGCGCCGGCAAAGGATTCAACACAGAGAGCACGGAGACGCTTCGGCTCGTTGCCGGCATCCGTAATTGGGTTGTGCAGCAGCTTTTAGCAGGGTGCTGAAAAAGTCGGAACCAGGCTTCAGGGGGTTAAAACCCCTGAAGAAAATGCGCCCCGTGCGGCGGGGTTGAAACCCCGCCCTTCCGTCCTGCGGCATTTTTCAGCATCCTGTTAGTGGCGCGCCATGAGCAGGTGCAGCTCCGGGGGCAGGGGCGCGAGGTCGATCGCCACGTTGATGCAGGCTGGTTTGCCGCTGGCAAAGGCGGTTTTGATGGCGGGCCCGAGGTCCTGAATTTTGGTGACGCGCTGGCCGTGGCAGTCGAAGGCCGCGGCGACATCGTGATAGCGGACGTCCCGCAGGGTCGTAGCCGTGACGCGATTGGCTCCCGAAATAATTTCCTGAAAGTGTTGAGACGCCGCCCAGCTGTGATTGTTCATCACCACGGCCACGATGGGCAGTTGATGGCGCATCATGGTGTCGAATTCGGTGATGGTGAAGCCGATGGCGCCGTCTCCGACCAGGCACAGGACCTGACGCTTCGGATACGCGGCCTGCGCGCCAATGGCCAGGCCCAGGCCGAATCCCACCGCTCCCAGAAAACCGTGGGTGATGTAGCTTCCCGGATGATTCTGGCGGATCACTTCGTTCATCCAGTGATAGGCTTCGGCGCCGTCGCCGATGACGATGGCGTCTTCGTTGATGTTGTCGACGATCGCCGCCACCGCTTGCAGAGGATGAATGGGCGAGGTCGTGCGATTCAGGTCGGCCTGAGCGCGCTTGCGGCGCTCGGCCTTGGCATCGCGAATCACCTGCTGCCAGGCGGCGTAGTCCCGCCACTTTTGCGATTTGGCGCGCGCGTTCATGGCGCGCAGGGTTTCCCGCGAGTCGGCGACGATGGGAACCGCCACCTGCCTCAACCGGCCGATTTCCTTGGGATCGATTTCCACGTGGATGATTTTGGCCGCCAGAGGGACCACCATGTCGTTCATGCCCAAGGTAAAGAGACCGAAGCGGACGCCGAGGGCGAGGATCACGTCCGGGCGCTGATTGGGCGCGGACAGATCGGCCATCTTGTGGTACGTGCCGCCGTACAGCGGGTGACTGCTGGGCAAGAGCCCGTGCGCTTGGAAATCCGAAAAAACGGGAATTCCGGTGGCATCCACGAAGGCGCGCAATTCCTCGCCCGCGCCGCATTGATAGGCTCCGGCTCCCACCATGATGGCCGGGCGAGCCGCGCCCGCCAGCAACTCGATGGCTTGTTCGACGGCCCGCGGGTGCGGCGCCGGCGTCACGTCAACGAGCACGTTTTCCGGGATGGGGCACGAGGTTTCTTCGATCTGCGCCGTGAGCACGTCGATGGGTAGGTCCAAACGGACGGGGCCCGTGGGGCCGGAGGTCGCCAGGCGAATGGCCTGGGCAACGAGGCGCGGAATCTGCTGCGCCACCGAGATGCGATGGGCCCATTTCGTGATGGGCGTGGCGATGGCCACCTGGTCGAAGCCGGACTGCAGGCTGTTGGTCTCCGCTTCGCTCAAGCCGGCCGAGCCGGTGATGTAGAGCACCGGCGTGCGGTCCAGATAGGCGTTGGTGATCGATGTGATGATGTTGGTGAAACCGGGCCCGGCGGTGGCCATGGCCACGCCCAGGGTGCGGGTGCAGCGGGCGTAGGATTCGGCGGCGTGCCCGGCGGCCATTTCGTGGCGCGTGTCGATCAGCCGGATGTGATGATCCATGCAGGATTGGAAGATCGTCTCCAGATGGGCTCCGTGGAGCGCGAACACGTTTGTCACGTTTGCCTTGAGCAAGGTACGAACCAGAAGCTCTCCGCCGCTAACCATGGCCATGTACAATCACCTCTTCTTTTTCTTTTCGCCGGCAAGGTATCCGTCGAGCACGGTCCCTGCCAGCCGGGCCGCCGGTCGAACATTATACGAATTTGCGGGCGCAATCCAGCGGGTGTTGGGGATTTTTGACGGCTCGACCCGGCGGCGATTTGTGGTGCGTGCGCCAGTCGCCGCCCGTCTCTGGTGTGTGTCCGCCGTTCCGTTTTACGGTGCGGAAGCAGTGCGGTACACTCTCTCATTCCGACGGCGCTTCAGCAGGGAAGACGAGGGTGCGAATCGTGGGTCTACTCAAGGAAAAGATCGCCATTGTCACGGGAGCGAGCCGCGGCATCGGGCGGGCGATCGCCGAGGCGTTTGTGCGCGAGGGCGCTCAGGTGGTGATCTGCGGGCGCAAGCAGGAGACGCTCGACCAAGTGGCGCGGGAGATCGGTCCGGCGGCGAAGCCCGTGGCGTGCCACGTCGGCCGGGTGGACGAGATCGAGAGCCTGGTGGCAGCGGCCACGCGGGAATTCGGGCGCGTAGACATTCTGGTGAACAACGCCGGCACCAACCTGGCGCACGGGCCGTGCCTCGACATGGACGAAGCGCAATTCGACAAGATGGTGGAAGTGAATCTGAAGAGCGCGTTTCGATTCATCCAGCTCGTGGCTCCGGGGATGTGCGAGCGTGGCTCGGGGTCGATCGTCAACATCGCGTCGATGTCGGGCTTGCGCCCGCAGCATCACAGCCTGCTCTACAGCATGACCAAGGCCGCGCTCATCATGATGACGCAGTCCTACGCGCTCGAATTGGGGCCTCGGGGCGTGCGCGTGAACGCGATCGCGCCCGGCCTGATTCAGACATCGCTGAGCGAGTACTACTGGAAGGACGAGCGGCGCAGCGCGGAGGTGTTTGCCCGGCAGCCCATCCCGCGCATTGGGCAGCCGCGTGAAATAGCCGAAGTGGCGCTGCTCATGGCGAGCGATCGAGGCTCGTACATGACCGGCCAGACCGTCGTGGTGGATGGCGGATTGCTTCTATCCTCGCTGTAGAGGCAGGCGCAGGATGGGCCTGCAGCCGAGCAGGGAGGGCGTCGCTTAGCTCATTCCGCGTTTATTCGGAAGCGTTAAGGCTGGTCTCGAATTTGGGATCTTGTGTTGCCGCACGGATGGCAGCCGGGTTTCCGCTGTTTACCGTAGCGTCTCCAGTACGCGCACCAATCTGCGCCCGTCCTGCGCGACAAACTCGATGGTGGTCTCATCTAGAAGCCTTACGCTGCCCCTGAACACATTGTCGTACAACCTGCTTTCCATGCCGTCGAAGATCACCCGGTCGCGGTTTCCGACCGCCCCGGACACTTCGTAGTAGTGGTGCAGCCCGTCCGAGCTGAACTGGAAACGGCCAATATCGTAGGCGTCGTATTCCCTTCCGGCTTTGCCATCAATCACCATGCGGCGCAGCGCGCGAGACGTACGCCCCTGTTTGAACGTGTTCCCGCCGCGCACGATCTCATAGGCCAGATGCGAGCCGTCCTTATTAATCACCAGGAGTTCCACGAAACTCAGCTCTCGCTTGCCAGGGAAGCTGGGCCCGGGCTTCTGGTCGCGCACCTCAACAAAGGAATCGCCCTTCTTGCCAAGATAGGCGATGTGTTTCCCATCCAACGAAATCCCGATGGGGCTGACGATGTCCTCGAAGCTCGGGCCAGGCACGCCGTCCACGTAAACCATCACATTTCCTTCACCCATTCTCCCTGCATAGACCAATTGGCCGTCCGGCGTATATTGCGGGTCGGAAACTCCGTGAAAATCAGGGAAGAGATGATGCAGACCGGTGCTGATCTGTTGACTCTGGCCAAACAGGCCCTGCCATCCTCCTCCATACCCTTTGCCTTCATAAGTGCCCACCACTTGGCCATCGACGACGATCACGCCGTGCGTCTTGTGTTTGGCAAAGCCCCATTTGGCATCCGTCCCTCCGTAGGTGTAGTGCTTTCCATCGCTGCTGAAGTCGATGTCGCCCAGAACGTCGAATGCCGGTCCCGGTTTGCCGTCGACGATCCATGTCCAGTCACTCCCGAGTCGAGCCGCGATGGCCGTGCGTTCACTGTTTGGGATGAAGCGCCAGAAAGCATAATCGTCCATTTCCGGGCCTTGTTCCTTGCCATCGAACACTTGGATCCATTTTTTGTTTCGCTTGCCGAAATAGACGGAGTGCCCGCCATCGGCGCTGAAATTTGGCGCCGAGATATCCTCAAACTCCGGACCGATCTCCTCTTCGTTTACTACGAGCCGGCACTTCTTTTCCAGGCACGCACCGACGGCGAAGAATTTGCCGTTGGGGCTGAGCTTCGGAGCCGTCAAACGTCCGTATTCTCGGGACCGGTCGGTACCGTCGACGATCAGCACCCACCGCGACTGGCGTTTGGCGATGAAGGCAATATGCTGCTCGTCGGCGCTGAACTCCAGGTATTTCACGTCATCGTACGCGCCGCCGATCTGCTTGCCATCGAGCCGAACCGTCCTTTTCCCGCTGGACTTCTCTGCCCAGGCGAGGTGATTGTCCGTGCTCCGCGCCAGGGTCAGTTCCGCGCCGGCCGATATTTCCCCGATCAACTGTTCCTTGATCTGCGACTCTGGGAACGCACCGGGGCCAGCTTGCGATGTCTGCTGATTGCGCGCGGGCGGCAATGGTCCGTTCTCGGCGTTCTGTGCATAGCCGCGCAATGTGCCGAGCAGCGCCGCGCAGAGCACTGGAATTGCAAAAACGGAACGAATGAGTATCGAAGATCTTCGCATGGCGCACCTCGCCGTTCCGAAGCTCAGGTCTCCGGTCTCCCCGCTCACGCTGCCACTTGCGGGGAGCCGCGCAACTTCCACTTACCGAGTGTGATTTAGAGGCTTTGCCATGCTTGTTGCAGTGACCGGCGTCACAGTGGTGGCCGGCTGGGACACCAGATGTGATTGTGGAAATTCTCCGGACGGCGTCGCCGGGAAGGGGCCGGCGGGAGGCAGCAGGGCCAGTTTTTTGCGGATCATGTCCTGGGAATACTTGGCCATGTAGTGGACGATGGTTTCGACGCGGATGCGGATGCTTCCGGTGGGCTTGGTGGCGTCGAGATCGCCGAATTTGAAGAACAGCGTGCCGGTGGCTTCGACGATCTTTTGCGTGGGCGTGTAGGTTGGCTGGTCCATTCCGCACTCATAGCTGGAGAGACGGATCACGCAGGTGATCCAGGGACACCGCGCGGCCACCTTGGCACCCCATAGAATTTCATTGGTATTGCTGCTGTAGGACGAAGTCCAGACATCGGAGATATCCAGCGGATGTCTGATGTGGCCGCCGCGTAGATCTTCGGCAAACAGCCAGTTCAGCAGATCGTCGTCGGCGGGAAGGTATTGCAGCCAGAGAATGGGATAGCCGTGCGCCTGCAATTCGCCTTCGATTTCGTGGCCGATTCCCGTATCCATGTGGTACGGCCGCGCCAGAATCAGGATGCAGGGTTTGCCGTGTTCGGCGCACCAGGACAATATCTCGCGGCTCCGGCCCCGCGCGTTCGCTTCAAAGTTGTCCAGGGCTTCGTAGCCGGCCTGCACTGCCCGCCGCGTTTCCTCGAGGTCCAGATCGAAGACGTCCTTCAGGGAGGTGTGGAGTTGCTCCGCCGCCATGTGCCGGTCGCCGAGGCAGACGAAGGGCGAGGCGTAAGTGATCCCGTTTTCGGCAAATAGATCGCGTTCCTTCAGGAAGCCGGCCTTGGTGTTTTCCGGCCCGGCCATCACCCGGCTGCACGTGGCGGTGTCCACCACGTGGCCGCGCAGGACGGAGGGCAGCGAGAAGATCATCGGGCTCAACAGAATGTCGATTTTCTTTTTCTGGCCGAAGATGAGCTCGCCATAGTGGCCGCTCATGCATTTGACGGGAAAGCAGCAATCCACCGTGCCGCGGCCCTTTCCGAATTCGCGGTTCTGCTCCTCGGAAGTATCCGAACTGAAAATGATGTTTTCCGAGGACACCCCCAGCGCCTTCAGAAAACCGATCCAGAACTGATGGGTGGTCCAGATATTGAGCACCTTGGGGATTCCGACGCGGAGCCGCGAACGGTCCTTAGGCGGAGACGCGGCGGAAGGCTTCCTTCCGAACCACGTCGGCGATATTCGGATACGCATCTTTTGTCTTCTCGATTCCGGTCCGGATGACCTTCATCTCGCTCACGTCCTCGACCAGGCCCTTGGGGCAGGAATTATTCACCACCACGCGCTCCCAGCCCTCGCTGACGGGGACTTTGCTCCACGGCCGCCCTTTTCCTCCCACCAGTTGCACGTCGATGAAACTCCGCTGGCAATTGACCGGGCACCAGTGGCAGACCGTGTCGACGGAGGTGGTGGTTTTGTAGGACAGGCCCTCGACCGTTTCAAATCCCCGAAAGATGGTCTGGCCTCCTCGCTCCCACCAGTCCAGCCCCACCAGGGCCGCTCCGATGGCCCCGGCCTCGCCGGAGTAGGGATGCACGACGACTTCGGCGTCGGGCACCTTGGAGAGAATGAAATCCACCTGCGTCTTCACGACCGCGAGATTGCGATGCGTGCCGCCTTGCAGGATGTATTTTCGTCCGACCTGACGGAGATTGTTCAGCCCGCCGGCGTAGATCCACACATTCAGCGGCAGAATGGCGCAGAGGGCGGCGAGAATTTCGTCCGCGTGCCAGCCTTTGCGCTGCTGGTTGACGATATCGCTTTGCAGGAAGACGCCGCAGCCCATGGAAAGCCGCGGCATGGCCTGCGCCCGGAAGGCGCCGTCGGCGATTTCATTCATGGGGATTTGAAAGCGCTCGGCAACGCCCTGCAGAAAGGCGCCATTGCCGGAGGAACACTGCGAATTCAGCCGGAAATCGGTGACGGCGCCGTTGTTCAGAATCATGATCTTCACGTCCACGCCGCCGACGTCGCAGATGCAATCCGCGTCGGGAAAATAGTGGAGACCCGCGGTGGCGTGCGCGATGGTTTCCACCACGGGGCAATCGGCGCCCAGGATGTCTTTCAGGAGGTCCTTGCCGTACCCGGTGATCGCCAGAGCCAGAACTTCTCCATCACCGAGCGCCTCGCGAATCTGGCGGAACAGCGCCTTGGCATCCTCGATGGGATTCCCTTTGCTGAGGGCGTAGCAGGAAAACACCAGCTCCTTTTCGGGCGAGATGCACACGGCCTTGGCCGTCGTCGAGCCGAAATCGCAGCCGATGGAAACCGGGCCAAGCCCTTCGACGGGCTCGTCGGCGGGTATGTCGAGAACCGCCGCGGTGCCGTTGCCGCCGCCGTGGCCGGCTCCATTGCTCCTGCCGTGGCCGTTGCCGCCCGCGTGGTCGGCATGGTCCGTCCGGCCGTAGCGGGTCTTGAAGGCATTCAACTCCTCGATGTCTTTCCACAGTCCGCCGCGGCCCATCTTCTTCTTTTCCTCGAATTGCCCTTCCTCAAGCCACCAGCGGAGCTTGGCCGTTCCGTGGTAGATGGCCGCGGGCTGCGATTCGCGCCGCGCCAGCTCGATGCAGCCCTGCGCTGCGTAGTACAACGCATCTTCCGGCACATGAATCAGGGAAGCCGGGTCCTTGCCGGCGGGCAACTCGACGCGCCGCTCCTGCCAGAGTTGCAGCAGGTGATGTCTCCACGCCTCCTGCAGGCCGGCGAAGAAGAGATTGGGTCCGCCGAGAAGCAGGATTTCCGGCGCGGGGGTATTTCCGCGCGTCAGGGTGGCCAGATTCTGGTACACCACCGCCTCGAACAGGGAAGCGATGATTTCCTCGACACAGACGCCGGCCTTCAGCAGGGTATTGGCGTCGGCTTCGGCGAAGATCCCGCACTTGCTGCTGATTTTGTGCAGCGTGCGGCCGGAGTAGGACATTTTGGAGAGTTCCTCCGGCGAAACTTCCAGCTTGCGGGCGGTTTTTTCGATGAAGGTGCCGGTGCCGCCCGAACAAGCGCTTTGCATGAGCACCTGCTTGCTCTTGGTGTTGGCGCTCCCGGTGAAGAAGATGGTCTTCATGTCCTCCCCGCCGATTTCGCTTACGAAGTGAACCGAGGGGTGAAGCTTTTCGACCGCGGCCGCGACGGCCACTACCTCCTGGATGACCTTGCCACCGGCCAGGGGCGCGATCAGCCCCGCGCCCGAGCCGGTGAAGAAGAGCAGGTCGCGGTGAGGAGTGAATCCATGCGTGCGCTCCAGACCGGCGAGAAATCCGAGAACTTTTTCGGCCTGTTTGGTGTTGTGGCGTTCGTAGGCCTGCGCGAGGACGTCGCCCTGCGCCGATGCCAGCACGAACTTGCAGGTCGTGCTGCCCACGTCAATCCCGCAGAACAACTGGCCCTCCGCGTGGACCGGCGGCGTTTCCGGCACATCGAGCGGCGCTGGGAGACCTCCCGGGAGGGCGCAGATTTTGACTAAATTGCCGCTAGCCATTGCCGGAACCTCCCGGTTCGAGGGCCAGGCTCGAGGGAGTTTGCCGCCGCGCTCGCGCCAGGCCGCGCCTTTGGGCGAGGTGGTAGATGTAATTCGCGGCCGCCCCGGCATAGCCCATGTGCGGCACGCGATAGGTGGCGCGCCGGAGTTCGGGGTGTTGGGCTTCATATTCCCGGATGCGCTCGACGGTCAGGCCCGTCCTGTCGAGCGCCTCGTCGAATTCCGTCTGGGCGCGCCGTTTGGCCTCCGTCAGAATCATCTGGCAACGGGAAAGCGCGTGCACTTCCGCGTCGCCTTTGACTTCGATCGGGGCATAGAGCAGGTCCGGATATTTGCCGGTGACATTGGCCATGGAGCCGACCGACATGGTGTTGGGCATGCAGGAGTAGGGCGAAAGCTCGCACGTCATGTGCGCCTTTTTGTGGTGATAGGCATACAGGGCCTTGCCGATCAGCATGTGTCCTTCGCCGCCGCGCAACTCGTAGTGGTAGAAAGGTTCGGCGAGCCGGCGGAGTTCCTCCTGGTCCGGCAACTCGGAGGGCAGATTGTTTAGCGCCTTCCGGAAGCGGTTGTAGGTAACGCGAAACAGGCGTTCCACGGCGTGCAAGGCGGCCTGTTCGATCCGCGGATGTTTGCTGGTGTCGTTGCGGTGCTCCAGTTTGCGGATGGTGGGATGCATCAGGTAGTGCAGCCACACCGCGACCGGAGGCGGCGCGACTTCCGCCTCTTCCTGTTCGAGCCAGCGCTTGATGTTGTAGTTTCCCTCGCCTTCGTGCGTCTGCAGCCAGAACTCGCCCGTGATTTTCACCCGGGGTTTGGCGCGCAGGCGGTCCACCTCGATGGCGTCCCACTTCTTGCGGACTTCCTTGAGCGCGCCGGTAAAGTAATTTCCCGCCAGGTGCCACAGCAGCATGGGGAACTTCCCTTTGGGGACAGGCCTGTTGCGGAGGACTTCGTACAGGTATTCGATGCTCTCCCGCAGCACCTGCTCCGTTCTTCCCGGGACGGTCTCGTAGGGGCGGGTCATGTACTCCAGATCCGCCAGTTGATCGGCGCAGAAAATTCCCCAGATGATGCCGAGGCTGAGAGGCAGATTGATCTCCAATCCGCCGCCACCGGTTGGCCCCTGGTCGAGCTCGTCCTGGGCCAGCAGCAGCACGCGGAGGTCGCGGAGGCCCAGGCCATCGAGGGCCATGGCGTAGGATTCATGGTACTGGCCGAAGCGGCAGGGCCCGCACGCGCCCACGGTCATGTACGCGTAGTTTTCCTTCACCGCCTGCCGGCCCTCGGCGGCCACTTTCTTTTTGAGAAGATTGACCAGGCTTCCGGTGGTGAAGATGGTGGGGCAGCAGGCGCCCACGTCGATGAGTTCCTTGCCGGCGTCGAGGTCCTCCCGCGCGATATTGGGCAGGGGTTCGGCCTTGTACCCCATGTTGTGCAGCGCGCCCTGCATCAGGCGCTCGTGTTTCCAGTTGAGCCCGCCGAACAGGATGGTGACCTTATCGCGCTCGTTTCGAGTAAAGGGTCTCGGCTTGTAGGCCCTGTAGTGGTTGATCACCGGCAGCGTGGCAAGCTCGCTCATACCATCCTCCTCTCGATCGCCTATCCGGGGCCCGGTACGGCTTTTTGGTCTCATTCCTGCAACGATTCCAAGCTGCGGCGTCCTTGCCTCCAGGGTGGCAACTGCCGCGCCGCCGGGCTGCCTGCGGGCCCGGCGGCGCCACGGGTTGTTGAGGCTGGG
>VFSW01012482.1_pt1 | contig 11861 bp, 10 predicted proteins | sample 5358111 | NCBI WGS metagenome assembly VFSW01 (sample SAMN11554181, study PRJNA540505) | mine drainage metagenome | isolation source: sediment from site ElyBrook_90M | place: USA: Ely Copper Mine, Vershire, VT | collected 2017 | reverse complement strand
CTGGGGTCTGCGAGGAGTTTTTCAGATTCGGATTGTCCCCGGTTGCGGTTGACACGATTTGCCCCCTAGTTAAAGGGTAGCAGGTTGGGGGAACTAGTATGCCAAGTGTATCTCTATTGGGATGATGGAGTTAGGTGGTTTGTGGGCTTGACGCGCGGATTTTCTGGGGATTTTGGGGAAACTATCATTCGCGTCCTTGACCGAATCGCGGCTAAGGACGTGAATATAGAAAGGGAAAGCGTGCGCTTCCGGTTGGGACACTAGAAAAGCCTCTGGCCCAACTCATCCCCGCCTACGATGACGCGCTGGGCGTGACCGCCGCGTTCAACCGCAATCTGCTGGCACGCATCAACCGCGAGCTGGCGGGGGATTTCGACCTGTCTCGATTTGAGCGCGTCGCCCTGTACAACGCTGGCGAACGCAGAACCGAAATGCACCTTCGTCCCATGGAGACCCAGACAGTCGACATCGAAGAGTCAAGTTACACGTTCCGCAGCGATGAGACCCTATGGACCGAGTGTTGTCATAAGTACGCAAGGGATGAACCGCTGGAGATGGCCAGCCGTACCGGGTCCGAGTGTGTCATGCAATGGGTGGACGATGAATGGGGATTCGCCGAGAACCTGTTCGTCGCGGTATAACACCGGTGATTGATTGCGAATCGCATCGATTCGCGCGCCACCCATGGCCTCCGCAGCCATCTTAGTCCAGCGAGGATGCCAAAAAAATGAAGCAAACACGCCGTCCGTAAACAGGTGAATGGCGCAGCGCACCTGTTCAACAGCGGAAGCAGGATAGCTACTTGCGTACTATTTCCGGGTAGTGCTCGTATCATGATCATCATGTTCAAAAAAATCCGCTGGGGAGTTCTCAGCACCGCCAACATCGGCCTCAAGAAAGTCCTTCCAGCGATGCAGAAGGGCCAATACACCGCTCTAGCCGCGATCGCATCGCGCGATCTTGCAAAGGCCCGGGAGGCGGCGACTGCGCTTGGCATTCCCACGGTCTACGGGTCGTACGAGGAACTCCTGGCCGATCCCAATGTCGACGCGGTCTACAACCCGCTTCCCAATCATCTGCACGTTCCATGGAGCATCAAGGCCGCCGAAGCGGGGAAGCACGTTCTCTGCGAGAAGCCCCTCAGTCTCACCGTCGCAGAGGCCAAAACCCTTCTTGCCGTCCGCGCACGCACGGGGGTCAAGATCGGTGAAGCCTTCATGGTCGACTGCCATCCCCAATGGCTCCGCCTGCGCCAACTGCTCGGCGAGGGCCGCATCGGGGAGCTTCGCTCCATCGTCGGTTTTTTCAGTTACTTCAATATCAACCCAGCCAACATCCGCAACCAGACAGAGTCCGGCGGCGGCGCCCTCATGGACATTGGCTGCTACCTCATCCACGCATCGCGCTTTGCCTTTGCGCAGGAGCCCACGCGAGTAGTCGCCCACATCGACCGCGATCCCTCGATGCATACCGACCGGCTCACCTCGGCGATCCTCGACTTTCCCAACGGCCAAGCCATCTTCACTTGCAGCACGCAGTCGGTCCCCTACCAGCGCATCCAATTATTCGGCACTCGTGGGCGCATCGAGATGGAAATCCCCTTCAACGCTCCTCCCGACCGTCCCACACGCCTTTTCATCGACGATGGGAGCGACCTCTTCGGCAGCGGCATCACGACGGAGGCCTTTCCCGTCTGCGACCAGTACACCCTGCAGGCCGACGCCTTCTCCAGGGCCGTTCTGCAAGACACTGAGGTCCCTGTCCCCATTGAAGACTCTGTCAAGAACATGGCTGTCATCGAGGCCCTCTTCAACTCCGCCAAGACCGGTCGATGGGAGTCGCCTCGGCGATAAAAAACTTGCACCCCTGGCTGTTCGGGGCTGAACCGTCCACGCCTCGCAGCGGATGTGGGGGAAACGAGGTTTGAGTAAAGTCGCAGCGACGGCGGCCTCGTTCAGGACGCTTTACTCAAGATTACTCACAACTGACAATCGAAGCGCCTGCAGGGCCATTATCTTGGCAAGTCTGCGGTGCCTGATATAGCCAGATGCGCAGCGCTTTTGTTGGAAGGACCGAGAATGGGCTGGGCGCCTCCGATATAAATCGCGTACGTTCCCGGGACTACCGCTCTTCTCCCCTGCGCATCGACTTCACTCAGTCGCTGAGAATCGAGTTGAAACGCGACCTCGCGCTTTTCTCCCGCGGCGAGATGGATTCGCCGAAAGCCCTGGAGAGTCAGCCTTGGGGAGACGGAGGTATGAGGAGGAACGAGATAGAGTTCGACCACTTCATCGCCTGCCCTGGAGCTGATGTTCTGGACTGAGGTGCGCGCCTGGACCGCTTGTCCTGCCACGATCGCCGTCTTCGAAAGGCGTACCGGGCCATAGGCGAACTTCGAGTAGCTGAGACCGAAGCCGAAAGGGTATTGCACCGGACCGGTGAAGTACCGGTAGGTGCGATTCGCCATGGCGTAGTCGGAGAACTTTGGAAGGTCGCCGACCGAGCGATAGACGGTGACTGGGAGGCGTCCGGCGGGATTGTTGTCGCCGGTAAGGGTGTCGGCGACCGCGACGCCTCCTTCTTCGCCCGGATACCAGGCTTCGAGTATCGCCGCTGCGTGGCTCTGGGCCCACCCCAGCGTGACTGCGCTGCCGGACGTAAGCACTACCACCAGGGGTTTGCCGGTGGCTGCAACGGCTTCGAGAAGTCTCTGCTGGGCCGCGGGGAGCGCGATATCCGTGCGATCTCCGCCATCGAAGCCATCGGTGTGGACCGGCATCTCTTCTCCTTCCAGGTCGGGAGACAGGCCAACGACAGCTACTACGATGTCCGCCTTGTCCGCTGTTGCGACCGCAGCATCGAGCAGAGGCTGGGCTGGAGGCTGCCATTCTAGGTCCACAAACCTGTCGTCGCTCACATGGAGGTATTCGATACGGACAGCGCGAGGCCTTGTGTCGTCGAAGTGGAGCGTGACGTCTGGCTGGCGGCTGTTGCTGTCGGCAAGGAGCTTATCGTCGATGAATACGCGGTAGCGTACGGCAGGGGCTTGCGGGGGTGGTCCGGTGCGCGGCTCGGCAGTGCCCCCAAGCAACGCAGGATCGAAGGTGGAGACCCTTCTTACACCGCGAAAGGTGAGGACGTAATCGCCGGGTGCGGGCGGCAGCAGTTCTCCAGTCCACCGGACTGCGAACTGTTCGGTCGGGACCCCGGCGCCGGGCGACACCCGGTTCCAATCGAAGTCGATCTTCGCATCGACCCTGGTAAGGACGGGAGTACCGCTAAAATCCATGTGGGTGAAGTACTCCGCCTTCAACCCACTTCGATGGCTTTGGGCATCGGGGCGGAAATAGATGGATGGGACCGGGGCAGGCAGACCATCCGCAAGGACCGAGCCCGGCGCATACAGGACCTTTGCCTTGCCTTGAAATTGACGCTCAATCCCAGCGAGAGGGGATACCGGCGCGGCGGCTTCGCCGTTGTAGTTTCCCTGAATTGCCTCAAGCAGGTCTGCCGTGGGGCCAACGACTGCTATGGTCTTATACTGCTTCCTGAGAGGCAGCGTTCCGTCATTTTTCAGTAAAACGACCGACTCGCGTGCAGCCTGCAAGGCGAGCCGACGATCCGCAGGCGTATCGACCTCCGACGGTCCAAGAAGGCTGAATGGGACCATCGCAGGCGGATCGAACATCCCGAGCCGGAATCTTGCGGTGAACAGACGCTCCACCGCGGCATCCAGTTCGGCCTTGGTCACAAGACCGGTCTTCACGGCATCGAGCAGCGACCTGTAGGTTGAACCGCAGTCCAGATCGGTACCCGCTTTGAGCGAAACGGCCGAGGCGTGGACGTTGTCCGGTGCGAAGTGATGGCCGCGATTTACGTCGGCGACCGAATCGCAATCGGAGACCACATAGCCATCGAACTCCCACGCGTCGCGCAACTGCTGCTGTAGAAGCATGTCGCTGGCGCATGCCGGCGTCCCATCAACCGCGTTGTAGGCGCACATGACGGATGCTGCATGCGCTTCGACTACAGCGGCGCGAAAGGCCGGAAGATATGTGTCTTCGAGGTCGTGGTCCGAGACCACAGCGTCAAACCGGTGGCGTTCGGGCTCCGGTCCGCTATGGACCGCGAAATGTTTGGGAGTGGCCACGAGTTTCAGGTACTTCGGGTCGTCTCCCTGAAGCCCATGGACAAACTCGACGCCCATCCGAGAGGTGAGGTACGGATCTTCGCCAAAGGTCTCCTGGCCCCTGCCCCAGCGCGGATCGCGAAAGATGTTGATGTTGGGCGACCAGAACGTTAGCCCGGCAAACCGACGGTGATCGCCATGGCGCTGCGCTTCGTTATATTTCGCCCTGCCTTCCGTCCCAATGACGTCAGCCACCCGGCGAAGCAATACGGTATCAAAGGTGGCCGCCAAGCCGATCGACTGCGGGAAGTTTGTAGCAATGCCATTGCGCGCAACGCCGTGCAGCGCTTCGCTCCACCACCCGTACTGCGGCACTCCGAGGCGCGGAACTGCAGCCGCCTGGTCCATCGTCTGCGAGACCTCTTCTTCAAGGGTCATCCGACCCACGAGGTCCTTCACCCGCTGTTCGCCTGGAAGGGCGGCATCGCTATACGGACACTTCGTGGCGCGGCAGTCGGCCGGGTTTTGAGCGAGCGCGCCTTTGCCGGTTACGGTGGTGAGTCCTACGACAGCCGCACATGCAGCCATGCGGACCGTGCTACTGAGTCTGTCTAGTCTCATGATGTCCTTGCCGTATGAAGAGTCGCTTGACACTATACTGAACCGGCGTTATTTGGCGTCTGTCGGAGCCCGCGGTTGAGGTTGGGCGGCCACTGCCGGCGTGGGAACACCAATTACATCCGGCCCCAGTCCCCCTTGGTGCGGATGAGGTTGTCCGCAAGCATTCTACCAAAAGTGGCTTTGCCCTCAATGACCGGCGGCGCGGAGTCGGATGTTGTTGCGGCAACGTTGCCGGGAGGCACATCCGTATGTTTAGCGTGGCTGTCCTACAGTTCAGTTAACCGCAACCGGGGGATGCGGATGACCGCGGCCAGCTTAACGTCAACCCCTGCTCCACAACCCTCCTGGCGAGCCGCTCTCGACCATGAATCGTAAGTCGTGCATTCTGGCGACAGTCCATTCGATCCCTCCGGTAAAGTTGATTCATCGCAGGACCAGCTTCTCGCAGTCAGATCGAATGGGCACCCCGTTGAGACTTCGCGCTTCTTCTCTCCGCGGCAATTGTCCGGGGAGCACTTGTGACGCTCATCCCGGTACGCAGAATGGACTTCGGCATCACCGCATCGAGCGGGGATGCGCCCAGGCGGGTGCTGCGGAACAGGACAGTCCGGGACATACCATTGTGCAGTAGGATCGCTTCACGCTGCTAAACTAAGTCTGTTCGCGCTCCCAGAGTTCTCATGCCCATCGTCCAACTGAACCACATCCGCAAGGTCTACGACACCAAGGTCGCGGTGGAGGACCTTTCGTTCACCATCGAACCGGGGACGATGTTCGGCCTGCTCGGCCCCAACGGCTCGGGCAAGACCAGCACCATCCGCATGATGATCGGCATCACCATGCCCGACACCGGCTCGGTCTCGCTCTTCGACCGTCCCTTCACGCGCAAGATGCTCTCCCGCGTCGGCTACCTGCCGGAGGAGCGCGGCCTGTACAAGAAGATGAACGTGCTGGACCAGCTCGTCTTCCTCGGCCAGCTCCACGGGCTCTCCGCCCCGGTGGCCACCAAGCGCGCGCGCATGTGGTGTGAGAGGCTGCACATCACAGAAGCCATCCCAAAAAAAACCGAAGACCTCTCCAAGGGCATGCAGCAGAAGATCCAGTTCATCGCCACGCTGCTGCACGACCCCGACCTCATCCTGATGGACGAGCCGTTCAGCGGCCTCGACCCGGTCAACGCCGTGCTGCTGATGGACACGCTGGCCGAACTGCGCCGCGAGGGCAAGGCCATCCTCTTCTCCACCCACCGCATGGACCAGGTGGAGAAGCTCTGCGACAACATCGCCCTGCTGCACCGCGGCCATCTCATCCTCTCCGGCTCCATGCGCGAGATCAAATCCAGCTACCCGCGCAACCGCGTCCTCATCCACTTCGAGGGGGACGACGCCTTCCTGCGTCACCCCGGCATCGAGAGCCACAAGCTGTACAACGGCACCGTCGAGATCAAGCTGCGCCCCTCGGCGACGCTGGCCGAGGACGCCCAGTCGCTGCTCACCCAGGCCCTCCGCGACGCGCGCATCACCCGCTTCGAGGTGATGGAACCAACCCTGGAAGAGATATTCATCGAGAAGGTGCAGGAGACTCTGCCCATCGAGAATGGCCGCGAACTCTCCATGGCCATGCTCGACCAGACCAACGGAGGCACCCACGATGCATAACCTCTGGCTGATCGCGCGCCGCGAGTACATCGAGCGCATCCGCACCCGCGGCTTCCTCATCACCACGGTCATGATCCCGCTCGTGATGGGCGGACTGATCTACGGCAGCGCCTTCCTTGGCTCACGCACGGACTCCGGCATCCACATCGCCGTCGTCAGCTCGGACACCCAGCTCGTCCTCGACCTCCAGGCCGCGCTGCAGCCGCAACCCGGCACGCGCCAGTCCCAGCCGCGTTCCCCGCGACAGCCCCGCATCGCCGTCGACGCCATGGACACCGCGCCGCAGGACGCGCAGGCCACGCGTGAGATCCTGAACCAGGAACTCGATTCGGGCGACCTCGACGGCTACCTCTGGATCACGCCCGCGGCGTCGCCATCCGGCAATGCAGGGCCGTCCCGTCCCACCTTCACCTTCACCCCCAGGAGCAACAACCAGGACTCCCTGCGCGGCACGCTGGCCGCCGCCCTCGGCCCCGTGCTCATGCGCGAACAGCTCGCCCATCGCGGCATCGTCGCATCCGACGCCGACACCATGCTCCAGCCCGTCACCATCCTCACCACCCGCGCCCCTCACCGCGAGAACAGCCAGTCCGCGGAGGTCAGCGTCACTCTCCTCTTTTTCCTGATGTACCTGGTCATCATGCTTTATGGCATGAACGTCGCGCGCTCCATCATCGAGGAGAAGACCTCGCGCATCTTCGAGGTCATGCTGGCCACCATCCGTCCGCAGGAGATGATGGCCGGCAAGATCCTGGGCGTCGGCTCCGTCGGCCTCACCCAGGTCGGCATCTGGATCGCCGCGGCCCTGCTCGTCTCCAGCAGTTCCATAGCCATTATTCCCGGCGGCCAGAGCATCCACCTCGACCTCAGCGCCGCGCAGATCGTCTACTTCTTCCTCTACTTCATCCTCGGCTACGCCTTCTACTCCTCCATCGCCGCGGCGCTCGGCGCCATGACCAACTCCGAGCAGGAGCTGCAGCAGCTCAACATGTTCCTCGTCCTTCCCCTGGTGGCCTGCTTCGTCCCGCTGATGAGCGTCCTCACCAGCCCAGACAGCACGCTCGCCCGCGTGCTCGCCCTGGTGCCGCCCTTCACTCCGCTGCTGATGTACCTGCGCGTCTGCCTCGGCCATCCCAGCGGCTGGGAGATCGCGCTCTCCATCGCGCTCCTGCTGGCCAGCATCTACGCCATCGTCTCGATCACCAGCCGCATCTACCGCATCGGCGTCCTGATGTACGGCAAACGCCCCAACCTCATCGAGATCCTCCGCTGGCTCAAGTACAGCTAGGGTTCTGAAGGTTTGAGGCTTCTATCACTGCGACAATCCCCATCAGATCAGCTCAAAGCCGCCCAGCCGCCCTGTTTTCTTATCGAACGTAAGAGTAGATACGCAGCCCGCCCATTCCCCAAGCGCACTCACCAGAGCGTCCGCGAAGGAGCCGCGGCCAGTCCGCAGCGCAATGACAGCGATGAATACTTCCTGCTCGTTCTGAATAACCAAAGTATCCGACTGAAGCATCCGCTCGACAACGCCCACAATCTCTCGACTCGACAACTCGTAGACCCGGTCGAGCACCCATACGGTTTCGACCATCGTTACGATGCTCACAAACCCCGGCTCGTCCTCGGTGAGCCGGTGCTCGACGATCCGGGTCGCTTTTCTCGATTGCACCGGGTCATCTTGCGCAAAATAGCGTACGAGGATATTGGTATCGAGCCCTGTCATAGCAGCCGGTTGCCCTGGCTCTCCGAGACCGCTCCGGCCACGACAGCCTCATCCATCGTATCGATTGAGGCGGGTCGTCTTCGCGACGAGATAATACCCTTCAACCTTGATGTGGGAAGCTTGGGCAGAATCACCACAGTGCCGTCCGGGTGCTTGAAGAATTTAATCCGGTCGCCCGGCCCCAAGTGAAGATGTTCGCGGACTGCCTTCGGGATTGTTGCCTGGCCTTTTATGCTGAGTGCCGATTCCATAGAGCGCCCCCCTTACTTTCCATATAAAGTAATACAGCTTCATGCGCATTGCTGTCAATCCGTCGCTCTCAGATAGAATGCGGAAGCAACGATTGCACGCAAAGGAGCAACATCCGTGAGCGTAGTGGCAGGGGTCGACTTCGGCACGCTGAGCGTGCGCATCTCCATCTTCGATAAGGTCCGCGGCAAGCTCGGCTCGGCCGTCGCGGAGTACCCGCTGCACAGCTCCGCCACCGATCCGCAGCTCAAGACGCAGTCGCACGACGACCAGATGGACGCGCTGGTCCGCGCCATGCGCGAGGCCGTGCGCGCCAGCGGCATCGACGGCAGCGAGATCCGATCCATCGCGCTCGATACCACCGGATCGAGCGTCATCGTCGTCGGCGCAGGCCTCGTCCCGCTGGGCGAGTACTACCTCTGGTGCGACCACCGCGCGGCAGGAGAAGCGGCGGAGATCACTCGCGCCGCGCACGCCTTCCGCGGCGGTACAGGCTTTGAAGGGATAGCCTGGTGCGGCGGCGTCTACAGCTCCGAATGGGGCTGGTCGAAGCTCCTCCACTGGCTGCGCCACAACCCCGAGCTGCGGCCAAAGTTCGTCACCGCGCTGGAGCACTGCGACATGGTCGCGGCGACGCTCTGCGGCGTCACCGATCCCAACCAGATCCCGCGCAGCATCTGCGCAATGGTCCACAAGTGGATGTGGAACCCGCGTTGGGGCGGCCTGCCGCCGGAGGAGCTTCTGGTCTCCATCGACCCGCTGCTGGCGGGTGTACGCGAGAAGATCGCGGGCCACTACAACACCTCGGACAAGATCGCCGGGCACCTCTCCGCGAAGTGGGCCGAGGCCCTCGGCCTCACCGCCGGAATCCCCATCCCCGTCGGCGCCTTCGACGCGCACTGGGACGCCATCGGCGCCAACATCCGCCTGGGCGATGTGGTCAATGTCATCGGCACCTCGACCTGCATCATCGGCCTCAGCGACAAGCAGACGCTGGTCCCAGGTGTCTGCGGCGTCGTCCCCGGCTCGGTCGATCCGGCGCAGGTCGGCATCGAGGCGGGGATGTCCGCCGTCGGCGATGTCTTTGCCGCGATTGCCAAGCGCGCCGGAACTACCGTCGCCGCGCTCTCCGAGGCCACCGCCGACTACAAGGCGGGCCAGACCGGCCTGCTGCGCCTGACCTGGGACAACGGCGACCGCCCCGTTCTCGTCAATCCAGCGCTCGGCGGCGTCACCTTGGGCTGGAACCTGCACCACACCGCTGCGGACGAGCTCTTCGCAGCGGTCGAAGGCTCCGCCCTGCACACCCGCGTCATCTTCAACCGCATGGAGGAGCACGGAGCGCCCATCCGCCGCGTCATCAACGGCGGCGGCATCCCCAAGCGCAACGCCAAGCTCAACCAGATCTACGCCAACGTCCTGCGCAAGCCGGTGCTGGTCCCCGAGGGCGATGTCACCTCGCTCGGCTCGGTCATCATTGCCTTCCTCGCCGCGGGCGATTTTCCCACCATCGAGGCCGCGCAGAACGCCCTCTGCCCACCCTTCAAGACCTATACACCCGACCCCGCCGAGGCCAACCGTTACGACCGCCTCTTCGCGCTCTTCCGCGACGCCTATTTCGCGCTCGGCACACCCGGCGGTACGCCCGACGGCACGCCCGCCGCCGCGCCCGCATCCCTCGGACACATCCTGCCCGAGCTGCAATCCATCCGCCGCGAGGCCACCGCCGCCCAATCGAGCTAGAGCAGAATCGGTATTGGTGTGCCCTGCGAGGGAGACAAGCACAGGCCACGACGGAGACTCCGGCTTCGCCAGAATGACGGCTTGTGGGGTGGACGGCGGCTGGTTGGGTACACCTATTACGATTCTGCTCTAAGCCCTCAGATCCCCCGCGTCAGCTCGTAGGGGAAGAAGCCCAGCGTGCCGTCGGACCGTTGGTAGTTGAGCGTGAGCGGGACCGACCCATTGATCGTCGCCCGCACCACCGTGCTGGCGCTGTTCCGCCTGGAGTAATCGACGTGGTACGAGGTGACCGGCCCCTTCCAGTCGCTCGATGTCGAGAAGTCCTCGGTGAACCGTTGCAGCGGGTAGTCTTTATACCGGTCAGGATGCTGCTGCCAGTCCGGATCGTTGTTCCAGATGCCGAACGCCTTGGGATAGTCGCCCGCCTGCACCGTCGACAGAAAGACACTTACCCTGTGCTCCGCCGGAAGATTGATGAAGAGCCATCCATGGCCCATCATCAATCCCCCCACCGTCAGCAGTACCATCACCACGAGGAATATCCCCGACCCCGCCAGGATGTTGCGCCTGCGGTCTTCCTTGCGCTCGTCGTACTCCGGTGCATTCAGCAGCGTCATCGCCCAGACCCTCCGTCCAGAGTTCCCTCACCATTAGACACCGAAGGAGGGCCCAAAGTGCCGGAAGTGCAGTGTCTTCATTGCCATCCGAAGGCGTTCTGGAAGACCTCGACCTCGGCCGCCCCATCAGTCATATATACCGAGACCACATCGAAGCGCACCGCAACCGTCCCCCGCTCACTCTCTGGCAACGTCCGCAGGTAGGCCCGTGCAAGGCCCCGCACCATCTCGCGCTTGTCCTCATCCACGGCAGACTCTGCCGGGCTGCTGTCCCGTTCGGAGCGCGTCTTCACCTCTATAAAGCAGAGCAGGTCCCCATGCCACGCAACCAGATCGATGTCTCCGCGCACACGCGCGCTAGTCCAGCGCCGCGCCACTACCCTGTATCCGCGACGCTTCAGATCGGAGTACGCCGCCCGCTCGCCGTCCATGCCCGTAGCCAGGTGGGGGGCGGTCGCCGGTCCACGCCGCGTCCGCGCATACAGCCGGTGCAGCCCTCCCAGCGCCCACGCTTCGGCGTCCATCCACATCCGCGCGAACTTGCCCGCCGTCGCCATGCGGGCGATCATACCCCACGCACCGCCTCTATGGGAATATCAATCCAGCGCGCACCGGGCCATCTGCGGAAATCTGTCCATTGCCCCAGCCGCGCATCCCTGCGATACTGGGTTGTGCCCACACGGCTCGCCCATCCCAATCCAGTCAAGAGGTCGCACCCATGTCTGCAAAGTACATCTTTGTAACCGGCGGAGTCGTGTCTTCGCTCGGCAAGGGACTCGCCGCAGCCTCCATCGGCTGTCTGCTGGAGGCGCGCGGCATCAAGATCAACCTGATGAAGTTCGACCCCTATCTCAACGTCGATCCCGGCACCATGTCGCCGTTCCAGCACGGCGAGGTCTTCGTCACCGACGACGGCGCCGAGACCGACCTCGACCTCGGCCACTACGAGCGCTTCACGCACGCCAAACTCTCGCGCGACAACAACCTCACCACCGGCCGCATCTACGAGCAGATCATCACCAAGGAGCGCCGCGGAGACTACCTCGGCAAGACCGTCCAGGTCATCCCGCACGTCACCAATGAGATCAAGAACGCCATGCGCAAGGTTGCCGCCGACT
>VFSW01012481.1_pt1 | contig 11861 bp, 20 predicted proteins | sample 5358111 | NCBI WGS metagenome assembly VFSW01 (sample SAMN11554181, study PRJNA540505) | mine drainage metagenome | isolation source: sediment from site ElyBrook_90M | place: USA: Ely Copper Mine, Vershire, VT | collected 2017 | reverse complement strand
GAAAGGAACATATGTTCTCCAGTTAGTGAGTTATCGAAGTTAGTCAACTTCCAAGGGTTTCTGAAAGTGATTTCTCCCGAAGGGAGTATTGAAAATACATCACCATCATCACCATCGTCACCAGGGTGGGGGAAAACCCTCGTCAAGCTTTTGACGGGGGTGGCCGTCGCAGATGTCTTGACCCTGTGGAAATATTTCCACAGGGTCCGTAAAGTCGGCCTCGCTGGTGGCCGTCGCCCCAGGAGGGCCGTCAGTGGGCACGCAAAGGCCGGGACGGGAAATTGTCCCACCCCGGCCAAATACCCCTCAGTTTCGCACGAGAGGGGCCGTCACGCGGGGACTTGTTCGTGAGAAAGCACGAACTCCGCAAACCGCTTTGCTTCCTCAAGGCTGAAGGTGATCGGTACGCTGCCGATCACGAATTGATTACCCCTGATTTTACTCCTTGCTTACTTGTGCCGGGTAGGAAATTGATAATTTTTGGCTATGCAATGGCCGCAAGTGCTCGTCAATGCACATATGTCCCAAGAGGGCAGCGCATTCCTGGGAACACGCAAAGTGCTGTTCTGCCGGGCACTGAAACGATGGGATGCGCCCTCCTGGTCCGGTGGTAGCATAGACAATCACGAAACTATGCGAGTCGCCGATGGTCGTCATGGCCCCGCATTGTTCACAAGCGATGACCTGCGCTGATGGGTCCGGTCGTTGCCGGGCTTGTGGAATCGGCATGTAGTGCCTCCTATGTTCGTACAACGAAACCAATCCAGTTGGTCCCAGTCACGCCCACATCAACATGTACGGTAGTTTGGCCGAGACTGTCCACACCCACCGTCATGGTGTTGCCGCTCACGTTTTCCGTGATGCCGCACCACGTCGGGGTAAGGCTGGCGATATTTTGGAGGCCACCCCACCCATGCGTAAATGTCCCGGAACTGTTGCCAGCGAAGGTGACGCCACAGCGAATAATTTTGCCATCGGCTTCACTGGTGGGAAAGCCAAAGTGATCGTTGGCGGTCTCCGCCGTCGCCGAATTAATATATGTTGCTTGGTAGGCAGTGACGATGCCGGTAGAAGAAAGGTTGCCCGCATGGTCAATAGTGAGTTGCCCGGCGCTTCCCGCGATAAGTGTGTTTCCAGTGGCAGCATTTACGGTAAGGCTCTTTGCCGTTTCGTTGCCACTGCCATCGGTACTGATGGCTCCACCATCGGCACTGGCTATTTTGGTAGCAGTGAGTGCTCCAGTGCTTGCCGTGCCGGTCGTTACGATATTCCCCGCGTAGTCTATCGTAGCCTGACCTGAAGAACCAGCAACTACCGTGTTCCCGCTCGCGGCGTTGGCGGTGATACTGGCAACAGTTTCGTTGCCACTGCCATCCGTCTTCACCTTGCCGCTGTCACTGCTAGCGATCTTTGTCATGGTGAGTGCCCCGGTGCTCGCGGTTCCGGTCGTTACCAGGTTGCCGCTCTCGTCAACCGTGAGTTGCCCGGACGATCCTATGGCAGTGGAAAGCAGGGCAATCTTGACCGCCACGGAAGCCGACGGGGCAATCTGAAAGAGCAGCTTTTCCACATTGTTATCCAGGCCATAGACGGTGATCGTGCCATCGTCCCGAATATCAATCGTGCTATGGGTGTAACCGGTTGGGCTGCTCTTGACCAGATCGTTCGGCGGCGTCTCACCGCTCACGATAACACTATTGCTTGACGTTGTGCTCACCGCGTTTCCCACGTTTGCTACGCGAGGTATTGAGAATGGGTAAGTACTCGGTACCGGTTCTTCCGGTGTATAGGCGTCAATGAGTACCAGGCTGATTGGCACGTTGGCCGAATTGGAGAGGATGGTTTCCTGCTTCCACGTGATAGTGAATGTTGGTACGCAAAGTACCACCCGCTCTGCTGTCTGTGCCAGTACGCGCACGTTGTCATTGTTGAACGTGAATATCAGGTTGACGCCAGAGTCATTACGAATAATCAGGCTGCCCATGCCGGTTGGCAATGGGAGAGTGACCGATCCGCTGGTCGTTGCCGATGGGTCAAATGATGGCAATACGAACTTCACCGTGCCCTCCTAGACTGCGGCCACGGCAGCGAGTGGAGCGGCATCGGCCACCATTTCCGTCCCGCCGGCGGCCATGCCCGCATCATCCGCCGGGATAAAGCCCTGCATACTGCGTGTCGCCGTCGGCAAACCGCCCGTATCCTTTGCCTGCTGGTCGTCTTTGCCTTTGGATAAGTTGAAAATGAAGGCGACGATGATGATAAATCCGATGAGGAACAGAATGAGGCGCAGAATCGTCGCCCGAACGTTACTGGTGATAATAGCCTGAAGGTTGTTCTCGGCACCGGAGATCGCACTGCCGATTTTCCAGGGAATGATCAGGTCCCACCAGTTTAGGCCGCTGGTAATAGTTGACCAGTCAACAGTTTGATAGGTAAGAGCGCCGTCTATTTCCTGTTCAATTGCCAGGAAGTCGCTGCCATGCGTGGTAGGGGCGGCGTTCCCACTGAGCAGGCCAGTGATAGCACCTACCACACCACCTACCACCTGATTGATTGATGCGATACGATCATAGGTGGTAGGGCCATTGGCAATCAGATTGTCAAGCCACGGCTTGGGATCGGTGTTCGTTCCTAGGGGTGCCCAAAAGCTGCCATACGGCGCGTTCAGCCCCACTTCAATATGTGGACCACTGGAAAACTGTGGCGTTGCCGGGTGCAGGCCACCGCTATTTTGACCGCCTGATGTGCCGATCAGCTGCCCAACAAACACGGTGTCGCCTGGTTTCACGGCCATCGTATCAAGGTGCTGGTAGTATACTGACGTGTGACCCATGCCAGGCAACACGCTGTTGATAGAAACCACGCCACCGCCGCCATAGGTGCCAACACCCAACACCGTGCCATAGGTCAATGAGGTGATGGGTGTGCCACCATTGACGGCATCCCACGGCTCTGAAAGGTCAATGCCCGTTTCACCGTTCTGCCCAAACAGTTGCGTGATATGGCAGGGACCGCCAATACCACAGTAGTTGAAGCCGCCATTGACGAACAGCCACGGCCACGTCTGAAGACTATCGGTGATAGTCCACGGTGTGAGCGGTTGTGGAGGCGCGACGCCCCCGCCAGGTGCTACCGGCATAGTGGTTGCCTCTTACGACTTCACAATGATGTTTTCGCCGGGGTAAATCCAGTTGTACTGCGAACTGGTGATACCGTGTTGCGCAGCGGTTGAATCAATGAGACTCTTGTTTGCGTTGTAGATTGTCTGCCACGTGGTACCGAACTTCGCAGCGATGGCCGAGAGCGTGTCGCCAGATTTGATCACATAGTAGGTTGGCGATGCGACTGATGCTGGCGGCGTGGTAGGCGATCCTTGTGGCGTATAGGTTGGAGCGACGGGGGCAACCACCGGAGTAACGGGGGCAACCACCGGAGTAACGGAAGTGGTACCCACTGGAGCGGGCGTGATGGCTTGCGCCAACGTCGCCGATGCCTGCTGCGCCGCCGCCGTCACCCCATTGATCGTCTCATTCACTGTAGTGTTATTGAACGTGGGACCAGACGCCAGCGCGCCGGATGGGGCCGGTGCCCCAACCGTTGCCGCTGGTGTGGGAGTCGTGGCCGTGGGCTTGCCATTCGTGGGGCTTGTCGGTTTCTTGTGCAGGGCAAGAAACAGTAAGCCACCGATAAGCAGTGTGCCACCCGCGAGCACGGCAATATGCGAACGAGACAACCCAAGCTCGTTCCTGCCGTCGGTTTCAATACGGCCTGCCGCTGGCGTGGGAACAATCGTCGGTTCCATTTATCCCTCGCATCCTGTTGCGCCCGCCGTCTGAGGAATAGGGGCCGCAACCGTGAAATCGTAGTAGTTAGGAACAAAGCTATTATCTGGCGCAAGCGTCAGGTTCGCCGTGTTCTTGAAAGTGTTCGTTTGTGCCGCCGGTGCCCCCAAACGCCAGGAATAGAGGTCAAAGATATAGCCTGGTAGTTCTGGTGCTTGCATCGTCCAATAGGGCCGATTGAGGTTCTGTGCGGCTTTCCCGGTTTGCACTGTGAAGGCCGGGACAATGGACGGCGTACCGACCACGGCCTGATATTGGGTAAATGCCTCATAGCCGGGAGGCGCACCGTTGGGAAGAAAATCCATGACGTGTTCCTCCTAGCTCACCGTCGGATAGTTAGCAAAGTTCCCTTGAGAGTTACGACCGGTGATGTTGGTGATCGTCTGATTGACGCCAGTCGAAACCGCGCCGAAGTCCTGCGTAAGGCCATAGTAGTAGGCCACGCCGATGAGCAATGCCATCAGAGCGAACACGCCGATCAGGAAACTGTTCGATCCCCTGCGCATGATAGTTCTCCTATGAAGTGGTCGTGCCGGTCCCGGCGGGGTATCCGACAAAGTTCCCCGAACTGTCACGTCCGGTGGCCGTTTGGAGAATCGTGGTGCTTGCCGCGCCAACCGCATTCGTGTCCGCAACGAACCCCTGGTAGTACACCAGAATCACCAGGAGAATTGACGCGGCAAACAGGCCAGCGACGATCTTGTCAATGCTACCCATTGGGGTTACTCCTTAAGGGTGCGAGCAGGGACGTGATGGCCTGATATTGCGTCAGGACCAGGAACAGGATTGCTAGCACCAGCACATAGTAGATAAGTGTGTAACCAATCTTCGTCTTTGCCAGTAGCCATGCCAGTAACCCAAAGAGCAGCCACGCCACGATGATCTGATATGCCGTATACGTGGGGGCCGTGGTGCTAGTGGTAGCCATTGGCCCCTCCATAAAACGGGATAGTATCCATCGGGACCAGCGGGACATTCCCACTGAACGGACCCGAACCGACACCGCCCGTTACCGCGCTCGCCACCCCCTGTGCCAGGCCGATCTCTTTTTGTGCCAGTTGGGCCGCAAGCTGTTGTTCGACTTTCAGCACGTCAAGACCTGCCTGAACCGGACCCGATGGCACGGCTGGCGGCTGTTGCGTCGTACCAGCTTCGCCAGTGAGTCGCTTTTGTCCGATGAGTGTCTTCCACAACAAGCTCATACGAGTATCGTGACCGGCAATCGGGATGATGATCATCACCAAGATGATGAGCAACACCACCAGCGCCCCTAGACCGGTTGGTTTGGGAAGTCCCGCTATCCGGTCATGTACGGCGTACACACCGCCAACCACTGGATTGCCTGCCCAACGACGGGGACGTGGTGAAGGCGCGTTCGTTCCCTGGGCAAGCTGCGCATCCTCCATTGCCTGACGACGTGCAGTGAGTGCGGCTTGAAAGTCCGGCGGTTCAGCGTTAGGTTCTGGCAACGCTGGCCCTTGCCGTAGCGTTTGTAAGTTTGATTGAAACCGACTGCTTGCAATGGCGCTAGGAGACGGGATGGTGGGCATCTGGCTGTCATCGGCGCTCAGCATGGTATAGCCGCCGACTTTGGTTGCTTTTGCCATGACCGCCTCCTAACTGGTGACATCCGCTAACGCCCCTGGCGTCAAGAATGAGCCGAGAATACTACCGAGATTGCCTTCAATACTACTGGCGATGAGGATGATTCCTACCGCCAGTAGCACCAGCCATGCTAATCCGCTGCGCATGACACACCGCCTAGCCTGTCACCACACCCTTGGGATTCAGCGACAACAGATAGGTTTCGACACGCGGAGTGAAGTAGGTAGACGTGGCCGTGGTGATCTGCACCGCCGTCGTTGCCGACGGCCAGCCACCGCTCATCATGTTGAGGTAGGCGTTTCCCTGACGATTGTCCAAGTTCTCTTGGTTGAACCCCTGACCATACGCCCACAGGATCACGCCGTCATCCAGGTCTTGCCCCAAGACACGCCGAATATCGGCGGCGTAGTCATAGAACGTGGTGTTCGTCGCGGTGCCATACTGATAGAACTTGTTGGAACCGGCGGTATCCTGGTCAAGTTCAATTGCCGCGATGTTGGACGGGGACGCGAAAACAGTGGACGATCCACCGTCAATGACCACCGAGGCCACCACGAAATGCTTCAGTTGCGTGGAAATGAGCGTGCGCTGAATGTTGCCGCTCGTCAGCTGTGCCGAGATGCTGTCAATGTAGTACTGACACGTCGGCTCGCCAACCAGATCGGGCAAGTCCAGGTTACGGGCGCTGGTAAGCGTGGTCCCGTCCACATAGATCACTTCAGCCGAGATGGTCTTTTCCGTGCTATCCAAGGTGATGCCGTTGCCACTGCCACCGGAGTAGTTGATCGGCACTTGCATCGGATCGCAGTTTGACGCACCCAACGTGGTAGCGCACTGCACCACGACTTGCGCCTGAGTGAGATTGCCCATGATCGGCAACACGCCAGGCAACGTGCTGAAGTGGAGCGCGTTCAGCGGGATGCGGAGTTTGAACTTCGAGGTTGCCGCCGAACCAGCCGTCAGTGTCGGTTGCGCAGTGGCAACGATCCCGTTGATCGTGGAATCCGAGTTCAGGCCGCTCACCACCTGGTAGTACGGCAGGTTTTGCGAGCGACGGATGGTATCCAGGACTTTCAGGAAGTAGGGCCGGATTCGCGCCTGAAGGCCACCAATGATGATGTCAATCTCGCTGAACCAGGCATACGCGCCCGCTGCGCTCCACGCATAGGTGGCACTCGTTCCGGTTGCCGGGGTGAACTTAATGTCTACCGTCAGTTCGACGTCCGTCGCCAGGCCGTTCTTGACGACCGGGAGATTGAACGTCAATGAAGAACCAGTGGCATAGGTGCTCGACGTGCCACCACCCGCCGGCGGGCACATGGCGCGTTTGCGCTGCGCATTCGCCATAAATCCGGCAACCAGTTGCGACTTGGCTTTGGCAACTTCATTCGCCAGGGCCGCCGCCGTGTTCGGATCGCTCTGTTGCAGGGAAGTAAGATAGTTACTGCGATCACTGGCGGTCATGCCCGCCAGTTGCATGGGGTCAAGCAGTTGCACTTGGGATTGCTGCGCCATGAGATACACCTCGTTTGTTTGTCAAAATTGTGTTAAACACAAATACGAAAATTATTCGTATTTCTCACTTACGGGGCCGAAGTCAGTTTCGCGGCCACCTGCCCAACCTTCGTCGCACCGGGAACACCCTTTTTACCAGCGTATTCCACCAGGCGGATGAGGCCATAGGCCAGGAACAGACTGATCAGGGTACCAACCGCAATGTAGAACAACATGCTTGCCGTGCGCATCACTTCACCTCAAGAAATCGTGGTAGTCCGGGTATTCGAGAACCCCCGGCTGATCGGTACGGGCATAGAAGAAGCCGTGTTTCCGGCTTGGCTCAGGGCTGCCCGCTTCTCGCCCTAGGAGCTTGTTTGCTTTGTCCTGGTCAAACTGGTTGCCAAGACGAAATCGGATAATGTGTGTGGTCTGTGTCACAATCTGGCGTGGCGTATACGCCATTTCCTGGGTGCAATTCAGCACACATTTCCGTAACCCCCGGCCCTGTTTCAAGAGCCGCTGAAAGTTTGGCGGTCCCATATTGCTCGGAGAGACGGAAGAAATCTCATCAATGAGCACGATTGCCGGACCATCCGCATGCAATAACCGCCCGAACCACTCATCGTATATCTGTTTATCATCTAGCCCTGGCTGCCATATTTGGATGCCTTCCCTGATAGTTGGCGGCGGCGCGTCTTGCTTGACCGTCGTCTTCCATCCCCTGAAGTCGTCTGCCTGCTTAGAGTCAAGAATATACACCGGGACGGTGGGATAGATGGCATGCAACCGGCTGATCAGCACCTTACAAAAGGTCGTCTTGCCCGTTCCGGTCGTACCGGCAATGAGCCAGCGATCTCCTAGCGAGATAGCGATCCCCTTGTTCGTTGCATGTTCGCTATTCGGCGGCGGTGGGGGCGGCAAGAGCCGGGTACCCACCATCCACGGCAACGGCGGGATGGATGCCAGTAATCCGATAGCCATCTTCAGTGTGCTCGCCTTCCATTATCCAGTCAGTAGACGCCAGCATTTGCAAGCCAACCTGACAGAGATACTCGATCATGTACCCGATACTATCCTTGCGGTATTCTGGGGACTTCTTGTTAGGCGTAGGTCTGTTGTCACCCTGCTTCCTCATTTGTTCAGCAATATAATCCGCCAGGAACGGCATCAGGCTTTTGATGCCGGTCCGAATGACCACTTCAATGGCGGATGCGTTCCCCCCCGGACGAAGAAACTCAGGCCGTACCCCTAAGAGCATGGGCAACAATTGCTCTGAGGGGATAAGGATGGCCTGGTCGGCAACAATGAGTTTCACCATAACGCCAGTACGAACCCCCCGTTATCCGAGTAGTGTTTCACGGTGGCAATAAACCGGGGCATCAGAATCACGCCCGCTCGCAACAGTTTATGGGCATGCGTGACGGTGCGAACGGCAGTGCCGACCACCGGAACCCGCGCCCCGGACCGAATCAGCGCATCTACCAGGAAGTACGTATCCTCATCGTCAATCTCTTGCCAGATATAGGCTTCCACTTTCCTGGCGTTCGTTTTCGAGATCAGATTGTCGCTGCCCTCGAATATGGTACGGAGTGCCTCAAAGAGTGGTTCGCGCAAGTTGACCTGTTCGACTCTGCTCAGTGATTCGATGGCTCCGATCACCGGCAACGCCAGTGGGATCGTATCGTCGCTCCCGACGGTTTCCGGCTTGGGGGCTTTCGCTGCCCTCTTTGCCGCCCGGCTCTCGGCAATTTTCGCCCGGCCTTTCGCCAGGTTATCAAGCATGGCTTGCGTCATCGGGCGTGCCATCTTTGACTTCGGCGTTCCCAGGTCCGTAGGGTTCAGCCCGCCTGGGAGGGACTGAGCAGTTCGGCCATGATCTGTGTCAGGTTCGCTGTGACCTTGACCAGCGAACTGATTGCCGATTCCAGCCGTAGGAGGGTTTCCCGTTCGGCTTCCTGAAGTTCGTCCTGTTGCCCGATCATCACCTGCGCGAGCCGCATCGTCTCTTGCATCTGCTTGAGCGTGCCCTCGCTGCGCTGCCACTGTTCCTGATTGAGGCGAGCGACCTGATCCACTCGTTGCACCACCAGGTTCAGCACTTCTTTCGCGGCGTTGCTTTCGGATTGTGTCGAGGAGAGTGGCCTCGCCTTGGGTAAGTCCGGGGCTTCCACTGGTTCGGTCATTGAGGCCGCCAACCGGTGCGCTTGGGCTTGCAAGCGTTCCTGGTCCTGATCCGTTTCGTCTGCCATCGCTTTCATCCTCTAGCATCGGTTACACCGCCGCGTTTTGATAGATGTCGCTCACCAGCGTCACCACGTTTGACGTGCCACCGGATGGCCCGGTGATCGTGCTGCCATTCGGAAACGTGAGGTTATTCCATCCCGCACTGAGATTCACGGTAAAGTTTGCCAGGCCAAAGACACTCACCAGCGCCCCGGTAATCGTGGTGGGGGTAAAGAGCAAGAAGTAGTGACGGTCAAGGCGGTTGATGACCAGGGGGATCGTCGGAGTCAGAACTGCCACCTGATAAATATCTGGTTTGGGGGCCATCGCTGCCACGGCGGCAAGCACGTGGCCAAGCAATGACGCCACTTTGTCCAATCGGTCTGCCAACGGGTGCGGCAACAGCGGCATGTCCTGGGCTTCAATGGCCGTTGGTTCGCTCATTCTGTGCCCTCTTTCTGTTCAGCGTTCACTTTCGCTGCCAGCGTCTTCAGTGCCACCGCGGTGTTGCTGTTCATAAGGACGATACCTTGATGCAATCCCAATTGACTTAACGCATAGCTAATGGCCGCGCCGATAATGGCGTAGGCTGCCCCGTCCACTGGCTGTCCTGTGACCTTCTCGATAAAGACCAGTATCACCGCCATGACGGCCACAACACCAAGAATACCGACGCTCACTAGTTTCACCAGTGGCCCAATGTCAGTCATAATATTGCCACTCCTAGATCGTCGGCGTAGAAACTATTGTGGAGGGCGATTATTTCCTCTCCAATAGTAGTATACCATACGGTAGAACAGATATGCAAGTGGCGGGGCGGTATAGCGCGAAAGTCGAACCGTGATACAGCGGAGGGTGCTGATAGGCCAAATGCGAACAGGGAACGCTCACATCCACGTCATACCTTCAGATGACCACCGCCCCGGCTTGCACAGGCATCGTGGTGATACCTACTCATGAGTATACCACAACCAACAGCCAGCTAACAAGACCCGGCACGCGAGTTACACTAGTACATTCGGACTAGGACAGATGGGCAAGGGCGACAAATTATTCAAATTGAGTAATTTGCCGCCCATCGTCTGTTCGTTGGCAGTCGTCGCGCCCCTGCCCAGGGCACCGACGGCATCCGGCGCAACAAAGTGGCTTACAATGTCCGCACAATGTCCGCTTGTACGGATGTCCGGGCCAGGACTGGAGCGGGGTCCGGGTAGGTAAATGTCCGGGACATGTCCGGGGCTTGTCCGGGCAACGTGAGGGCTTCGATTTCCGATTGAAACAGGGTGAAGACGCTGGGCGCGGGAACCAGATAGCTGTTGCGTTTCATGGTGATCCCGTAGGACGATTCGTGGGCATGCTGACACAGTACCCGTCGTACCCGTCGCTGCATGGCAGCCAGCGCCATTTCTTCATGGGAGCGGCAGAGGAACGAGGCAATCTTGGCAACCGTCCACATTTCCGCGTCGGCCACGCCCTTCACCAGTGGCTCAAGTTGCCGACGCATTTCCGCCGGGATCATCCGCTGAAATGTACGCACGTCTGCATCCTCATAGTTGCCACTGGCAAGCTTTTCGCCCAACCGCTTTGCAACCGAACCGAGTTCCTGAAGCGCCAGATGGGTGTTCTCTTTCACCGGATCGGCAGGCTCACGCTCGTGGAGCACGCCAAAGTAAATGAGTCCCACTTGCATTGCCAGTGCCACGGCAACGTCAAGCAGCATATCCCCGCCCAAGTTCGCAGAGACCGCGTAGCTCACAATCGCCACCGTGCTGCACAATGCGCCAAACACGCCAAAGCCAGCGTATAACCGCACCTGCATACCGAGTTTCGTGAGCAATGGTTTCTTTTCTGCCTTGCGGAGATCGCCTGACGTTTCCAGGTCTTTCATGCGGTAGTAGCGTGTCAGGGATACCGACAACGCGGCCACCGTGAGCGTCTCCATTGCAAAGGCCATTGCCACGCCAGTCGCCATGTTCAATGCGGTCGTCACTGGTCCGGGCAATGCTGAGAGACGAATGGCCCCCAGGCTCCACGTCTGTGAGGAACGCACCATGAATGCGCCGATGAGGATTGCCGTCATGGGCATGATCAGATGCGCCTCAAGAAACTCCCGGAAGTTCTTAAAGGGAATGCGCTTCACGATGTTCGTTCCTTTCTTATGGGAACGGCAACGAAGAGGCCGTTGCCGGTTCCTTACTGTTGGGTGACTCAAAACGGTTTTGAGTCAGACACTTCCGCAATTAATTGCGGAAGGTTATCCTTGATCACGATCTTCGTCAGCGAGACGAATAGCTAGGATTGTTTCAATCTCTTGACGCGACAGGTAAACACGCCGGTCGTCACCTGAAACAAACCGGCGCAACCGGCCATCGGCAAGACGCCGATTGAACCAATCACGGGACCGTTTGTACTCTCGCACGGCCTCTTCAATCCAAACGTAGGGCTGCGTTGCCATCATGACTTTCTCCTCACTTTCTGATGTTGTGGTTTATGCCCTTGACATCGGCTCCACTGTGTGCTATTATACTCTATAGGCAGGGCGAAAGTCAAGCCCCGCAAGAAAACTCTGAGGAGTGTGTCCATTGAGCGCAAAGTCAGGTGGTGAATTTCACCACGCAAACCTAAAGAAAGGTACCATGCGGTGATGCAGTGCAAAGGGGCGACGCCCAACGAGCCTTGCGATCACTTGTTCCA
>VFSW01012480.1_pt1 | contig 11862 bp, 10 predicted proteins | sample 5358111 | NCBI WGS metagenome assembly VFSW01 (sample SAMN11554181, study PRJNA540505) | mine drainage metagenome | isolation source: sediment from site ElyBrook_90M | place: USA: Ely Copper Mine, Vershire, VT | collected 2017 | reverse complement strand
CTCTACGTCTTCGTGCTCGTGATCGTGATCATCGTCTTCGTCATCGTCGAAGGGCTCATCCTTTTCGCTGTGATTCGCTTCCGCAAGAAGAGCGACGAAATGCCGCCGCAGTTCCACGGCAGCACGCTCGTGGAGATGCTTTGGACCAGCATTCCCGTCGTGATTGTGATTTCGCTCTTCACTTATTCGTTTATCGTGTTGCGCCAGGTGGACCATCCGCCGGCCCCGAACAATCTGACCGTCAACGTGGAAGGCTTCCAGTTTCAATGGGCGTTTACCTACACGATGAACGAATTGGGCGTGCACAACAACCCGAATGCCAAGGGCACCTTCACCATCACGGGCACGGCGGCGAAGCAGCCGACGCTGGTGATCCCGGTGGGCGAGCCCGTTGAATTCAAGCTGACGTCGCACGACGTTATTCATGCCTTCTACATCCGAGAGTTTCTCTACAAGCTCGACGTCGTTCCCGGCCGGGACAACCACTTCACGGTGACGCCCACGCAAACGGGGACGTTCATCGGCCAGTGCGCGGAGCTCTGCGGGCTGAACCACGCGCTGATGCGGTTTCACGTGCAGGTGGTGACACGGGCCGACTTTGACAAATGGGTGGCGGCGCAGGCGGCCACCGCAGGGCTCACGGGAGCCTCTTCAACGGCCCCGGCCGCGACGGCCAGCCCCGCGGCAGCTCAATAGGGCCGCCGACCGAAAGCGCTCAATGACCCGGCAACGCCCACGCCCAGCAAGGCGGAGGCCGGGGCCCAGCCGGAAACGGCCACGAGGAGGAATGAATGGCCACCATCGCGATCCCGAAGCAAACCGGCTACACGCGCCCCGCACTCCTGGACTGGCTCACGACCGTCGACCACAAGAAGCTCGGCGTCCTGTACCTGTATTCATCGATGTTCTTTTTCGCAGTCGGGGGAGTCCTCGCCCTCCTCGTGCGCACACAGTTGGCCGTGGCCGACAACAATTTCCTTTCGAACAGCCAGTACAACCAGATCTTCACGATGCACGCCTCGGCCATGATCTTCCTCTTCATCATCCCCATCTGGGCGGGATTCGGGAACTACATCGTCCCGCTCCAGATCGGCGCGGCGGACATGGCATTCCCGCGCATCAACGCCATGTCCTTCTGGCTGGTGCCGCCGGCGGGCCTGATCATGTTCAGCGGCTTCCTGGTCAGCGGGGGTTCGGCCCAGGCGGGCTGGACAGCGTATAGCCCGCTCGCCCGCACGCTCGGCACCGGCATGGACCTCTGGATCATCGCCGTCATCCTCCTCGGCATCTCCTCTACGATTGGTGCGGCCAACTTCATCGTCACGATGTTCCGCATGCGTGCGCCCGGCATGACCATGTTCCGCATGCCGATTTTCTGCTGGACCGTGCTTGTGACGGCGGTGCTGCAGCTCCTCGCAACGCCGGTGCTCGCCTCCGCACTGAGCATGTTGTTCATCGACCGCAACTTCGGTGGCCACTTTTTCGACCCGAACGGCGGCGGCAACGCCATCCTCTGGCAGAACGTCTTCTGGTTTTACTCCCACCCGGCCGTCTACATCATGATCCTGCCCGGTATGGGCATCGTCTCGGAAGTGCTGCCGGTGTTTTCGCGAAAGCCGCTCTTTGGCTATAAAGCCTTCGTCTTCGCGACGATGGGCATCGGCGGGCTGGGCTTCAGCGTCTGGGCACACCACATGTTCACGACCGGTGCCGTGCTGAAGCCCTGGTTCGGCTTCATGACGTTCATGATCGGCGTGCCAACCGGGGTCAAGATCTTCAACTGGCTGGGCACGCTGTGGAAGGGCCAGATCACCTTCGAGGCGCCGATGCTCTTCTGCCTTGGATTCATCAGCATGTTCCTGATCGGGGGCATCAACGGCACGTTCAGTGCGGCCGTGCCGATCGACTTCGCCATCCACGATACCTACTTCATCGTGGCGCACATTCACTATGTGTTGTTCGGAGGCAGCGTCTTCGCGGTCTTCGGCGGACTCTACTACTGGTTCCCCAAGATCTGGGGGCGGCGGCTCAATGAACGGCTGGCACAGCTTCATTTTGTGCTGATGTTCATCGGCTTCAACATGACGTTTTTCCCGATGCACCTGCTCGGGCTCGATGGCATGCCGCGGCGCATTGCGACCTATTCGGGCGCGAATGGCTGGAACACACTCAACCTGATCGCGAGTATCGGTGCGTTCATCATCGCGGTCTCGATGTTCCCCTTCATCATCAACGTGGTGATGGCCTTCCTGCGGCCGAAGGACCAGCCCGACGACCCCTGGCAGGGCAACACCCTCGAGTGGGCAACAACTTCGCTGCCACCCGTCTACAACTTCGACGACATCCCGGAGATCCACTCCGAACGGCCGCTCTGGGACCTGCGTCACGGTCGCACGGGCGAACACGCCAGCCTCCCGGTCGGCCACTAACAGAGGGGCCGGCAGGACCAGACACCAGCAAGCACGACCAGGGGGAGGAGATACGGTATGGCGGCACACGGGGCCATGGCCCATCAGAACAAACAGGAACTGAGCAATGGAATGCTCGGGTTCATCCTGTTCATCGCCTCCGAGGTGATGTTCTTCGGCGGCCTCTTCGCCGCCTACTTCATCGCCCGGGCAGATTCGCCGCAGTGGCCGCCGACCGAGATCCTCACGCCCCAACAGCTCGCGCGCGGAGTGGAGCTCAAGCTGGAAATCGGGCTGCCCCTCATCGCTACCTGTCTGCTGGTGCTGAGCTCATTCACGATGCAGTGGGGCGTGATCCAGATCCGCAAGGGCAACCGCACGGGACTCATCTGGGCGCTCTTCATCAGCCTGGCGCTTGGCCTGACGTTCCTCACGCTCCAGATGTACGACTATTCGCAGCTGCCGTTCCGGGCGAGCGATACAGTGTTTGGCACCACCTTCTACACGCTGACCGGCTTCCACGGGGCCCACGTCCTCGGTGGGTGTATCTTCATGACCGTCGTCCTGATCCGCTCCATGGGGGGCCAGTTCTCCGCGGAGCATCATGAGGCGGTTGAAGCTGCCTCGATGTACTGGCACTTTGTCGATATCGTCTGGATAGCCCTTTTCACCACCCTCTACCTCGTCGGCTGACCGCCGGCCGAAGCCACCAGGAGTTCCGCATGGACGAACACAACAGCGAACACGACGAACACAGCGAAGTCCACCTGCCAGACCCGAGCATCTGGCCGCTGATCGTTGGCTTCGCAGCGCTCACCGCCGGGTTCGCTCTTGTGTTCTGGGCTCGTGACCGCAGCAACAGCCTGGCCGGCCCCGCGCTGGGGGCGGCCGTCCTCTTCATCCTCGTGACGATTGCCGGCTGGGCCTATGAAGACAGTCGCATGAAACGCAAGGCAGAGCAGCACACTTCCACGCGCGAGCGAGACGCACGCTTCACCCAGGTGCTCACGTTCGCCATCCCGGAGGGCCGCTTCAATGAGGCGCTGGCTACCGGAGTAGTCCAGTCGGTCGATGACCGGGATAGTGCGCTCCGGGACCTGGCCGGCTTCCAGGATCTCCGTATCATCGCCAGCCCGGCGTCGACCGGGCCGTCCCAGGTGCTCGTTGAGACCACGTGGTCGAACCGCGAGGGGCTCGCTACCTATGAAGAGACGCGCCAGACCCTGCTCGACATCATCGCGGCGCATCCGGAGGATGTGGTACCCGGTTCCGTCCAGGTGTTCGACATGGAAGTGGTGCGCGATACGAAAGACGTCGCCTTCCGCTTCAGCTTCGGTGCTGCCACCGCGGTGATCGGGTCACTGCTGGTCGGCGGCTTTATGGTGGGCGCGGGTCTCAACCTGTTCGCCAAGAATACGGCGGCCGTGGCGCCAGCCGCGTCGGCCACCGCCGCTGGCTCGCCCAACGCGCTGACCATCACCGCGACCGATGACAAGTTCGATAAGGCCACGCTCACAGCCACGGCGAACACGAAGATCACAGTGACCCTCACCAACAACGGAACCGCCAAGCACAACATCCACTTCTACGACAAGAAGGACGGCACCACGCTCGTTACCGGCGCCGGCGACCCGAACACAGCGGTGAACGGCGGCAGCTCCGGCACGCTGACGTTCACGACGCCAGGGCCCGGCACGTATTACTACCAATGCGACTTCCACCCCACGACGATGTTCGGGACGTTCACCGTGACGGCGGCCGGGGCGGCGGCGGCAGGCGGGGGCGCGCCGGCTGCGAGCGGTAACACCGTTATCGCCACCGACAACAAGTTCAACACCGACACACTCACCGCGAAAGCTGGCCAGCCCTTCACCGTGACGTTCAAGAACGAGGGTGCGATCATGCACAACCTCCACTTCTACGACAAGAAGGGCGGCACGACACTGGCACCCGGCGCCGGGAGCGACACTGCCTTTGTCGCCGGCGGGAAGAGCGAAACGCTGACGTTCACGGTGCCGAATCCCGGGAAGTATTACTTCCAATGCGATTTGCACCCTGATCAGATGTTTGGGACGCTTACTGTCACCTGAGCGCGTACCGATTGATCGCGCAACCGAGGGGCGCCCCGATGGGGCGTCCCTTTGTTTGCGGATCCATCCGGTCGGACGTTTGAGGGCGGCGGCTACTCGAACGCGCCGTCCGCGAGCAGCTCCACGAATTCGTCCTCGCCGAGCCCCACGAGGTCGCGATAGACATACTCGTTGTCCTCGCCCATGAGTGGGGCAGCCTTTGTGAGCTCGGCTGGCGTCTTCGAAAGCCGGAAAGCCGGGCCATCGTAGGTGCGCTCGCCCATCACGGGATGCTGCAGCCGCCAGTAATGCCCGCGATGTGCGAGTTGGGGGTCGCGGTGCATCGCTTCGGGTGACTGCACAATCCCACACGGTACTCCGAACGACTGCATCATCTCGAAGACTTCGCGGGTGGTGAACTTGCGCACCGGCGGGGTATCGACGCCTTCTTCCACGGCGAAGGCCGGATCTTGTTCGAGCCGGGTGAAGTCGTCGAACCAGTAGCCGAGGTGGCGGTCGATTTCGTGTTGCTCGTTGAGCCGCTGCCAGCGGCGGCGCATGCGCTCCAGGTCGCACCATTCCGGGCGGCCGAGCGCTGCTTTCAGCGCTTCCCAGTGCTTCTCGGTCGCGCAGGCAACCACCACATACTGGCCGTCCTTGCAGCGATAGCAGCCGTGCGGCGCTGCCTCCGGGTCGCGGTTGCCCATGCGCATCTGCTCGTGCCCGTTGACCGTCCAATCGAGTATCGCGGTGCCGAGCCCGTGGACGGCAGCCTCCATCTGGCCGAAGTCGATGTACTGCCCGACGCCAGTGCGGCGGCGGTAGTCGAGGGCGGCGATGAGGGCAACGGCAGCGATATGCGGCACCAGGAAGTCCGTGTAGGCGATGCCCGTGCCGATGGGCTCGCCGTCGGGCCAGCCGGTGAGATGGTTGTAGCCGGTGGCGGCCTGGAGAACGTGCCCATAGCCCATGTAGGGGGCCCAGGGCCCGGTCTGACCGTAGAGAGGCATCGAAATCATCACCAGGTCATCGCCGCGCGCGGCGCGCAAATCTTCGTAGCCGAGCCCGAATCGTGCGAGCGTGCCCGGCGTGAACGATTCGGTCACCACATCACACTCGGCGATCAGCCGGCGCACCAGCTCAGGGCCGCGGGGATGCTTGAGGTTTACCGACATGCCAAGCTTCGAGCTGTTGAAGTTGGCGTAGTACCCCGAGTTATCCAGGCCAGGCTGATCATCGACGAACGGGCCGGCCCGCCGCAGTGCCTCCGGGTAGGTGCTGGATTCGATCCGGATGACCTCGGCACCGTGGTCGGCGAGGTATTTCGAGACGGTTGGCCCGACGCCAACCCAGGCAAAGTCTGCAACGCGGATTCCCGCGAACGGCTTCTTCAGCAGTGTTTCAGCCACAACCACTTCTCCTTGGACCGATGCCGTGACGACGGACGGGACGGTCACAGGACCATCCGCAGCTTCAGGCGGCGCAGCTCGGCGGCATCTATGCCGAGAAGGTCACCGTAGACTTGCGCGTTGTGTTCACCGATGTGGGGGGCACGTCCGCGCTGCGCAGCCGGTGTGCCAAGCAGCTTGAACGGTACGCCCGGATAGACAAACGACTCGCCGATGTCTTCGTGGTGGACCCGGACCCAATAGTCGCGGGCGGCCAGTTGTTTGCTCTCCACAATTTCGCGGGGCCCGAACACGGGGGCCCAGCCTGCCGCGCGAGCCTGGGCTCCTGCGACGAGATCTTCCTTCGGATACTTGCGGCAGAAACGGGCCAGGGCAGCCTCCACGAACGCGATCTCGTCGGGGGCGAGCGGCTGCATGCTGGTGAGTTTGCTGCGCCATGCATCCGAATCAAGTCCACCCGCGTCGCCGGTTTCAGCCATCCAATCGATAATGGCATTTGCCCCCAATCCCGTGAGTCCGCCCAGCGCAAGGCAGGCGACCCAGCCGTCGGAACACTCAAAGATGTATCGAGCCCCGAGCTGGCCCTGCTTCACGCCGGGTTGGCTCCAGGCTCCACGCCGGGACCCTGGGCCGCTGGCATTGACGCGGCGGATGTCCCACGTGGCCTGCGTGTTGTCCATCGCGTTCGCCATCGCTTCCTGCATCGAGGCATCGACGTGTTGACCGATGCCATCGTTCACGCCGCGCGCATAGAGGGCGATCATCGCTCCGACAGCTCCCTGGAAGTTCGCCTGCGCATAGGCCTGGGGTGCGGTCGTGCGCACGGGACCGCGCTCCGGGTCGCCATTGAGGTGCATGTGGCCGCCCATCGCCGAGCCCACGATGTCGGTGGCCGCGAACTGGCTATAGGGCCCCGACTGGCCAAAGTTTGTGATGCTGACATGGATGAGGCCGGGGTTGAGCGCGCTGAGCGCGGCATAGTCGAGCCCCATGTCTCGCGCGAGGCCGGGTGTCCACGTTTCCACGAGCACATCGGCAGCGGCAACGAGGCGGCGAAAGAGGTCGCGGCCAGCTTCCAGGCGCAGCTCGCAGGTGACGGCCCGCTTTCCGGCGTTCATGGCCCACCACCAGAGGCTGGTCTCGGGGCCAGTTTCGCCACGGTAGAAAGGGCCGTTCTGGCGGGTGGGGTCGCCATCGCGGGGCTCAACCTTGATGACGTCGGCACCGAGCTCAGCGAGAAGGCGCGCGCACAACTGCCCCTTTTCGTCGGCGACGTCGAGCACGCGGTACCCGGCAAGCGGCCCGGCGGGATGAGGGACGGGGACAGGAGATTGTTCAGGCTGCATGGGGTTGTTCTACCGGGTTAGTGAGCGGGGTTCAAACGGCTGCCTCCGGCGCCCGCGTGAAGAGTGCCGGCGCAGCCGGTTCCTCTTCGCCAAGGTCACCGTCCAGCCCGGCCTCGATCCGGTCGAGGAGCAGGCGCAGGCCCCAGCGCCGCTCGGCCGAGACAAGAGCGACGTTTCGGGGCGGTGCCACGGCCCCCTGCACGACGGCCCGTGCTTCATCGAAATCAGCGACGAGGGTGCCGTCGTCCTGCCGCAAGAGGTCCACCTTGTTCAGGGCAAGGAGCGTCGGGCGACCGCCGACGCCCAGCTCGGCCAGGGTGGCGTCCACGGACTGCGTCTGCTCCCAGGCGTTGGGGTGTGAGATGTCAATCACGTGGAGCAGCAAGTCCGCTTCGGCGAGCTCTTCGAGGGTGGCGCGGAAAGCTGCCACCAGGTCTGTGGGCAGCTTCTGGATGAAGCCGACGGTGTCCGTCAGCAACACGACCTCGCCGCCGGGCAGCCGCAGCCGGCGCGTGACGGGGTCCAGCGTTGCGAACAGGCGATCCTCGGCGAGAACATCTGCGCCAGAGAGGGCGCGCATGAGGGTGGACTTGCCAGCGTTGGTATAGCCAACGAGCGCCACTACCGGCACCCCGTTTCGCGCCCGCCGCCGGCGGTAGAGTTCACGCTGGGTGCGGACGGAATCGAGTTCGCGCTTGATGCGGCTGATCCTGCTGCGGATGAGGCGGCGGTCCGTCTCAATCTGCGTTTCGCCCGGGCCACGTGTGCCGATGGCACCCTCCATGCGCTCCAGGTGCGACCACTGGCCGGCGAGACGGGGCAGGAGGTATTGCATCTGTGCGAGCGCCACCTGCAGGCCCCCTTCCCGCGTCTGTGCGCGCGTGGCGAAGATATCGAGGATGAGCGCGGTGCGGTCGATCACCTTCACGCCCAGTGCCTTTTCCAGGTTGCGCTGTTGGGAAGGGGCAAGTTCGTCGTCGAAGATAACGACGTTGGCATTGAGCTGTTGAAGCGCCTCGACAACGTCCTGGACCTTGCCGCTACCGATGTAGGTGGCAGCAGCCGGATGGTCGAGCTTTTGCGTGGTCCGTCCCACGACCTCCGCTCCTGCCGTGCGCGCGAGCTCGGCAAGCTCCTGCAGCGACTCTTCGGCGGGCAGAAGCGCACCATAGATGTCTGCAGCCACAAGGTAGGCTCGGTCGGCGACGGGGGCTGTTGTATGAAGTCGTGGTGGCATAGGTGAGTTCGAATCTAAGCCCCAGCGCCGAAGTTGGAAAGCCTGACCGGTCTGCCGCAGACGCGAAAGGGCCCCCTTACAGTCCCTTCCACGCCTCCAGCCGCTTCAGGCCCTCTTCCATGCGGTCGTCCGGGATGGTGACGCTGAGGCGGATATAACCTTCGCCATTGAGCCCGTAGCCGCGCCCTGGCGTGACGACCACCGAACAGTCTTCGATGAGCCTTGCGGCGTACTCCGAGCTGGTGACGCCTGCGGGCAGCTTTGCCCACACGTAGAGGGACGCCTTTGGCAGGTCCACTTCGAGGCCGATGCGGCGGAGCACTTCGACGATACGGTCGCGGCGGCGCTGGTAGACAGCATTGTGCTCGTCGATGCAGTCCTGTGGCCCATATACCGCTTCGATCGCCATGCGCTGGATTGCCTGGGGAATGCCGCTGTCGATGTTCGACTTGACACGCATCAGGGCGTCGACCATCTGCGCGTTGCCCACGACCATGCCGATGCGCCAGCCGGTCATGTTGTAGACCTTGGACCAGGAGTTGAACTCCACGGCGACGTCGCGGGCACCGGGAACCTGGAAGATGGAGACGGGCTTGTAGCCATCGTAGGCGACATCGCAGTAGGGGTTATCGTGCATGATGGCGACGTCGTATTGCTTCGCCCACGCCACTGCTTTCTCGAAGAACCCGATATCCGCGACGGCGCCGGTCGGGTTATTCGGGTAGTTCAGCCAGATGAGCTTCGCCTTGCGTGCCACGTCGGGCGGGATGGCGTCGAAGTCGGGCTTCCAGCCACCCTCGCGGGTGCAGGGCAGCCTGTAGCTCTCGCCCCCGGCGAACATCGTGCCCACTTCATAGACCGGGTAGCCCGGGTCGGGCACGAGGGCGATGTCTCCCGGGTCGATGAAGCAGAGGGCGATGTGGCCGATGCCCTACTTGGAGCCAATGAGCGGGAGCGCCTCCTTCTGCGGGTCGAAGCTTACTTCGAAGCGGCGCTGGTACCAGTCAGAAATCGCCTGCCGCAATTCGGGCAGTCCTTCCGATTCGGGATAGCGGTGGTTCACCGGCTCATCCGCTGCGCGGTGGAGCGCGTCCATGATGTGTTTTGGCGTAGGGAGATCCGGGTCGCCAATGCCGAAGGTGACGATGTCGTGGCCTTCGGCGCGCCTGGCCGCGATCTTCCGGGAGATTTCGGCGAACAGATATGGTGGGAGAGCCTCAACGCGGCGAGCGAGTTGCATGTGTTTGCGTCCTGAATACGTCTATCTAAAGGTGGCTGCGTTGCCGGAAGCGCCGCTTCGTCCGGACGGTCGTGGCGGCGGTGCGCGGCACGATGCTGATACTACCATCAACTTCCAAGACGGCCAGTTGCACATCCGCGACGCCCGCGAAGCCATGTTCGCGGATGGACTGCAGGACGTCTTCAAGGTCGATGCCTTCGCGCCGCAGTGCGGGGGCTATAACGACGCCATCGCTGATCAGGACGGCCGGCTGACCTTCGACAATCGAACGGAAGCGGGGCACCCGCTGGCGCACGAATTGGACTCCATAGTTCAACACGAGCAGCGTGACGGCCGCGATGAGCCCGCCCGTGACCGAGGAGTCGACGCCCACCATCGCGTTCTGGACAGCATTGGCGATGAGGAGGATGACGACGAGGTCGAAGGGTGTCATCTGCCCGATTTCACGCTTGCCGAAGAAGCGGAAACCGGCGACAAGGGCACCATAGACGATGGCCGTGCGCAGGATCACCTGCCACCAATCGATGCCGAGGTGAAACATGGGTGGACGTTACAACGCGCTCAGCCCTCGAGCCACTCCCCATCGAAGACGCGGGCTGCCGGGCCTCTCATGTAGACCGGGCCGGAGCCGTCCCATTCCAGGACCAGGTCACCACCGGGCAGGGAATCGACGATACGGTCGCCAGTGAATCCGCGCAGGCGCGACGCGGCGGCGACTGCGGAGGCGCTGGTGCCTGAGGCAAGTGTGATCCCCGAGCCGCGTTCCCAGACTCTATGGCGGACGTGGCCGCTATCCACCACGTGCACGACCTGGAAGTTCGTCCGGCGCGGGAAGAGCGGGTGACGCTCCACGAGCGGCCCGATGCGTTCGAGGGGGAAATCGTCAATGCCAGATTCGACGTAGTGGATGGCGTGGGGGTTTCCCATGCTCACCAGCGTGAGGCGAAGATCCATTTCGCCGACGCGGAGGGGCAGGTCGATGATCGGCCCGGGGCCTTCGACGTTCGCGGGCAGGGCTGCCGGGTCGAACCGCGGTGCGCCCATATCTACGCGGGCCGCGGTGACCACGCCCCCTTCGCGGAAGAGCTGGAGCGTGAGTACTCCTGCGCCGGTCTCGATGGTGACGTGATCGGCGTCGGGCGCGACCATGCCCTCCTCGACCGCGTATTTCGCCAGGCAGCGGATGCCGTTTCCACACATCTCAGCCTCCGAGCCATCAGCATTGAAGATGCGCATACGCAGGTCGGCAACCGTGGATGGAAGGGCGAGGATGAGGCCGTCGCTGCCGATGCCGAAGTGGCGGTCGCTCACACGGCGGCTAACTTCGGCCCAGTCCCGTTCCGCGACTGGCCGATGGTAGATGTAGTCGTTGCCGAGGCCGTGCATTTTCGTTACGCGCATGGTGCGATTAAACCACAGGAGGGGCGGTGGGCGCCTCAGCCACCCGCGAGTGCGCGCAGACGCGCCACGATCGCGGGAAGTGTTTCGAGGACGTAGTCGACCTGTTCGTCTGTATTGTCGAGGCCGGTGGTCAGCCGCAGGGACGCGTGTGCGAGGTCTGCATCTATACCCATGGCTGTGAGCACATGCGACGGTTCGAGGGCGCCGGTCGTGCAGGCGCTCCCGGAGCTGGCCGCAACTCCGGCCATATCGAGGGCAAGCAGGATGCTTTCACCCTCGACGTTGCGGAAGCAGCAGCTGAAGTTGTTGGGGAGGCGGCGATCCGGGTCTTTCGGCCCGGTGACGACGGTATCGGGGATGCGCTCCGGGAGGCCATACAGGAGGCGGTCGCGAAGGCGGCGGGCGTGGAGGTTCCGCGCGGCTGCCTCGTCCCATGCGAGCTTCATGGCGGTGGCGAGGCCGGCGATGCCGGCGAGGTCTTCGGTGCCGGCGCGCCGCTCCTTCTCCTGGCTGCCTCCGAGCAGCATCGGCTGCCAGGGCGTGCGGTTGCGGATGTAGAGCAGCCCAACGCCCTTCGGGCCGTAGAGCTTGTGGCCGGCGATGGTGAGGAGGTCGACGCCCAGCAAAGACGGCGTAATGTCGACGGCACCGGCAGCCTGCACGGCATCGGTGTGGACGACGACGTTGGGGTTCTTCGTCTTTGCAATCCGCGACACCTCCGCTATCGGCTGGAGCGCGCCCACCTCGTTGTT
>VFSW01012479.1_pt1 | contig 11862 bp, 16 predicted proteins | sample 5358111 | NCBI WGS metagenome assembly VFSW01 (sample SAMN11554181, study PRJNA540505) | mine drainage metagenome | isolation source: sediment from site ElyBrook_90M | place: USA: Ely Copper Mine, Vershire, VT | collected 2017 | reverse complement strand
CTTCATGGGCGGCGCGGCGCGTGTCGTTGCGCCGAACGTCAATCCCGATGTCAAGCTCCTGATGAACGAGGGCGTCACGCCGACGGTGGGTACCATCGCCGGCGGCTGGTTCAAGGATTTGGAGGACAAGTTCTCCAGCATTCCTGGCCTCGGTGACGCCATCAAGGACGCCAAGCTGCGCGCGGTATCGGATTTGAACACCGCGGCGATCAATCGGTCGCTCGGCCATATCGGACAGTCACTCGATCCCAATACGCCGCTCGGGCGTCCGGCGATCGAGCAGATGCACTCAAAGATCGGCAATGCCTACGATCAATTGTTGCCGAACCTGACGTGGAAGGCCGATCCGCAATTCGTCCAGAATGTCACGGCGATCAATCAGAACGCAAATCTGCTGCCGGCGCAGCAGGCGAAGTTCAATGCGCTCCTGAAAAATCAGTTCAGCAAAGCGCCAAACGGCGTCATGCCGGGACCGCTCTACAAGGACGTCGAAAGCAAGATCGGCCAGACCACCAGCGATTACATCAACAGCGGCGATCCCGACGACCGGGCGGTCGGGCGCGCGCTGCAAGGCGTCCAGGGCGAATTGCGTTCGGCACTGACGCGATCGAATCCGCAGTTCGCGCCGCAGCTTAATTCGATCAATGCGGCCTATGCGGACTCGCTGCGGGTGCAGGGCGCAGCGGCGCGCCAAGGTGCCGCCCAAGGCATATTCAGCCCGGCGCAATTGTCGTCCTCGGTGCGCGAGCTCGATCCGAGCTTGAGGAAAGGCGCATTCGCGCGCGGCGAGGCGCCGATGCAGGACTTGTCGGACGCCGGAAAATCCGTGCTGGGCTATAACGTTCCCGATAGCGGCACGGCGGGACGCGGTTTGGCGGCAGCGGGGCTGCTCAGCCTGTTGGGCGGCGGTGGCGAGATGATGCACCTGCCGACCGAAGCCGTGTTGCCGGCCGTCGCTGCGGGTGCCGGCGGAATGGCGGCCTATACGCGGCCGGGACAGGCGACGCTTGCGGCGATTCTCGCTAGACGCCCCGATATCGCCGTGCCGTTAGCTTCCGCGGTTCGCAAGGGCGCACCGCTGGCAGGCTCGGCATTGGCGAACATTCTGGCGCGGCAGGCGTCGCCCTGAACAGGTTCAGGTTACGCAGGATCGCGATCGGGACTCCCGCGATTGCCGCAATGACGAGCGAGGGCAACATCCATCGTGTGTCAAGGTCAAGTGTTCCTTTCGCCGCGAAATAAATAAGAGTTCCGGGGCCTGTAAGATACCACGCAACTCCCGTGAACATCACAAAGTCGATCGCAAGCTTAAGCCGCGGCCCGCGTGCTGCCAATGCTCGTGCGCCCATGGCGATCGCGCCAGAGCCTGCTGCCGCCAGCGCGTATTGCCAAACCGGCGATCCTGGAGCCATAGGGACTAATCCTTCATGAGCTGGAACGGTTCCGGAGTCTTCAACCGCCTTTACTCATGGGTCGCGGACAAGGCGGCGGCGATCGATATTACCGCGTCCCGCATGGACGCAGATACCAACGATATCACATCCAACGGCTTTGGGAACTGCCTAACCAGGGACGGCCAGGGCCAGCCGACGGCCAACCTGCCGATGGCCGGATTCCGCCATACCGGCGTGCAAAACGCCGTCAATCGCAGCGATTATGCGGCTTTGGCGCAGCTTCAGGACGGAATCGCCATAAATTGGGCGGTGGCGGCCGGGTCCGCGGACGCGATCACGGCGACTTATGCACCGGCTTTGACGGCCTTGGTCGACGGCCAGCTTTGCCGGTTCCGGGCGAGTGCTGCGAATGCGACAACGACGCCGACCTTTGCGCCGAACGGACTAACCGCGCACACCATCACCAAGGGAGGCGGTGCCGCGCTCGTCCCAGGCGATATTCCGGCGGCTCTTGCCGAATGCGTCTTGCGCTACAATCTGGCCGACACGCGCTGGGAATTGCTCGAGCCGGCGTTCGGCTTGCAATCGCGAACCACGGTCAACGACGCGGCCTATACCGCCAAGACCACCGATCGGCTGATCGCCTATACCGCGATCACCGTCGCGCGCGCGGTGGCGCTTCCTGCGGCGGCCGCGTTTCCAACCGGAACGCAATTGACGGTGGTCGACGAAAGCGGATCGGCAACCTTGGTCGTCACCATCACGCTCAATCGCAATGGCGCCGACACCATCAATGGCGCGACCAGCGCCGTCATCGCTGCGGCTTACGGATTCCTTACGATCGAGAGCAATGGGAGCGCCGCCTGGACCATCGTCGGGCGCGACTTCAACAGCCAGTTCAGTTCGCTGCCTACCAGCCTGCCGGCGTCCGCTTGGCTGCTCTGTAACAACGGCGGCGTCGTCTCCATCAGCTAGACATCAGAGTTTAAGATGCAATATCGTGCGCTGTTCGCATTGTTTTGCTGCATGCTGTGCGGTGCTGCATTGGCGCAGAGCTATCCGACGCCGCAATTCTATCAGGCGCCGCTCAATCTTGAACTCAACGTCTCGGTCGCGAGTAATGAGTTGACGATCGCAATCAATGATCCCAATGGCAACGTGCCGGCGACCTCGCATCCGGTGCTGCTGAACTTCCGCTCCGCGACGGTTTCGAGCGGCGCGATTACCTTCGTCCCGGTGACGGCGGCGACGGCGTTCACCACCGGCGCGATCACCGATTCGATGGGCTGCACGACGGCCGTGCTGTGCCGGCTATGGGTCTGGGCGATCGACAATGCGGGCACGGCCGACATCTGCGTCTATAATGCCGAGGCTGCAGGGCGGACGATCGTCGATCTCAACGAAGCGGTCTTGCAATCAAGCGCCAGCGGCACCGGCGGCGGCACGTCGGCGCAAACGCTCTATTGCAATGCGTCGTCGGTGTCGTCGAAGGCCGTGCGGCGGCTTGGCTATGTCGATGCGACCTGGACGAGCGGCACCGGCTGGTCTGGGCCGACCACGGTGCAGTTGTTCGGGCCAGGGATTCATAAGCCGGGAGAGGTGGTGCAGGGGCCGTTTTTTGCTACGAATAGCACGAACTATGCCGTCACTACGTCTTTCGGCGTGACGAGCATCGTTCAAACGATCACGCCGACCAGTGCGGTGGACCTTATTTACGCAACTGCCGATGTGAATGTGTTTCAAACCGGATCGTCAGATACGGTCAGCCTGCAGATCGGACGCGGCTCGTGCGCGACCCAATTTGGCACGTTCGGAATTTTGGAAAATCCGATCTATGCCGTCGTGCCGTTGTCTGGAATGGATGCTCCGGCCAGCACATCGTCTTTGACTTATGGCGTGTGCGCAACGTCGAACGTGGGCGGCAACGCTGCGGTCAATCCAGCTCTGACCGGCATCGAAAGCTCGATAACCGTGTGGGAGATCATGGGCGCGCTCGACGGACCGGCGAATGACAACGTCAATCCGGGTGTGTTTGCGCGCGTCGGCTAGTAAAAAGCGATGCGCTCTATTTTCGCCGCGATAGGCTTTTGGGCCATCCTTTGCACCGCCGCTCATGCCCAGGCGGTCATCTGCGCGCTGACGCCGGCAACCGGAACAAACAACACACTCTGCGCCAATACCGCCTTCGTGCAGAAATCGATTGATCCGCTCAAAGTGCCGCAGACCGTCATCGCCTCGCTACCGGCCTGTGCGAGCGCCGCCGATGGCGAACTATACGAAGTCACCAATGGCGTTGCGTCGCCGAGCTACAACGCCGCCGTGAGCGCGACCGGAACGACGCACGATCTGGCATTCTGCAACGGCACGGCGTGGACCTATCACTGACGGAGTGGCCATGAGCGTCAGTTTCTACGATCATCCGGTGACCGGAAAATTGCATTTCCGCGCCACGGCAGGAGGCGCTGGTGCCGGCGCGACCGGGCAGTTCGATGCACCCGCGACCGCCGTCGACATCGAGCGCAACCGCGTCGAATACGGCGCCTATCTGCGCCGCAAGAGCGATGGACCGACCGAAAACAAGAGCAACAAGACCGACATGACGGAAAAGAATCTCTACATCGCCGACCTGGAAACGGCACTGGCGCGCGCCACCGCGATCATCGAGGCGCTCAATGCCGAAATCGCGCGGTTGAAGGCTTAAATTCATGTATGTTCCGACAGAAAATCGTCTCGGCATTCAGCCGATCTCGACGACCTCGGCGACGCCGAACCACGATCTCGGCACCATCGTTCGCGCCCGCGATCAGATTTATGGCGAAGGCGAGTTCATCTATTTGTTGGGATGCGCGGGAACCGCAATCGGCTCGGTCGTCATCTGGGAAGGCCAAGCGGTCGGCGTCCCCACCTATCAGACGGCATTGGCGCCGGCGACCTTGTATCTCGCACAGCCGCTTGCGGTGGCTATGTCGGCCAACGTTTCCGCCCAATATGGCTGGTATCAGCTGGGCGGCCAAGCCGTGGTCAAGACCAATGGCACGCTCGCGGCAAACGTCGCGGTCTATCTCGCCGGCACCGGGCAACTGACATCGACGCCGTCGCTCGGTCTTGAAGTAGAGGACGCGACCAGCATCAGCGCGTCGGGGACGCCTTCGAGCGGCTTGGCGATTGTTGAAATCGATCGGCCATTCGCGCAGGGCGCCGTCGGCGCGGGCAATATTGGCACAGCGCGTTTGCCGGCCTCGGCGGCAACCGTGAATATCCTCACCAGCGATATCGAGGTCGGCATCAATACGGCGACGCTCGCGGTCTCGTGCCCGCTGCCCAGCGTGGCTGCTTGGAATGCCGCGCAGACCAACGGGCTCGACCTGACGATCTTCGACGACAGCGGCAACGCCGCGACCAATAACATCACGCCGAGCCTCAACGGCACCGACACTTTCGTGCAGGGCGTAACACCTGTCATCACCACGAATTACGGGCTGATAAAGCTACGGCCCGTTTTGGGCACACCAAATCAATGGTACGTGCGGGGAGTAAACTGAGATGCGATTTCGTCTGCTCCTAGCAACCGCTGTTGTGATCGCAAACGTCGCTGCGGCGTCAGCGCAGGCGCTCTATGCGCCGAATACGTTCCTTGGAGGTCCGACATCGGGGGCAGCGAAGTTCCCGGTGCCGCGGAAGCTCGTCGCCGGCGACATTCCGAACAGCGTACCCACTTCCGTCACCAACTCCGACGGCACGCTCACGATCTCACCGACGACCGGCGCCGTCATTGGTTCCCTCAATCTCGGCCACGCAAATACATGGACTGCGGCGCAAACATTTTCGGCCGGTGTCAATTGGTCGCTCGGCTCCGACGCGACCGGCGATATGTATTATCGCAATTCGTCTGGTGTCCTGACGCGGTTGCCGGTCTGCACCGGCACCAATGTCCTCGGGGCGTCAGGCGGCATCCCCGCGTGTACGGCTCCTACCGCGACAGCGATCACTGCTGGTACAACGACGGTAACGAGCGGCAACCCGAACGGTGTGTTTTACCAGAGCGGCGCCAGCCCGGCCGGAACGATCACGAACGGTTTGGCTTTCACCTTTTCTTCAAATACGCTGACGGTTAACGGTGCAACATTAGCTGCGAGTGGACTAACAATCCCAACCGGCTCTTACGGCACCACAATTGGTTGGCCCGGTGCCGGCTTCACGGAAAATAATTCAAATACAATCTACTGTGGCAATGGCACAGTAAACGATAAAAGCTGTGTATTCTCTGCCGGTACATTAACTGCTTCTACTACGATTAACCTTCCTGATGGAGGCAGCTTTGGCGTCGCTGGTACGCCAACCTCCACTTTTAATTCGCTCTTTCTTCGCTCGCCCACAACAGCAGGACAAACACCGCCCGCGTCCTTGTTCGCCGCGACTGGCGCTATCTGGATTGGCAACTATGCCGGTCGCGCCGGCATGACATTTGAAGGTTCTGCATCGCCTAGCGCAACGGCCTGTTATGGTGGCGCCTCTAGCTCGTCAAACTGTGCTAAATGGGATTTGGATTTTCTTAATGAGTATGGCTGGCAACTTTGGGGGCAACAGCAGGGCGCGGACAATAATCAGGATTTGATGATTGGCATGCTGCGCGCATCGACGCAGGCCGGTCTCGATTTAACTAACCTTCACTACGGTATTGCGCAATTATTTTACAGCGATTATGTCGCTTCTGGTGGTATTGCTGGACCGGGAACGAGCTTTACTATCACCGGCGGCTCTCTCTATACGAGCGGTACCTATTATGGTGTGCCACTTTCTACTGCCGGTGCAGGAAAATATACAGGCCAGGTGTATGCAACAGTTATTGTCTCTGGTGGTGCAGTCACATCGGTCACGATTCTACCGCCGGATCAGTATGGCAATGCCCAGCTTGTCGGATACGGCGTGGGTCTGCATGTTGGTGATACGCTCACGACGCCCAACTCCTACATCGGCGGTACTGGCAGTGGCTTTCTAATCACGGTGACATCCCTCATCAACGGGCTCGCTGCGCCAGATGAGCTTTATCTGTTGCCTGGCTCAACAGTCATTGCTGGGATCGGCCCGAACTCGTCTGATCCCAACGACGGTCTCACATTGCGGCTTGGCGCAACGGAAAACTCCGGGATCGCTTGGTATAATTCAGACAAACTCAATCTCGCGCTCGGCGGCGCGCTCAAGCTCGGCACCGGCAACGGCTCCAATCACTACCCGTCGGCGCCAGATGGCAACTTGATCTGCGGCGAGAATATTGCTGACAGTTCAGGTACCATGGCAGTGACGGTGTGCAATCCGGTCGGTAGTATTAGCGGCCTTGTAGCCGGTTCCGGTTACACTAACGGTACTTATACCGCCGTCGCTCTATCGCCTGACTACGGCCTCGGCTCGACGTGCAGCGGCGTGACCGCGAATATCACAGTCTCAGGCGGCGCTGTTACCTCCGAAACACTCAACGCTCCAGGCACTGGTTGCAATATCAACGATCGGCTGCTGCCATCAACAGCGACGATCGGCGCCGGAACGGGTAGCTATGTTGTCGTGGCTACCCTCGCGACGACACCGGCTCCGATATCGGCAAGCACCCTTACTATAACCGCAGGCTCAGCCGCAGCCCCTTCCCTCAGCGTTGGCGATTTGACTACAGGGCTCTTCAGCGTCTCCACAACTAATCTCGGCCTCACGCTGCATGGGACCGCGAAGTTTCAAGTCACTTCTAACACGAACTCCTTCCAGGACTTGTCCCCGGCCAGCGTGGATACGTTCGGCGCCGGTGGCCTGGTGCTGAGCGCCAACTACGGTCTGGCCTTCAACAGCGGCGGACAGCAGTTCGAGTCCATGGCAATCCAGGACGGCCTCGACCTGAGCAACGTCTTCGCCGACGGCGGTGCAGTGTGCTGGGCGACGGCGACAAGCTGGACCTCTGGCCCGACCCGCGGCACCTGCATCTTCCAGAATGCGACCGGCGTCTTGGAGGTCGACAACGGCACGGCGGGCACTTTTGCGGCCCTGAAGATCAGCTCGCTCACGGCGAGTGGCTCGATCATCAACACTGGCATCACGACCGATGCAACTCACACTGACGCGTCGATCTGCGAAGATACGACCTCGCATCAGTTCTACTTCGGCTCTGGCACGCTGGGCGTCTGCCTCGGCACGTCGAGCCTGCGCTATAAGCACGATGTCAGCCGCCTTGATGTCGGCCTCGGCGCGATCGCGCGGCTGGAACCTATCAGCTACGAGTTAAATGCCGGCCACGGCGACCCTAGCAAGGTGCTTTATGGTTTCAGCGCCGAGCAGGGCGGTTCTGTGCTGCCACGGCTCGTCGGCTTGGACGATCAGGGACGCCCAAACACCTTCGATTATCTTGGCGTAGTACCGGTCCTGGTTCACGCGATTCAACAAGTCGTGGACAGTTGCCGCAATGCTGTGAACGACAACTTTTGCCAACAACTCCTGAAAAAGGTAAACGAAAAATGAGAACGACCATTGCTGCCTTCGCTGTCTTTGCCTTTTTGGTTACACCACCTGCATTTGCGCAGCAGGCACCCGCAACCCCACTCGACCAAGCCTTGAGCGGCAAACTGATGGATGAGATCAATCAGAACATCCAATTGCGCGCACAACTCCTACAGGATGAAGCAAAGATCAAGGAACTCCAACCAAAGCCTGATACGGAGCCCCCACCAAAAAAGGTTCCAGCCCCCGGCAAATGACGCGCGATTTCTAAGCGCCGCAAAGCCGCCCTTCCACAACCGAAAAGGTGACCGAATGCGAGCCATTCTCGCCGCGCTCTTCGTTTGCGCCGTTGCGTCGGCATTGTCGGGGCAGGCGCATGCTCATGTCCGGCATCGGCACCACCCTGACGCTGCGGGCATGATCGCACCCGGCCTCATCCACATGATGCGCAGCGCCAAGCATCGCCATGCGGCGTACCGCGCCATGCCGCTCGATGCGGTGTTCACGCCGTTCGAGCCGGGGCCGTTCTCGATGCTGGCCGGCGCCGGGCAGACCGTCGTCGACGGTGCGTTCAATGCCGGCGCGCGGCTCGTTCGCGGCATCGCCCGCGGTGCTCGTGGCGTCGCCCGCAGCGTTGGCGAGATCGTCGCGCACCCTCCCGGCTGCCCGCGTGTAGCGTTCTGCGGCTGCGGCGCGGCGGACAAGGTATTCGGCGCACCGCGGCGTGATCTGTGGCGGGCCGCCGCCTGGTTCAAGTTTCGGCGCGCGGCACCAGGGCCGGGCATGGTGGCCGTGCGGGCGCATCATGTGTTCGTCATTTTGCAAAGCTACGGCGACGGCACTGTGCTGGCGTGGGACGCTAATAGCGGCGGTCATCAGACCCGCATTCATCGCGTCAGCCTTGCCGGCTATTCGGTGCGCGATCCGCACGGCTAGGAGCTGAGCATGAACCGCCGCGGTATTGTTGTTCTGATCGGCGCGCTGCTCGCGCTCGGCTTTGTCATCTGGGCGGCGAAATCGCAGGCGCGCGATCTCGACGCCCATTACGCGACGCAGAATCCAGGGCTTCATGCCTGGTTCAACGGTCTCGCCAGCGGGCGCGGCCTTTGCTGTTCGTTCGCCGACGGCGTGTCGATCAAGAATGTCGATTGGGGCACCGAGGCGGTCGCTGCCGGCGGCAAGACCGAAGTGCGCTATTGGGTGATGATCGGCGGCGTCAAGATCGACGTGCCGCCGCAAGCCGTGGTGACCGGGCCAAACAAATTTGGCGCTGCGGTGGTGTGGCCGTATGTCGATGCGGATGGCGTGACGCAGATTCGGTGTTTTCTTCCAGGCGCGGGCGCTTAATTGGCCGCGCTCGGAAAAAAGCTTCGCACCCTGGCTGGCGGCGAAGGTGTAGCGGATTGGCGCGGCATAGGCTTCTGGTGTCCCGGCTGCGATGGCGTGCATGTCGTTAAAACATCGCCCGGCGGCTGGACCTTTGATGGCAACGCCGATGCGCCGACGTTCTCGCCGAGCGTGCTGACGACCTACGGCGGGGCGGATGCCGGACAATCGCGCGGCGAACACAAGGCACCCCCTTCGCGGTGCCACTCGTTTGTAAAGGCCGGAACAATCGAGTTTCTTGGCGATTGTACTCACGCGCTTGCCGGCAAAACAGTCGACTTGCCGGATTGGCCTTACGCCGAAGGCGAGTATGGCGGGGTCTGATGGGCGCAATGCTGATTTCATCTGAGAGCGTGCCCATCCCCTCCTTTGCCCTCGAATTGTCGCGGCGCATCTGGAACCTGCGCGCGCGTTCGGATCGCGGCGAGGACGTCAGCGCGGAACTAGCGGCGGCAATCGCGGCGCGCGCGCAATATCGCTGCCGTGACGTATGACCGCCGACATCAAAACCTTCAAGCTCAAGGCGCGTGGCGACGCCGGCGGCGGCCGAACCGAGCTGCTCACCGCATTGCTGCGCATTCTCCGCGATTGCGGCATGACGGCCGTGCTCGATGAAAAAGATCATCACCTGATCGTTACGTCGACCAAAGCGCAGCGCGAGAGATTGTGGAGGGCAAACCGATCATGACCGATCTTTGCTTCATCGCCGATCTCTATCACGGCAATCCGGTCGACTTCGCCAAGTTACGCGCGGCGAACTGGAACGGCATCAAGTGCGAAGGCGTCATTCTCAAGGCCAGCCAGGGCGCACGCATCGCCGATCCGAAGTATGCGGAACGGATTCCGTTGGCGCGCGATCAGGGTTTTTTGACCGGGGCCTATGCCTACAATACCGGTGAGGCTGTTGCCGACCAGGTCGTTGAATTCCTGAATGTCGCGCAGCCGGACGCGGCCACTGCGCTTTTTCTGGATTTCGAGGACAATACCGCAAGCGAAATGACGCTGGCACAAGCCCTGGAATTTCTCGATCGCGTCGACCAGAAAGTCGGCCGCTGCTGCGGCATTTATAGCGGCAACCGCATGAAGCAACAGGTCGTCGCCGCCACGGCCGCGCAACGTGATTTCCTTGCCGCGCACGCGCTGTGGGGTTGCGAATATGGCCCGGTGTTTAAGGATGTGGACATCAAGGGCAAGCCGCTGCCCTGGACCGCGCCGTTTCTCTGGCAGGATACCGGCGATGGCATCGGGCACCAGCCGCATACGCTCGATGGCCTGCAGGCCGGGGCGGATCTGTCGATCTTCAAGGGCACGCGGGCGGAGCTCGAAAAGGCGTGGCCCGGCACCGCGATGGTCAGCATGCCGGTCGAGGCGTCGGCGGCGCCGATCGGCGGCTTCCGGCTGTGGTTCGATCATCTGAAGAACGAAGTCTGATTCCGCGCCCGGCCGGCTGCCGGGCAAATCACATTCAAACGGAGAACTGCCATGCTGAAGGGCTGGAGAACGATTGCGATTGGCTTTGTCATGGCGGCAGCGCCGTCCGCGCTGACTTATCTGGCCGGCGTCGATTGGACTAAGTTGCTCGGCCCCAACGCGGCCCTGATCGTTGCCGGCGTCGTCACCGTCGCGATGCGGCTGATTACCAATACCGCGCCGGGGCAGAAGTCCTAATCGTGCGTAAGCTGTTCCGCCAGTATCGCGCGTTTCGCCGGCTCGGCAATAGCCGACGCGATGCGCTGGCTTATGCGCTCGATAACTGGTCGGCGCGGTGGGGACTATGACGATCCCGCTGCCCGCGTCGATCGGTAAAGGCAAATGGTCTTATCGGTCATTTACCTTCGGTCCATTTGCCCAAATGACCGTCGTCATCGTGCCCGATCCGGACGGCGGAACGCAAAATTTTCTGGAATTCGACTGGGGTTACACCGAACACGGACGCGCCGAAGCGGAATATCTCGCGAAATATTTGGTCGCGGCGGTCAACGAATATAACGACCCGATGTAATTTTTCCAGAACAATTCAGTTCACGAATCCGCGCCCGGCGGCTCCGGGCATTGGCAGAAGCAGGAGAAGCAGAATGTTGACCGCAGGAACATTGACGGTAAGGCACATCGAAAAGTCCGGTCGCGAAGGCTTGACGATGGCAACGACCGTGGAATTCGTACCCGGTTCAAAAAGCGTCAAGGATGCGGACGGCCGCGACCATGTCATCGCTTACGGCGTGCCCGCTCCCGTTTCGGACGGATGCAATCGTTATGGCGACGGCACAATTTACGTCATGAACGAAGCGGGTCGCACGATCGCAAAATACGATCTCGATCGCGACTGAGAACACACGGCGCACCACAGCGCCGATCTGAGCCGTGCCGGGCGGCTCACGAACAGTCCCGGCACCTTTTCAGGACAATTCGCCATGCCCACACTGCGCACCTGCGCGGCGGCGATACTGGTCGCCGCCGTCACGCTATCATCCGCGCACGCCTCAACGCGCGTCTATCTGGTGCGCGGGCTGATGGGCTGGTTGCTGGCGCCGATGAGCGAGCTTGCGGCCGACCTGCGGGCGCGAGGCGCGATCGTGACGCGCTACGAGTGGACCGACGATGACGT
>VFSW01012478.1_pt1 | contig 11862 bp, 7 predicted proteins | sample 5358111 | NCBI WGS metagenome assembly VFSW01 (sample SAMN11554181, study PRJNA540505) | mine drainage metagenome | isolation source: sediment from site ElyBrook_90M | place: USA: Ely Copper Mine, Vershire, VT | collected 2017 | reverse complement strand
GAGGGGGACATTCCGGAGTCTTACCGCTATCGGGATTGGGTGGTCAATGCGTTCAACGAGGACCTGCCTTACGATAAATTCATCCGCGAACAGATCGCCGGCGATTTGTTGCAGCCCAAGGAATCGGACCGCATTGACACAAACGGGATAATCGCAACGGGCATGTATGCGATAGGCAATTGGGGCAATGGCGACGCGGACAAGGATAAAATCCTCACGGACATTGCGGACGACCAGGTGGATGTCACCGGGCGGGCGTTTTTGGGACTGACCATCGCGTGCGCGCGCTGCCATGATCACAAATTCGATCCCATTCCCACGGCGGATTACTATTCGCTGGCCGGCATTTTTTTCAGCAGCCACATCATTCCCAAACTGGCGGCAAAGGGTTCCGGGGAAAGTTTGCTTTTTATTCCACTGGCGTCCCGCGCCGAGCTTGCCCGCCGCAACCAACGCGAAGCGCGAATGGCGGAACTGGAAAAAGTCATTTCGGCCGGCACGGACGCGCAAATCGCGCGGCTGGGAACCACAATGCTGGCGCAATCGGCGGATTATCTAATGGCGGCCGCCGCTTGCCGAAACCCGGCGGAGCACCCGGCAGGGGACGACGTGAAATTTTCGGGCAACCTTCCGGGAAATTTCCAGCCCGCGCCCGAGCTGCTGCGGCAGTGGGTTATTTATCTGGGATTTGACGATCCGCACCTGCTCTCGCGCATTACGCATGATGCCTCGGACAAACCTGGCCTTCATGTGTTGCGCAACGCGGGCAACACCGATACTCCCCTCCAGAGGTGGTTCGACGCCGTCAAACGCCAGGCGCCGAAAGCCGAGATTGAAACCGCGTCGAAAGAGATCCAGCGCGCGTTGCTGGCGGCGGACGCAACCAATTCGAGCGTCAGCAACCTTTGCCATGATTTGGTCAATCCCCGTAGCGCGTTCTGGGCCGGGGCCACAAATCTGGAAAAGTATTTTCCGAAAGAAGAGCGAACAGCGCTCGCGGCGCAAAAGAGCGAACTGGCGTCGCTGGCCAAGGAACCAATGCCGCCGCTGGCCCGGGCGCATGGCCTCCAGGAAGGCGGCGTGCCGGAAAGCCCCCACGCCGGACTGCATGACGTGCGGATACATATTCGCGGCAGGTATGACCGATTGGCCGACCTGACGCCGCGGCGTTTTCCGCGTGTGCTGGCCGGCGACAACCAAAAACCAATAACCGAAGGCAGCGGCCGCCTGGAACTGGCCGACTGGGTTGCCAGCCCGGACAATCCGCTTACCGCGCGCGTGATGGTCAACCGCATCTGGCAACATCACTTTGGCGAAGGCATCGTGCGCACGCCGAATAATTTCGGCAAACTCGGCGCGCCGCCGACGCATCCCGAGTTGCTGGATTATCTGGCGCGCCGTTTCGTGGAATCGGGTTGGTCCATCAAAGCCATGCACCGGGCGATCATGCTTTCAGCGGCCTACCAGCAGTCAAGCATTCCCGTGCCCGGGACGCTGCGGGCTGATCCGGACAATCTTTTGTTCGGACGCATGAACCGGCGCCGGCTGGAATCGGAAGCGTTGCGGGACTCGCTGCTCAGCGCGGGCGGAAATCTTGATCTCACAATGGGCGGCCCGGCGATACGTGATCTGAGCACCCCGCGGCGCACGTTGTATGTGATGACCATCCGTTCCGATCGCGCCACGTATCAATTCCTGTTCGACGCGGCGGACCCCAACACGATTGTGGAAAAGCGGATTGATTCGACCGTCGCCCCGCAGGCCTTGTTTCTGTTGAACCATCCGTTCGCGCTGGCTCAGACAAGCGCGATTGCTCAACGGCTTTTGAAACAAGCCCCGCCGGACGACCAAAAACGCATCGAATGGCTTTATCAATTGCTCTATGGCAGGCCCGCGAGCGCGGAGGAGATCCGCGTCGGAATGGATGCGCTTGCCCAGGCCCGTGCCGGAACCAAAGAGAGCGACGCCGCCTGGGAGGAGTATTGCCAGGTGCTCATTTGCGCCAATGAGTTTATCTATGTGGATTAGGCAGAGGAACTTTTAGCGAGTTTTATTTGATAATTCTGCCGCCGTCCTGTATTGTGGGTCGGTAAATCGGTTGAATCATCGTTTGCAAATCAAGATAAGGGTCGAAATGAATATAAGTCGTCTTATGCGGAAATGGCTGGTGATCATCCCGATCTTTGTGTGCGTGATTGGCGCGCCGCCCGGCGTCCGGGCGGATTCTCTTCAATCGCTCGTTGATAGCAACACCGCCTTCGGCCTGAACCTGTACGGACAGCTCGCGCCCACCCCCGGAAACCTTTTCTTCTCGCCCTACAGCATTTCGACGTGTCTGGCGATGACCTACGAGGGCGCGCGCGGCGACACCCAGACGCAAATGGCCCAGGTGCTTGGGTTTGGGACAAACGACCAACAATTGGGGGCGCTTTTCGGCGCGCTTCAGAGTAATTTGGAAACGAATCAGGAGACCAACGCCATCGAACTGAACATCGCCAACGCGCTGTGGACGCAGGAAGGCTATCCCTTCGTGCCCGCCTTTTTGCAAACGGCCACAACCGAATATCAGGCAAGCGTCAACCAGGCCAACTTCATCACCGGCGCGGCCGAGGCGACGAAGACGATCAACAGTTGGGTCGCGCAAAAGACGCAGGACAAAATCCAGGACATCCTGCCCGCCGGCGCGCTCAACGCCGATACCCGGCTGGTGCTGGCCAATGCGATTTACTTTAAAGGCATGTGGGCCACGACGTTTGAAATAACCAACACTTCAACCCAGTCCTTCTACCTGTCCGCCACGAGCCAGGTGGACGTGCCGTTGATGCATCAGTCCGCCGAACCGGTGGGCTACATGGCGACAGCCCAATTTCAAGCCGTCGAACTGCCATACGCCAGCAACCAGCTTTCGATGGTGATACTCCTTCCGTCGCAAGTTGACGGCTGCGCCCAATTGGAGCGGCAACTGTCTCCCGCGTTTCTTTCGGGTGTGCTCGCGCAAATGCTTTGGACGAAAGCCGATATATTTCTGCCAAGGTTCACCCTGGAATCCTCGTTTGATCTCGATAGTCCGCTCAGCGAAATGGGCATGCCGGACGCCTTCACAATGGATGTGGCGGACTTTTCCGGGATCGACGGGATGCGGGACCTCTTGATCGGCCATGTCTTTCACAAAGCCTGGGGCGAGGTCAACGAAGAAGGGACGGAAGCGGCCGCGGCAACGGTCGTGGGAGTCACTTCGTTCGTTGGGGCGCCAACCACCCCGCCGATCTTCCGGGCCGATCATCCGTTCATCTTCTTTATACGTGACACCCAGTCGGGCAGCCTGCTCTTCCTGGGCCGGCTTGCGGATCCAGGCCCGTCTGGCGGCGCGACACAGACACTCACGCCGCGCCCGCTCTTTCCGCGCCCAAGATCTCCGTCCTCGGCGCGGTAGAGGCAAATCCTCATTTGAATCAAAGCCGCCCCATTCCGCCTTCCTTCTACGCGTGGGCTGTGGTGGGATTGCTCTGGCCGGTGGTTCTGCTTAATTATCTGGACCGGCAGATGGTTTCCACGATCCGCGCTTCGATTCGCGCCGATATACCAAGCATCGCCAATGACCGGGATTTCGGCATGTTGATGGCCGCGTTCATGTGGGTCTATGCGTTCCTGAGTCCGGTGGGGGGATTTGTCGCGGATAAGTTTAATCGCCGCTGGACGATCATCGGCAGTCTGTTCGTTTGGTCGGCGGTGACGTGGGCGACGGGACGGGCGGCGAGTTTTTGGCAGATGTTTTGTTGCCGCGCGCTGATGGGCGTGAGCGAGGCGTTTTACATGCCGGCGGCCTTGGCGCTTATCACGGACTATCACACAAGCACCACTCGCGCAAAAGCCGTTGGAGTTCATCAAAGCGGCATCTACGCCGGCCTTGCGCTGGGAGGTCTGGGCGGTTACATCGCCCAAACCAGTTCGTGGCGCAATTGTTTCACCTGGTTCGGCGCGGCCGGCGTGATGTACGCCGCCGTGCTGATGTTTGCGTTGAAGGACGCCGCAACCACTCCGGGACAGGAGCAGGCGGAGAAAGGCGCGGGGACCGTCGCCGAGACTTGCCGCGCGCTGTGGTCGCAACCGGCGTTTTGGATTCTCGTGATCTATTTCACGCTGCCGGCCATCGCGGGCTGGGTGATAAAGAACTGGCTGCCGACTTATCTGGCGGATACTTTCAAACTCAAGGAAGGTCCGGCCGGGCTTTCGGCGGCCGGCTATATTCAAGTTGCATCGTTTGCCGGTTTGCCGCTGGGCGGCGCGATTGCCGATTGGTGGATGCGCGCGACATCCCGGGGCCGCATCTATACGAGCGCGCTGGGCGTGATGTTGATGGCGCCCGCGCTCCTCGGCCTGGGCTGCGCCTGGAACATTGGGGTGGCCATCGCGTGCATGATTCTGTTTGGCCTGGGGTGGGGATTTTTCGATTGCAACAACATGCCGATCCTTTGCCAGATCGCGCGCCGGCGGCACCGCGCCACCGGCTACGGTTTTATGAATTTTGCCAGCATCACGGTGGGTGCGATGGTGACGGTGACACTGGGTTGGATGCGGGATCGGGGCATCAATTTTTCCGTGGCATTTGCGGTGTCGGCGGTTCTGGCGTTGCTGAGCGCCGGCTTAATCCTTTTGGTCAAGCCACGCGACGAATCGGAACTGTCGTAGGTCAAAAACGTTGGGTGCGGATAGCCCAAAAAATCCGGCATTTTAAGCGTCGGATTTCCTTACTAAAGTTCGCGCCAAATTGTAAGTGGTTTGTCCATAACACGTTAACACGATGTTATTGGGCGCGCTCAAGCCCCGAGGGACGGAAAACTTTACACTTCAACCAGGTTTCCACACGCATCGCATTATTGAGATTACAGCTAACATTTTGTTAAACAACTATTTATGCCTGTTTTTTAAACGCGCAAAACGCAAAAAAAGCCGTGGCATGATCGCTGCTTACACACGGGCGTGGATACGCGGGAACCAAAAACGGGGCGGTTTCCGTTAGCCAAGAAGAATCGAGCGCAAAGCAAAGTCAACTTCATGAAGCACATCAAAGAAACTATGGGAGCCGTAATAGCCATCGCCTTGGCGGCGGGGTTCTCTGGAAAAGCCAACGCGGATACCGTCTATGTCACCGACGTTTCGACTTGGTCGCAAGCGGTGGTTGTCAATGTGGATACTTCTGTAAATATGGGCGCCTCTTACAAGAATTATAACGGCGGGGTCTATGCCGGAATCAATACGTTTGACATTTCCACAACTCCGACGGGACCCGCCACCCTTCAGAATGGCTTCTGCATCGATCCATACGATTTTAGCTTTCCCGAAAACACCCAAAACGCGTACACGACCGAACCGCTGGCAAGCGCGCCCAAGGTCCCCGGTGGCGGGATGGGAGCGACCACGGCGCTGGCAATCGAACAACTGTGGGCCAATCAATATTCTCCCACGATGAGCGCGATAGCGGCCGCCGGTTTGCAACTTGCCATCTGGGAGCTGGTTGCCGCCGACCAGATAGATTTTGGGCACTTTTCCATAGATTCCAATCAATCCACCGACGGGCATTCAGCCGTGAACCAAGCCAACGCGGATTTGAAATTTGTGAACTTCAACAGCAACACCGAGGTCCTCAATCCTAATCCAAGTGAGCCTGTGGACGCCAATCTCGTCGGCATCACAAATCCAAATGGACAGGACTATGTAATTTCCGGCGTGCCAGACGGCGGCTTCACGTTTGCCATGCTCGGCTTGACTCTGGCCGGTTTGGCGGTTTTCGCGCGCACCCGCGCTTTGGGCGCCGGTCAATGGGCCGCGGTAAAGTTGCAGCCCAGGGGCTACTGATGAGACCCTCGCAGCTTGGTCTTCCTCTCACTTTTGTCAAACCCCGCGCCGGAATCCCCGGCTCGGGATTTGCAGTTTTGAGAAATCGGGCGGCCGCGACCGCCATTCAAGCGTCCCTTCGGGACTTTTGCAATCGGCAATTTGTACCGGCGTTAAAACGCCGGGCTTCTCTCACAAGTCCCTCCGGGACGCATGGCGGCCCTGGAATAACCGGCATCTCGCGAATGCGCCCGCCGAACGCCGAAAAGTAGGGCGCGCCCAAATCAGCGCCTTCGCCGGCTAACTTCACGGCCCGGGGAGCACACGCGCCCCCGCGTGTGGCGGTCGGCGCCCTCGCCGGCCGCTTCTTTCCAGTCATATATGATCGCCATGGAAACATTCAGGCGCGGTGTGGATGCTAGGCGGGGATTGGGGGCGCGATTTAGACCTTGACGTTTGCCCAATCCGTGGCAGATTCCGCAGTTCGGGTGACTATGGATCATATTCGCAACATCGCAATTATCGCTCATGTTGACCATGGCAAAACCACGCTTGTGGATTGCCTGCTCAAACAGTCGGGAACCTTTCGCGCCAATCAGGCCATCTCGTCGGAGGAGCGCATCATGGATTCCATGGACCTGGAGCGGGAAAAGGGCATCACCATCCGCGCCAAGAACGCCGCCTTCAAATACAAGGATTACCGCGTCAACATCGTTGACACGCCGGGCCACGCGGACTTTGGCGGCGAAGTCGAGCGCATCATGAACATGATCGATGGCGTGCTGCTGGTGGTGGACGCCGGCGAAGGTCCCCAGGCCCAAACGCGGTTCGTGTTGCGCAAAGCCCTCGAGGCCGGCGCCAAGCCGATTGTCGTAATCAATAAAATTGACCGCGACAACGCCAATCCCCACAAGGTGCTCGACGCGGTGTTCGACCTTTTTGTGTCGCTGCACGCCACGGATGAGCAGTTGGATTTTCCGGTGGTTTACACCAGCGCCAAGGACGGCTACGCCAAAATAAATCTCAATGATGCCAGCGCCAGCATGGAGCCGCTCTTTGACGCCATCATCAAACACATCCCGGCCCCGCGCGCGCATGCGGGCGTCGAATTCAAAATGCTCGCGGCCAACCTGGATTATTCCGATTACATTGGCCGGATTGCCTTTGGCAAAATTTACAGCGGCAAAGTCAACCAAGGCGATGCCGTGGCCTGCCTTCATGGCGACGGCCGCACGACCGAGGGCAAAGTAACGGCGCTCTTCCAATTCGAGGGGCTTAAGCGCATCGAAATAACCGAGGCGCACGCGGGCGATGTGATCGGCCTGGCCGGATTCGACGATGTGTTCATCGGTGAGACGATTACAGACAACATCAGCCGGCAGCCGTTGCCGTTTGTGCCAATTGATCCGCCCACCATTCAGATGCAATTCGCCGTCAATGACGGCCCGCTCGCCGGCTTGGACGGAAAATTGGTGACCGCCCGCCATCTTTGGGAGCGGTTGACTCGCGAGGTCCGCACCAATGTGGCATTGCGCGTTTCCCAAACCGACGCGCCCAACGTATTCAACGTGGCGGGCCGCGGTGAAATGCAGATTGCCATTTTGGTCGAGCAAATGCGCCGGGAGGGTTACGAGGTGTTGGTTTCGCGCCCGGAAGTCATTTATCGCAAGGATGAATCGGGCGATTTGCTGGAGCCGGTTGAAAAGCTCTATCTGGAAATTCCAAAGGACGCGATGGGGGCCGTGCTGGAGAACCTTTCCGGGCGCAAAGGCGACGTCGTCCAGATGGACCATCACGGAAACGAGGTCACCATTGAGTGTTTGATTCCCATGCGCGGCTTGATCGGTTTTGAAACCGACCTGGTGAACATGACGCGCGGGCTGGGGGTGATGAGCCATCTGTTCCACGAGTATGCGGCCCATCGCGGCGAAATTGCCGCCCGCAAGAACGGCTCGCTGGTGAGCATGGAGGATGGCCAGGCAATGGCTTACGCCCTGAACATGATTCAGGAACGCGGACGGTTGATGGTGGCCCCGGGCGAGCAAATTTATAAGGGAATGATCGTCGGCGAAAACGCCCGCGAGAACGACATCCCTGTCAACCCGTGCAAAGCCAAACGGCTCACCAACATGCGTTCGCAAGGCGACGGCAAGGGCATCCAGTTGGACTCGGCGCTAAAGCTCTCGCTGGAGCGCGCGCTGGAATACATCGGGCCTGACGAATACGTGGAGGCCACGCCCAAGCATTTGCGTTTGCGCAAAAGAATCCTTGACGAGAACCAGCGCAAGCGCGTCAGTCAGTCCCGCTCGACGGCCCTCCGCGCCTGAATTTGGTTTTATTCTGGCAAGCCCGCGGACCTTCGGATAACTTCGCGCGGTGGAACCACTTCCCAAGCCCGATGTGATCCTTACGCATGAGAGCGATTTGGACGGTTTTGTGTCCGGATTGCTTTTGCAGCGCCTGGCGCGGCGGATTTTCCAGTTCGACGCTCCGCTCCAGGCCTACAACTACAACGGCTGGAAAATGCGCGATTTGCGCGAGAAATCCGCCTGGGTATGCGACTTGAATTTCGATGCGCGCCTGGACAAACCCGATTGGCTGATAATCGATCATCACGCCACTGAACTTCGGCCCAAATACGCGCGCCTCATCCACCGCCTGGACAAGTCGGCCGGATTGCTTTGTTACGAATTGTGCCAGGAATATGGACTAGGCTCGCCGGAATTGGACCGCCTGGTGCATTTGAGCAACGTCGCCGATTTGTTCCTTGAGGACGACGCCGATTTTGCGTCCGCCAACGACTATGGCAACCTGGTCAAGACCTATCAATTCTGGAATTTGTTCGCGCTGATCGAGGGCCAATTGGAGCGCTTGCTGGACCATCCCTTGCTGGAGGTCATGGCTGTCAAACGCAGGATTGAGGACCCGCTCGGCTTTGAATGGAGCAGGAAGAACGTGTCCCAACTCAGCCCCGCCGTCGGCTTCGTTGAAACAGTGGTCGGCAACAATAATCTGATCATCCACCAACTGCTGGAAAAAAATGCCACGCCTTACACCGTGCTATTGACGCTTTTTCGCAAAGCCAACAGCACAGTGATTGTGAGCTTGCGCAGCCGCAACGGCGAGGCGCTGAAGGTGGCCGAGAAACTTCAGGGCGGGGGCCACGCCAACGCCTCCGGCGCCACGTTGCCCCGCTCGGTGAAAACCATTCCCGACGCGATCGATTACATTCGCTCCATCCTGAATGACGCCGCCAGGAAAGAGCCGCTAAACAGCCTGGAAAACCTCTTCGCGGAAGTCGAATCCAAAGAGAAATAGGAGAACGGAAAACTTCAAAAGCCAAAATCCAAAATTAAGGGAAACTTCAAAATCCAAACTTCAGAATCCCAACCGCGTGTCAGCGGGGAATGTTGAAGTTTGTTTCCCCTCCCATCTTACAAACTCAAGTGGGCCCACAAATCGGACGGGCAAAGGCGCATGTTGATGAAAAACGGGCCGAAATCTCCGTATCGGGCGCTGACTTCATCGAACCGCATTTCATAGACAATTTCTTTCAACGCATCCACTTGATGGGCCATTAACGTCACCCCCCATTCCCAGTCATCCACGCCTGTGGAGCCGGAGATCAATTGCGAGACCCGGCCGGCATATTTGCGGCCCACGCGCGCATGGCCGCCCATGAGTTTTTTGCGGCTGGCGAAATCCAGCAGATACCAATTGTCCGGCCCGTTGCGGCGTTTGCTCATGGGATAAAATCCCATCACCTCCCAGTCGGGCAGTTCGGGGTAAAGGCGGTAATGTTCGTAATTCTTCATTCGCGCAGCCAGTTCGGCCCGGCGCTTCTCAAACGCTTCCGTTCCCGCCTCCAATTTCTCCTGCTCCAGAATTTTCCTGTTGTCTTCTTCCGTGGCCATGTATTCGCTCAATTCGGTGACGCTTAGGTATGAAAAAACCCGCGTCAACGTTCCCGGCGGGAAACCGCGTTCAATTTCCCTATGCATTTGCGCAAGCCGCCCAAGGTCCGACGCCAGCATGAAAAATCCCAAATCGGCTTTGGCCCCGACATTTGCATACGTGAGCAAACGCGGATGCGAGGCGGCGCAATTCGTCGCGCATAACGTCTCAAGCCGGAGGCGCGTGCGCTCCGATTCGCCGGCCGGCAATTGAGACCAACGCAGGCGGTCAACGCGATAAAACAGGTGCATGACGTGCAACCCGTGGTCTAGTTTGATGAGAGGCAATGGCATGAGGTCAAAATATCGTTTCCGTCGCTTTGGGGAGCGGCCTCCCGATCTGCGAACCATTCATAGTTCATAATTCCTCAATTGGGCACTTCAAGGACCTTGTCGAGCAATTGAGGGAGCTGTTCCAGGATGGCGGCGCTGCTGGCCAGCAGCGTGACGCCCGCCTCCTGCGCCAGCGTTTGCAACGCCGCGTCATGCGTCGCCGAATAGGCCAGCACAGGAATGTGCCCCGTGGAAAGATTATTGCGCAAATCAGCGACCCCCGCGCAACCAGTTGGATCGCGCGACACTTCGGCCACCACAACCATTGGCTTCTCGCGCTCGCACGTTTCGCGCAGGTCCGCAAGATCCGGGAGCGTCTCGACGCGATAGCCCAAATCGAGTAATCGGTTGGCCAACTGTGTGCCGGGCAACAAATTGGAATAATGCACGAGCGCCACGGGTTTGCTCATTGGCTGAAGTCTAAAGGCCGGCGCCCAAAGTTCAACCGCGAAATGCCGATTCGCCGGCCAGACTGAAGCCGGGGCATCGCGGCGCTCCGTTGATTGTCAGCCGCGCCTCCGCGGCCCCTTTGAGAGCAACCCGGTTTCCGGCGGACTTTTCGGCTCCGGCACGAACCGCCTTTTGGGCACTATGCCGGATCCTTTTGTGGCCTTCCACCGAAAAAAGCGCAAATAGTGAGGGATGACACTTGTGACGTGACGGTGGGGTGAGACTCTGTCGAACCCTGATTTTGTCCCAGGAAATCGAGTCACGGCTCGACAGAGACAGAACAAATAAGAGATGCCCGGCTTCGCGGGCTGTCTCGCCCCGCCGAATTATTGAATTTAGCCGAATCGGGGTCAGTGAATGGTATTGTAAAGGGGTCAAGCCCGGAATTCTGAAATCTGTTCATAACAAAGACGGGCTTGACCTCTTCACCCCTTTACAATTCCGCTTTCCGGGCTTGACCCCATTGCGGAAAGATTCCTCAATTTCTCATTGAACGCTAAGGAGCTTTTATTTTGGGTGACGCACTCAGTAATCCGCATCGTCATTCTGCCAGACTTGCCAAAGCAAGACTTTTCAGTCATGGCTAAACTTGGCGGTTGACTCGGATATTTCAGCTCATTCGCACTGCAACTTTAATCCCGTCGGAATGCGATTTGGCAGATCGAGAAAAACCCAAACCCCTTCGAGTAAAGCGCCACATCGCATTATCCCAACCGAGTTTTTATCCCAGAGCGACAATGCGATTGCCATTGTTACGGGGTGAGGGGATGTGATTTCGGATAAAATCGCACAACTTTTTCTTTTTTCGCCATTTTGGAGTTTTCAACTGTTCAACAGTAAGGGGTAAGCCAGCAACCCAGCTAATCATCGCAAACTCGCAAACAAAGGCGTGGAGTGTCTTGAGTTTAAGACCAGGTCGAGACTTGCTGATTGGCCGTTTCGGGGATGGCACAGAGTTCGTCGCACTGGAGGCCGCAGCGATGCAAAAGGTCAGAAGTGGCCAAATTGCTCGCGGTTGGCCTCCATCATGAAGAAAACCGCTCCCGCCAGGCCGCCCGCCAAAAGAAATGCTTTTAGTATGTACACTAGAAATGAGTCGTCCGCAGCCGGTTTGCGCGTAGCGGAGGAGAACAGCCAGGCCACTGCACCGCAGAGGTAGGCGTATCCGGCCGTTACGGCAGGGGTGCCGTGAACCCGTACCAATCGAATACTGTGGCGGGAAAGCCGCGCCGGCCCGCTCGCTGTAAGAATCCCTTCCCCAAAAAAAATGCATTTAAGCCCGTAGCAGGCA
>VFSW01012477.1_pt1 | contig 11862 bp, 7 predicted proteins | sample 5358111 | NCBI WGS metagenome assembly VFSW01 (sample SAMN11554181, study PRJNA540505) | mine drainage metagenome | isolation source: sediment from site ElyBrook_90M | place: USA: Ely Copper Mine, Vershire, VT | collected 2017 | reverse complement strand
GCGGGACCATCGGCGGGATGTAGCCGTTCGCCGGGCATTTTTTTGATGAAGCGGGCGATGGCGGGTTCTTTGGTCATGCCGATCACGCTATCGAAATCGCCGCACATGCCGACATCGGACATGTAGGCGGTGCCGCCGGGCAGGATTTGGTGATCGGCGGTGGGGCAATGGGTATGGGTGCCGAGCACCACGCTTACCGAGCCATCGAACGCATGGGCGAAGGCCATTTTTTCGCTGGTGGCCTCGCCGTGGAAATCGACCAGGATGGCGGCATGGGTGGCGCCGAGCCGCGCACGGGTGAGCAGGGTTTCCATCGCCCGGAACGGGCAATCGAGCGGGTCCATGAACAGCCGTCCCATCGCGTTGACCACCAGCACGCGCTGACCGCCGGGGAGGGTGAGATCGACCATGCCCTCGCCGGGGGTGCCTGTTGGAAAATTGATCGGCCGGATCAGGCGCTTTTGCTGGGCGATGTAGGGAATGATTTCGCGCCGATCCCACGCATGATTGCCGAGCGTGATCACATCGGCACCGGCGGCGAAGATTTTCTCCGCCATATCCGGGGCGAGGCCAAAGCCGTGCGAAGCGTTTTCGGCGTTCACCACCGCGAGATCGATCGCGAGATCACGGCGCAGGCCCGGCAAGGCGGCTTCGACCGCATCGCGCCCGGTGCGGCCCAATACATCACCCAAAAACAAAATCCGCATAGTCGCTCCTTTTTCGCGGTTCTCGATAGGGTGAAGTGCCGACCGGAGCAATGGGCGATCACGCGTTGGTGAAATTGACAATTGGTGGTGCGCCTGTCAAGCGATGACGATGCGTGTTCGATCATGCCGACCGATTAAGCCCTTGGCGTTGCTGCTGATGATGGTGACGGCATGGCTGAGCGGCTGTGCCCGAATGACAACGCGCCCGCTTGATCCGGCGCAATCCGCTGCGGTGTTGCGGGCGAAAAATTTCAATGATCCGCAATTGCAGCGATTTTTGACCGCGATGGGGGCGCAGCCGACCCATCAAGGCGACGGGTATGGGTTGCGGGCTCTGGTGCTGGTGGCGGTGTATGAGCGACCAGATTTGGCGCTGGCGCAGGGGCAGGTTGCGTTGGCGCGCGCGGATCTGACCACCGCGCGGGCGCTGCCCAACCCGGTATTGTCGCTGACGCCGAGCTATAATGTGACGGATGGCATGCCCTCGCCGCTGAAAATTGGGCCGATTGTCAATTTTATCATCGGCAGTTTCGGGACGCGGCGGGCCGAGATCGGTGCGGCTTCGGCGCGCTATCGGGCGGCCCGGCTGTTAATTGAGCAGGCGATGTGGCGCGAGCGCACCCGGGTGCGCGATGCGCTGATCACGCTTGAGCAAGCGCGTCAGCGTCTCGCTCTGGCCGCACAAGTCAAAAAGCTGGCCGTTTTGCGTTATTCGCTGATCAAAGAACGCTATCAGCACGGTATGGTCGCAGCGCCCCCGGTGATGCAGGCGCGGCTGGATGCGGTGCAGGCGCAACTGCAATGGGCGCGGGCGATGCGCCGTGCCGCGCTGGCGCTACCAGGATTGGCGGCGGCGGTTGGTGTTTCACCGACCAGTCTTGCCGCTATTGGCTTGGATGGCGGCGCCACCCGGCAAGTGCATGTTCGGATCAAGCTGGGCGCCGCGGTGCAGCGCGCTTTGACCCAACGCCCGTCGATTATCGCGGCGCTGGACCGCTATCAGGCGGCGCAGGATCAGTTGCGGGCGGCGATTGATAACCAATTTCCCGGCGTAATTCTGGGCCCGGGCTATCATTATGATCAGGGCCAGAGCAAATATTTGCTCAATTTTTCGTTGCCCTTGCCGATATTCAACCAAAATCAAGGGCCGATTGCCGCCGCGCGGGCACAGCGACGCATCGCGGCGGCACGCTTTGTGGCGGCGCAGGCGCGGGCTTTGGCGCAAATTCGTCGCGCCGTGGCGGATCGGGCGGGCAGCGATGCGGCATTGAAATCGGCCAACCAGTTGGTGGCAGCGGCGGCTCAGAACCGGCAGAGCGCGCAGGCTGCTTCCGCGCAAGGGGCGATTGGGCCATTACGGGTACTCGCGGCGCGGCGCCAATGGCTCGTGGCGCGCGGCGAAGCGCTCCAAGCGGATGCAATGCGGTTGCGCGCAATCGCCAAGTTAGAAGACGCGCTGCACGTCGTTTTATTTCGGAGACATCGGGCATGAGCAGAAGCGGCACGGCAAGGGTCGCGATGATGACGGCGATGATGGTATTTTTGCCGGGTGCAGCTTTGGCCCAGCCATCGGCGACAAGGCTGGTCCTCTCTGCCGCACAGCGCCACGATGCCGGGGTGAAGGTGCGCGCCTTGCCGCTGGTGCGCTACACGCCGACGCGCTTGGTGCCGGGAATTGTGGGCAATGTAGCACCCATTTTGGCCTTGCGGGCGGCGCTGGTGCAGCAGATGGCGCAGGCCGGTTTGGCGCGCGAACAGGCCCGCCGCGCCGAAGCCCTGTACCGCGCCGGGCACAATATCGCGCAGGCACAGTTACAGCGCGCCCAGGCGGCGCAGGATGTGGCCGTGGCGCGGCTTGATGCGCTGCGCGCGCAAGCGATGGCCGGATATGGGCGGGCTTTGGGCGCTGACATTGTGGGCGATCAGGCTCGGGGGGCGACGGTGCTGACCGCGCTGGCGCATGGGGCGCCACTGATCGAGTTGGTTTTTGATGGGCAGCACGCGGCGGATGGCACGGCGGCGGGTTGGACCCGGATTGGCAAGGCCGGGGTGATGCAAGCCGGGCTGATTGGGGTGCCGGTGTATTTTTATGGGATGGCAAACCATGCGCTGCCAGCGGGCACATCGGTGCGGCTAGCCGTGCAAACCCGACGGGTGCAATTGGGCTATCAGGTGCCTGCCAGCGCGTTGATTTATCGGCGTGGGCGGGTGTTGATTTTTGTGCAGCATGCGCAAACAGGCCAGTTTAGGCCGGTAACGTTAGCAGTTGGGGGTGGCGCGATCATCCGGCGGCAGGGCCGGTTGCAAAGCCTGTTTGTGCCGCAAACGGCGCTGCCTGCGGACCCGCAGGTGGTGACCCAGGGTGCGGGATTGTTGCGGTCGCTGATGGTGCGCGAGGCGGGGCGATGAGATTATCGGGCGGTTTTTGATGTTAACGACGCTGATCCGCACCGCGCTGCGATTCCGCCTGCTGGTGGTGCTGGTGATTGCTGGATTGTGCGTGATCGAAATCGCGCAATTGCCCGGCGCGCATTACGGGGTGTTTCCGGAATTTGCGCCGCCGACGGTTCGAATTTCAACCGAGGCGCCGGGTTTTGGGCCACGCGGGGTCGAGCGGGCAGTTACCACGCCCATTGAGCAGGGATTGTTCGGCTTGCGCGACCTGAGCGCGATGCGCTCGCAATCGCAGGCTGGGGTTTCGACCGTGCAGCTGGTATTTGCCGGTGGCACCAAGGCTGCTGCGGATAAAACCCGCGTGGCGACGCGCCTGGCGGGCATTGAGGCGGGGTTACCGCGCGGGGTGGTGCCGGTGATTGCGCCGTTGCAGTCAGCGACGGGCACGGCGGTCGAGATTGGTCTGACCGCGCCGCACCGCTCGCTGACAACGCTGACCGCCCTCGCTGATACGTTGGTGCGCCCGGCGCTGCGTGCGGTGCCGGGGGTGGCGAATGTGGTGATATTTGGAGCACGCCCGCCGGACTTGGCGGTGATGGTGAAGCGGTCGGCGTTAGTTAACCCCCACTATGGATTCAACCAAATTGCACGCGCGGCGGGGCGGGCGAGCACGCTGCTCGGCGGCGGGTTTATCGATACGGGTCAACAGCGGATTGATCTGGCGGTCCATGGTCAAGCACACGATGCGGCGGCCTTGCGGGGCAGTTTGGTTGGCGTGGCCGGTGGAGTGCCGGTGACGCTGGGGGAAGTAGCGCGGGTGCATGTGAGCACACCGCCACGATTTGGCGCGGCACTGATCAATGGCCAGCCTGGCTTGTTGTTGATTGTGTCTTCGTTGCGCGGCGCTAACACGCTCGCGGTGTCGGCCGGGGTGGGTGCGGCGCTTGCGCGGATCACGCCCGCTTTGCGCAGCGAAGGCGTGGTGGTGCTGCCCAAGGCGCTTGATCCGGCGGGATTCATTCGTGAGGCGTTGACCGATTTGGGGCGCGTGCTGTTGATTGGCGCGGGGCTGATTTTGATTGTGCTGATGCTCACCTTGCGTGATTGGCGGATCACCCTGATTTCGTTTGTGTCGATCCCGGTGGCGCTGCTCGCGGCAATGGCGAGCTTGCGGGCATTTGGCCTGACCTTGAACACCATGGCGCTCGCGGGGTTGGCGATTGCGCTCGGCGAGGTCGTCGATGATGCGATTGTTGATGTTGAAAATATCGCACGGCGGTTGCGGGAAAACGCGGCGTTAGCAAAACCGGTAGCCCCCTTACGGGTGATTATGCTGGCATCATTGGAGGTGCGCAGCGCGATTATTTTTGCAACGTTTGCGGTCGCGGTGATGTTTACGCCGGTATTGCTCTTGGACGGCGTGGCTGGGCGGTTATTTGCGCCGCTGGGCATTGCCTATATCGCTGCGATTTTATCATCGCTGATGGTCGCACTGATCCTAACCCCTGCCCTTTCGGGATTATTGCTGACGCGACGCCAGAACCTCGTGGGTAACAAGGCGGGACAAAAGCTGCGCCATGCGTATAGCCGTGGTGCTGCGCGGGTTGATCGGCATGGCCGGGCACTGGGCGCTGCGTTGCTGATGGTGGTGCTGGTGGCCGGGGCGAGCGTGCCATTTTTGCGGCCGCAGTTTTTGCCGCAATTTCGCGAACAGGATGTTATTGCGCATTTCCTTGGCATCCCCGGCACGTCGCTGCACACCACCCTGGCGATTGGTCGCCGAGCGATCACGCGGCTTGATCGGCTGCCGCAAGTGGGGGTAGTGGTGCTGCATGCCGGGCGGGCACGGCTGGGCAATGGTCATCCCGGGGTCAACAAGGCCGAGATTGATATTACGCTCAGCCGATCTGGCAACCAGCATCCGGTAGCATCGGCGGATAAAATATTCGCGACGCTGGCGACAGTGCCGGGATTACGCTGGTGGGCCAATACATTTCTCACCGAACGAATTAACGAGACGTTATCCGGTTTCACGGCACCGCTCACGATTTCGGTATTTGGCCCGCATTTGGCTGGAATTTCGGCAGATGCCACGCATATTGCTGCGCTAGCACGCGCGATACCGGGCGTGATTGCGGCCGATCTGGCGGCACCGCCCGATCAACCGGTGATCCGGATTACGCCGCACCGGCGCGCGATGGCGACGGCGGGATTGACCGATCGCGCCGTCGTGGGGGCGATACATGCCGCCTATGCTGGGCAAATTGTCGGGCAGGTCTTTCGTGGCCTGCTGGTCGAGCCGATTATCGTGACCTTGCCTCCTGCGATGCGCCATGATCCGCTGGCACTTGCGGCGTTGCCCATCGCCGGACAAGGCGGGCGGATTACCCGTTTGGGGTCGATTGCCGGGTTGAGGCAAACCAAGGCGCCCTCGGTGATTTTGCACGATGGGGGACGGCGCGTGCAGGTGGTGACAGTGCATACACGGCCCGGCGACAATGCGGCTGTGTTAGCACGGTTGCGATCAGCGATTGCCCGGCTGCATTTGGAAGCGGGCGATTATTACGTCACCTATGGTGGCAGCGCGATTGCCGGGGCGCGGGCGCAACGAAGCCTGGCCGGTCATGCGATAATGGCCTTGGCTTGGGTGATGATTTTGCTTGGCCTTGCCTTGCGTGATGCGCGCGCGGTGGTGCTGCTTTGTTTGGGCTTACCGGTTGCGTTAGCGGGCGGGGTTGCGGCGGCTTGGATTGGATTGAGTGGTCAACTTGATTTAGGGGCGATGGTTGGCTTGGCAACCTTATTTGGACTAACGCTCCGCAACGGGTTGTTGCTGTTGATCCATGCCAAGCGGTTGGTGCAAAACGGCGATGACTGGAATGCGGCGACCGCACGGCGCGCAGCGATGGACCGCCTGCCGGCGATTTTGCTCACCGCCAGCGTGACCGCGCTAGCGCTTCTGCCGCTTGCCCTCGCCGCAGGGTCGCCCGGCGATGAAATTGAAGGGCCGATGGCTATCGTGATTTTGGGTGGCTTGATCCCGGCGACCTTGGTAAGTTTGTTAGCACTCCCCGCCGCCGCTGCGCGGTGGCTGGTTTTTCGCGCGCAAACCAGCGAATTTTGATAGTGCGCTATTCTGACAGTCGAACCGGCGCGAGCGCCGCCCAGCGATCGATCGGGTCGGGGTTGGCGGGATGGCTGGTGCCGCCGAGATGACGCAACACGCCACTGACCGCGTTCAATGCCGTTGTCACCGCCCCTTCGGCCCAGCCGGCGGTCCAGGAAATATCATCGCCCGCCAGGAAAATCCCGCGCTGATGGGCGGGCAGATCCTGCTGGACGAAATGGCTGAACAAGCGGCGTTGATAGCGGTAATGGCCGGGAAGATTGGCTTTGAATGCGCCCATGAAATTAGGGTCGGATTCCCAAGATACCGTGATGGGTGCACCGATAATATGCTTGGCGATATCAAGATCAGGATAGATTTGGCGCAGGCTATGCAGCATCAGGCGCACCCGCTCATCGAGCGGCAATGCCAGCCATTTTAACGCATCGTCATTCCACGTATAGGACAAGCAAATGACGCTGGGCTGATCCGGGCCGTTATCGATCAGATAGGTGCCGCGGGTGAGCCGATCCGTCAGGGTCATGCTCATCCGGTCATGGCCCGTTGCGGGATGTTGATCGCGCCAGAACGGGCGATCAACCATCACGAAGGTTTTTGATGATTGCATGTAATGGGTGCGTTCCATCGCCATCCAGAGATCGTGATGAAACAGGCTTTCGGCGCAATCAATCCGCGCCGAGAGCAGCCATACTTGGCAGGTGACGATGGCCGCTGAATAGATGCGTTGATTGCCGTAGCGATCGGTGATCGCGATTTTGCCGTCAGCGGCCGGGGCGATGCGTGCGACGCCGGGATGCGGGACGTTGCGGTGCAGGCTCGCGAGCGAGGTGCCCGAGCGGAAATGCGCGATTGGGTCGGGGGTGCGCGCCCACAGGCGGCGGGGGAGTTGTTCAACGCCGCCGATCACCAAGCGATGTTCGTCATCCGCGCCGGTTGCGACCACGCGGAGAATTTCGAGGATGGAGTTGGGAAAATCGGTATCCCAACCGCCGGTGCCGAAACCGACTTGGCCGAATACTTCGCGGGCGCGAAAGCCCAAATCGCGAAAGGCGCTGGATTTGGCGATGAAACCGGAGAAGCTCTCTTCATCCAACGTCTCGACCAGCCGGTGCCAGATGCGCTGGATGCCAGTGACATCGCGCAGGCGGATGGCGCGGGTGAGGGCGGGGAAGTCAGCGCCCTCGGCCAGCGCCGCACTCCAGGCGCGTTCGACGGCGGCGAACAGCGGCGGCAGATCCTGCTTGTGACGCGCGACATGTTTTTGCCCGGCGAGTTCGATCACGGTGGAGGGCGTATCCGGCGCCAACGGGTTGGGAAATCCGGTGGTGCGCAGCCCGACCAGATCGAGATAGTGAAACAATGCGCTTGACGAGGGCGGAAACCGCATGGCGCCGAGTTCGGCAAAGGCCCCTGCCCCATCCTTGAACGGCTCGGATCGCAGCCGCCCGCCAATGCGGTCGCTTTCGTAAATCACCGGCTTCAGGCCAAGTTTCATCAATTCATAGGCGGCGACGATACCCGCGATTCCCGCACCGATAATGGCGATTTCGGTGCCCTGCACGGCTGCGGGCACGCTGCCGAGGCCGGCGGGATGGCGCAGATAATCATCATAGGCGTAGGGGAAATCCGGGCCGAACATGGTGATCGGATGGTCGGTCATGATTGATCGCTCCCGGCGCTGTGAATTGGTCGATAAAGAGCGGGCCTGCGATCAGCGAGCAACGGATCGCGGGCGCGTAAATCGGTTTGGCGGGCGGGGTCGATGAATGCAAAAATTTGCCCCTCGCTGGTGCCGGCTTGGGCGAGAACGGACCCATCCGGCGCGATGATCGAGGATAGGCCGAGATACTCTAGGTTTTGTTCGGAACCGCAATGATTGGCATAGGCGAGAAAAACCTGGTTTTCATAAGCCCTGGCGCGCACGACATGATTCGCGACAACATCATAGGGCGTCATCAAAGCGGTGGGCACCAGCAGCAGATCGGCCCCGGCGAGAGCCATCAAGCGGGCGGATTCCGGAAATTCGATATCGTAACAAATTGCGAGACCAACCCGCCAACCGCACCAATCCACCACGTCGAAGCGATCACCTTGGTGGGAAAACATCGCGCGGTCGAGCGCGCCATAGAGATGCACTTTGCGGTGATTGAGGCGCAAATGTCCCGCCGCATCGATCAAGGCGGCGCTATTCGCAACCCCAGCGCCCACCCGTTCGGGATAGCCCAGGCATAAGGCAATAGCATGGCGGCTTGCGATGCTGCGCAGCTGGTCAAAGAGCGGGTCGTGCGGGGTGATCGCGAGAGCAGCACAAATTTCGGCGCCGAGATTATAGCCGGAGAGAAACATCTCGGGCAGCAGAAGCAAATCAGCACCCTGGGCGCGGGCGGCGCGGGCTTGGTGCTCAAGCAAATCCAAGCTCGCTTGCGGATTGGCAAAGCAGCCTGCGGTTTGACTAATCGCGATGCGCTGGCTCATGGCATGATCAGATTTTTGCCCGGGGCGGCAGGTTTTTGAAGTGCGGGGCGGATTTGGTGGCGCGGGCGGTGATCGCGCCGGTGATATCCTCGGTGTTCCAGATGGCGGCCTGCATCCAGCCTGCGCGTTCGAGCGATTGCGCAACCGAATGATCCCGGGCGTAGAGCAGCGAATCTTTGCTGCCCGCGATGGCGAGCGGGGCGCGGGCGGCGATGGCTTTGGCCGCCTCATGGGCGAGTTGGAGCGCGCCTGCGGCGTCGGCTTCGGTGGCGTTGATGAAACCCAACGCCTCGGCGCGCAAGGCGGGGAGCGCATAGCCGGTATAGGCCATTTGTTTCACAACCGCATCGGGCAATAATTTGGGCAGGCGTTGCAGGGCGCCCAGATCGGCCATCATTGCGATATCGATTTCCGCGATTTTGAGGTAACTATCAGAAGCGGCAAAGCGCAGATCGCACGCTGCGGCGAGTTCGAGACCAGCACCGACACAGGCACCCTGGATCGCCGCGATGACCGGAAAGCGCGCATGCTCCAATCGGGCCAGCGCGTCTTGCATCAGCCGGGCGGTTTCATAGAAATGCGCGCGGCCGACGGCATGGTCGGGCTTCATCGCGGAGCCGGCGGTGAACACCGATAAATCCATGCCAGCGCAAAAATTGCGTCCTTCGCCGGCAATAATCAAAGCGCGGGTGGCGCCGGTTGCATCGAGCTGCTGGATGGCGGTGGGAAAATCACGCCAGAAATCGAGGGTGAGGGCGTTGGATTGTTGCGGGCGGGTCAAAGTGAGGGTGGCGATGCCATTCGCCTCGGTTATCCGAAAATCGTCCATGCGTGTCCCCCGATCGATCCAGTGGCGCGATCATCGCGATGGATGATGGGCGCGTCAATGGTCGTAGGGGGGGTCGCAGGTCGGGTGAGACCATGACGGCCTCACCCTTCGCGTCGTGTTAGAACAGAACGCCCGCTTCGATGACGGCCGTTGCTTGATTGCGGCTGGTGCCGCTTGCGCCGTAGCCGGCCGAGCCGGGCACGCCGACGGTGGTAAGATGCAGCAAGCCGACATCACCGCGCACGAACAGGTCGTTTTTCTGCCATGTCGGTGCGATCGAGATGCCAACGCCTTTGGCGCCCGCATTGATGAACCAATTATCCGGCCCGTTGCTGCTGAAATATTCAACCCAGCCCCCGAGCGAGTAGGGCGATTTACCGAACTGATAATTGCCGAACACGGCGGCGCCGAGATTGCTGGAGGATTTGGTCAGGCCCAGCGAAGCATCGCGCTTGGCTTCGACATATTGCACTTCCGGCACGACATTCAGGTTGCCAGCGGTGTAGCTGTAGAACCCGCCAATCATGGTGGAGTTCACATAATAAGCACCGTAATTGCCCACCGAAGTCTGGTTATAGGGCAAGGTCGCCGAGCCATATATGTGGGCATTGAGGCCGGTTTTGCCGAAATTTGTGGCACCGAAGACGCTGAGCGCGTTGTTGCTGTCGAACGTGTAGGTGACCAACGCTTGAGCAAAATTCCACACGCCCGTATCGAACCCGTCGCCGAAAGCGACCGTGGCGCTCACCGGGCCGGCCGTGTAGGCCGCTTCGACCCCGCGGCTTTGTGAATTTTCCACCGCAAAAATATCAGTGGTCAGCACGTTGGTATTGTTCCAGTCGACGCCGGATTCAAAGCCTTCCAACGAGCCAATTTTACCCGCCGAGATGCTGAAATTGCTGGTTGGCGCCAAGGTGACATACCCCGTATAGAGCGGGCCGGTCGAGAAAGTTTGCACCGATGTTTGCGAGGGCTTGCCGCCAAGCACCAGCGAGGTGTTCGAGCCGACTTCGATGGTGAATTGCACCAGACCCGTTGATTTCTGCAGCTGGATCAGCCCGTTCATCAGTTCGGCGCCGGTGGTTTTATCGGTGCCGAGTAGGCCGTAATTGGTCGCGTTGCCGGCGCCGGAGAGCGCGTAGCCGTAGCCATCAAAACCGCCGGAGAGCTCGAGCGGGCCGAGCGGACCGCCATCGATCTTGATATTGGCCGGACCGTTGAACGCCATGGCCGCCGGCGGGATTGCTTGGGCGGCAACCAAGGCGACGCCCGAGCAGATGGCGACACGCAGCCATTTGCGGCCTGTTTTGCTGCCAGAATTAAGGGTTAAGAACGACATACTGCCTCCGTTATGTTCATTGCGCACTACACAAGTCTAAATTTTAGGCACTTGTGACAATCCGAGTCATCAACTTCACGAAAATGTCACGGACACGGGATCGTATCAGCAAACGACGTGCCAGCTTACCAAAAATGATTCATCGAAACCGCGGAATGGCCGCAATGTTCCGTGTATGTGTTTTTTAGGTTACGGTTTCGGATCGCCCCTATGCGGGTCAGACGCAAAAAAATCGCGGATTTGCGCAATTGCGGCGGCGAGGCCAAGGCGCTGAACCGGCACGCCTTCGGGAAAGGCGTTGAGCAAGCGGCTGGGCGCCGCCCGGTCGATCAGCACAAACACACCACGATCATCGGCGCGGCGGATCAGCCGACCAAACGCTTGGCGCAGCCGCAAGCGCACAATGGCATCGTCATAATCGCGCGGGGCGCCGCCCGCGAGAAAATTGCGGCGCACCCGGTGCAAAATATCCGGTCGCGGCCAGGGTGTCCGCTCGAGCACCACGAGGCGCAACGCGTTGCCCGGAACGTCCACCCCATCGCGCATCGCATCGGTGCCGAGCAAGCAGGCATTCTGCTCGGCGCGGAACACATCGACGAGGCTGGCATTATTCATCGCATCGACATGCTGGGCATATAGCGGCAATCCAGCCTCTTCGAGCGCCGGGGCAATGCGCTGATGCACGCCACGCAGCCGGGCGATGGCGGTAAACAGGCCGAGCGCGCCGCCGCCCGCGGCGAGAAACAGGCTGCGATAGGCGCTGGCGAGCGCTTCCTCATTATTGATGGGAATATCGCGGACGATGATCACCCTGGTTTGGTGCGGGTAATCAAAGGGCGAGGCGAAGGCCGCCCGCATGGCGGGGGCGGCGAGATGGGCGGCACCGGTGCGCGCTTCGGCAGCGCGCCATTTGGCGTCCATCGCCGCTTCGGCGTCCGGGCCGCGCAGGGGGGTGGCGCTGGCGCGCGTAGTGGCGGCGGTGCGCACCAAT
>VFSW01012476.1_pt1 | contig 11862 bp, 7 predicted proteins | sample 5358111 | NCBI WGS metagenome assembly VFSW01 (sample SAMN11554181, study PRJNA540505) | mine drainage metagenome | isolation source: sediment from site ElyBrook_90M | place: USA: Ely Copper Mine, Vershire, VT | collected 2017 | reverse complement strand
TCCACCCCCACCCTCGATTTGACCTGGGCCAACTCGTCGAAGGCCGCCTGGGGGTCCTTTTTTTGCAGATCGATATCCGCAATATCGATAGCATAACGCGGGGAGGGTCCGTAGTCCGCCTGCAAGCGGTGTAACGCCCACAGCGCCTTGTCTTCATCTCCCAGATCTTCGGCCAGTTGGGCATACCGTTCCAGCAAGGGAACCCGCATCGACCCGACTGCTCGAGCCTTCAGAAAATCCAGGCTGGCCTCCGGCTCGGCCAGGCGCTCATGGGCAGCAATGATCTTTCCGATCAACTCGAGGTCATCGGGATTGCGCCCGGATTCATGCAGCAAGGCCGTCAGGTAACTCCGATCGTCATTGGTCTGGCGGGCGATCCTCAGAACATTCTGCCAGGCCTCCTCATCGTGGGTGGCCTGGGCATAAATCAACCAATTCTCCAGAGCCACCTTGGGCTGACCACTCCACAACGCCACCTGGGCCAGACGTTTGGTCCAGACCGCGGGATCGAGATGACGCTCCAGCGCCTTGCGACAAACCGCCTCTGCATCCTTCAGCTGACCATTCCCCACGAACGCGCTGTACATCAACTCGAAATCTTCGAGGGTTTTGTGGCCGGCCCCGGCCGTTGCGGCCCATCCCCCCTTCCTCGGCTCCAGGGTTCCCGGCCGGGGAGACTGCTCGATTTCCGGCGTGACATCCTTGACGAAGGTGGCGTCCTCGGCGTCGGTTCCAGCATCGGTTCCGGCGTTGGCCCCCACCCCCAACCCGTTGATTTCCGGTTCCTGATCGGCCGTACGACGAAAATGGGCAGGCGCCCTCGCCCAAAGCGAAGCGCCGGACATCCCGTCGGAAAACCTGGGCGCCTGCCTGCGGGAAGGCGGCCAGGCCGAGTCTGCCCCCGGGCCCTCCCAACGAGCCTGGCGCACCGCTGGCGCGACGCTGTCCTCGCGCCGACTGAGTTGCAGCAGAAGTTTGGCGTATTTCAATTCAAGATCATGCCGTTGTGCACTTCTTGCCAATCTGAGCATGGTCGCCACAGCTTCCGGATCCCGTTCCAGACCCGCCATATGTGCATCGGCGGCAACACAGGCTGCTTCGACCTGATTTCCCGCCTCCAGGGCAGCGACCCCTGCCGCCCAGGCGCGCTGTTTGTCCGAAACGGCCCGGGACAGCCGTTCGACCTGGAAGAAGGCTTCTGCGGCAATGGCGTAATGCTGGCTGTCCTGCGCGGCCTTGCCATAACGTGCGTACCACAGGCGTGCGCGTTCGGTATCCTGGTCCGCGAGGGCCTGATAGTCATGGGACATCACATCGAAACTGGAGGCATCCCGAGCCATCCGGACGAGGTGCTCGAGAGTCGGCACATCCCAGTGATAGTCGAGCGTGCGGTGCAGCAGTTGGCGCGTCTCCTCCAGGTAATGCGCCCGTTGAGCGCTCTGCAGGGGGTATTCAAAGGCCCGTTGCTCTGCGACCCGGACGCGAATGAACAGGGCCCGTGCCTGATCCTGTTTCCCCCCCAGATCCTGCAAGCGCTGCGCGGTCATGAGCGCCGAATCCCAGTGCCCGAGGGTCATGTACTGCCAGGCCAGGGTTTCCAGCATGGCGGGTTGATTCGGATGCCCTGCCAGCCGGCTCTCGAGATAAGCGATGGAAATGCCGGTGGGTTTGTAGGGATCCACCGTTTTCAGAAAATCTTCATTGCCCTGATAGGCTGCGGCCATGGCCAGCAGAATTCCTGCCCCGAGAACCAGCGTCAGCCACGGACGGACGATTTGTTCCCGCTCAATCATGACAGTGAACCTCGATGCCATGCACGGGGCCATGCTCTCCCACGGAAGACGGGAAGGAGATCTTCAACCGTCCCTTTCCTCCCTCCGTGGGCTGAACCGCCTGGCCATCCACCTTGAACCGACAGGCAGGGTCCACGTGTCCCAACAATACGTAGGGTTGGTAATACCCCCGGGCATCGAAACGAATCGTTCGGCCTTGCCTCTCGAAATGGGTGATGTACGCCGTGGCGGCCGACACATAGGGCAGCCGATCGGACGGGGAACTTGCGGACACCAGCGGCACCCGGGCCTGGTCGTCCCCCAGATGGAGGTAGGTTCCGCCGGGGACGGGCAGGTACCCGACCACCCCGGAGGAACGGGCCAGATCGGGAATCTCACCCACCGGCAAACGGAATTCCCGGAGACTCCTGCCGGTTCGGATCTGCCACTGCCCCTCCTGCAGCGCCACCGACGCATGACGGGCATCCAGCACCTTCTGGATGAAGTCCGAGGTATACACCGGGAATACCGGTTGTTTCAACGTCACATCGTACACATTCTGGAGCGCTTTCAGGGAGGCCAGCTTGGTGCCGGAATAAAAGTGGAAATAGATGTCCACCGGCTTGATTCTCAGCGGAAATTCGGTAATTTCGTAGGTTTCCAGCACCCGCACCATGCCATAGAAGGGTCGAGTCCAATCGTTCGTGTAGATGTTCTCGTTCATTTCCGCTGCGTAGATCTGGTAATTCTGGTCGCCCTTCCCCTTCGCGATCCCGGCCCCACTGATGTCCGTCCAGGAGCCATCGGGCTTGACGGGCAGGGTATCGCCCCCGTTGATGTTGTACACGCCCGCCTTCCATGCCTCCTCCAGGGCGGCTGCGGTGGGGTTCGCCGCCCCCGACCATTGCAGGACCCGCACTTTTTTCCCGGGCGGGGCCAACCGACTGTTGATGTAATCGATGGAGCCCTCGATCTCCCGTTTGAGATCGAAGGTGTAGCCCGGAATCTGCATGGACAACTGTTCCTTCTGCTGCCCGTAACTGGGATCGGCCAGGATCCAGTCGAGGGGATGGGAATAGGTGTGGGAACCGATTTCAATGTTGGGCAGGGCAAAAATCTTGCGCGCAATGGATTCCAGCGTGGGAGACAGGGCAGGATATTTCCCGGTGGGGCCTATTTCGCCTTCCACCACGGACACGGTCATCGGAATGGGGTATTTTTTGAAAATCTGGTCATACAGGGCCTCAGCCCCGTAATCGTAACCGGGGAATTCTGCCCGGGATGGGAATCCGTCCCCATCCACCTGAACGAAAAGCAGGCGTCGCCCGTTCTCCGAAGTGGTATCGGGAACCGGCATCGCAGGCAACGACAGGGCCTGGCGCAGGAACTTGAGGGGGTCGATGACCCAGTAGTTCCGGTTCAATTCCCCCACATATTCCAGGGAAAACGGCGCCAGGGCATAGCCCCCCCAGGGCAGGGTGGCCGCCATGTCCATGACCTTGTCGCCCACCTGGATCTGTGCCAGGGATTGCCCCGAAGGACCGATGGCCAGCCCCACGGCATCCTGTATCTCGACCTGTGGCGCATGTTCGAAACCAATCATGGGTGCGGTATGGAGAATCTTGACCGTGGCTCCGGGCAGATACCCGCTGGGCAGCACCTTGAGGTCCAGGGCCTGTGCGGTTTCAAGATCGATGTCAAAACCGAAACGATCAAACACGGCCACCGGGACGTGACGGCGCACCTCGTTCAGGAACCACAGACGCCATTTGTCCTGATCCTCCACATCCTTATCCAGGAAGACGGCGATGCCGGCATAACGATCCGGCGTGATGTCTTCCGGCAGTCCCTCGTTGACGTTCACATACCGGACGTCATAACCCAGATAATCCAGGGGGAGAGACAGGATCTTGGACCCCGTTCCTTCCTCGATGGCCACCCCCGGGTCCAGCGACTGAACCACCAGAATCTTTCTGGGCATGACGGTCAGTTTTCCAATGCCCACGATGTGTTCGTCAGGGCTGGTCACGTAGGGAATCAAACCGGCCTGGGCAGACTTCCGGGCCAGGGCCTGCTGGCCTTCCCTGTCATACTTCTGGGCCAGTTCGAGGTCGATCAACGGAACCTCGGGGTGTTTCTCCTGCCAATGATGCAACTGGCCCAACTGCTCGTCCAGGCGATGGGGATCCACGGTCAGAAACCAGCCCTGCTGGGGGTCGTAGGGCTGGAAGATCGATTCCACCACCCATCCGGCCAGAAGTCCGGCCTGGGCATCGGCCACAGGCAGATGGTTGCGCAGAAAGATCCGAGCCGCGCCGAATGCGCCATGGACTTCGGTCAGGGCCTGGGAAAGCCAGCGATCTTCAGCAGTGGGCGAAGCAGAAGAAAACGAGGTCCCGCCCGTTTCATTCGGAAACCCTCCGGCCTCATCGGTCAGATAGAAGTCGCGAAATCCTTTCGCCCACAACGGCGTGAGCGTCTTCTTCACCCAGGCTTCAGGCGCTCCCTGATAGTCTTGCGGCGTGATTTCCACGCGAGCCGCCCAGCGGGTATGAGGGTACTGTTCCAGCGAGGGCAAGGCAAACACGGCCGGGTCGACGATCACTTCATCGAAGGCCTGGAGCAGATCCAGGGGCGCATCGCCCCCCAGATAAAACGCCACGTTGGGGAATGCCCTCTCCCCGGCAGCGACGGCGTCCCCCCCGAGGAGCAAACCCGTCCACAGACAGGCCCATAGCCCCAAAACCCACGCCAACCTCACACCCCGGCTTCCCGATATCGTTGCCAGGCCCAGGTGCTGGCGCACATGTCCTCCAGACTCCGCGTCGTCTTCCAGTTCAGTACGCGCAGGGCGCGTGCGGGATCGGCGATGCAGGCGGCAATATCACCGGGACGGCGGTCCACGATCTGGTAGGGAATCGGCCGGCCGCTGGCTTTTTCGAAGGCGGCAACCATTTCCAGCACGCTATGCCCCTGCCCGCTGCCCAGATTGATGGCTTGCCAGCCGGGCTGGGTCGCCACGAACTCGAGGGCGGAACGGTGCCCTTCGGCCAGGTCCATGACATGGATATAGTCCCGCACCCCCGTTCCGTCGGGCGTCGGGTAGTCGTTGCCAAAAATCTGCAGGATCGGACGTCGCCCCGAAGCCACCTGCGCCACGAAGGGCATCAGGTTGTTGGGGATGCCTGCCGGATCCTCCCCGATCGAGGCCGAGGGATGAGCACCGACCGGATTGAAATAGCGCAGGCAGACGATTTTCCATTTTTCCGATGCGCGGGCCACATCGTGCAGCATTTCCTCGATGTGCAACTTGCTGCGTCCATAGGGATTGGTGGCACTGGTCGGGTGCGTTTCGTCGATGGGCAGGGTTTGAGGGTCCCCATAAACGGTGGCGCTGGAACTGAAGACCAACTCATGTACCCCGCAGGCCTGCATCGCCTCCAGCAGGCTGAGGGTACCCTGGATGTTGCAGCCGTAGTATTCGATGGGCTTCGCCACCGATTCGCCCACGGCCTTGAGCCCCGCCAGATGGATGACCGAGGTGATCTGGTAATTGCGTAACGTGGAGACCACCGTGTCGTGGCTACGCAGATCCGCCCGAACGAAGGGAATGGTCTGCCCGGTGATCTTTTCCAGGCGGTGCAGCACCGAAGGATCGCTGTTCGAAAAGTTATCCAGCACCACCACGGAAAAACCTGCCTGAATGAGCACCGTCACCACATGACTGCCGATATAACCCGCACCGCCCGCCACAAGAACATTCTTATTGTTATTCAACCCCGGCTCCTCCCAGCAGGAAATATAAGGGATAATTTCCCATTATAAATAACTCACTCCCGAAACACAAGGACGCATGATAATCCAGAACCACCACTACGTATCGTCATAAAGCAAAAAAACTTTATGCTATTTGTATCGTTTCTTGTTTGCAGTTTGCACTTTTTTCAAAACAGCGCGCTGCCATTTTCCCGGTGCCAATGCTGAATGCCTTCCCAAGCCTCGACTGCGGTCTCTGCGTACCAGTACAGATCCAGATCTTCCTCATCGATATGCCCCTGCTCCAGCATGTATTCCGTATCGAACACCCGGCGCCAGTAGGCTTCCCCCACGAGGACGACCGGAATCGGCGGCACCTTTCGGGTCTGAATCAGGGTCAGGGCCCCAAACAGTTCGTCCAGCGTTCCATAACCACCAGGCAGCGCCACGATCGCCGCCGCACGTTTCATGAAATGAAGTTTCCGCATGGAAAAATAATGAAACTGAAAACATAACCCCGGTGTGATATACGGGTTGGGGAATTGCTCGCGCGGCAAAGTGATGTTCAGCCCGACGGTAGGCGCGCCCTCTTCAAAAGCGCCCCGATTGGCCGCTTCCATGGCACCGGGACCTCCTACGGTCATCACGACCAGGCCGCCCCCGCGCGCGTCCTTGCCGACCTTCCCCACCAGTCGCCCCAATTCCCGCCCCACCTCATAGTAGCGTGCAAGCGACAGGCGGTTTTCGGCCAGACGTCGTTCCCGCTGGAGTTGAGGGTCGTCCGGCGCCTGCAGGCATTGCGCCATGACCCGCTTCAACTCCTCTTCCGCCACGGCGGGTTCGCGCAAACGGGTGCTGCCGAACACCACGATGGACCGCTCGATATTCTGCTCGCGCATGCCCTGTTCCGCCTTGGCGTAATCCAGTTGAAGCCGGACTCCGCGCGCAGATTCGGACTGTATGAAATCCGTATCCTCGTCCGGCTCCCGATAGGAGGGATGCTCGAGGATCGCTTTCAGACGTTGTTCCAGTTGAAGATCCCCAGGATCTTTCTTGGGGTGGGACCAGGGCAGGGGTTGCTTGCGACGCAGGGGATCGGGCGGAGAGGGAATGTAGGGATAAGGGCGTTTCATCCAGGGACTCCAGGGGGTTACCAATCTAACGATGTGAAGCAAATTCTCCTGACTGAACCAGTTCAGCCGCCCGCACCACGGCACGAGCCTTATTGACCGTTTCCTGCCACTCCGCCTCAGGGATCGAATCCGCCACGATGCCGCCGCCGGATTGAACCCAGAGTTGTCCCCGGGCAATGACTGCCGTGCGAATGGCAATGGCCATGTCCATGTTGCCGTCGAACCCCAGATACCCCACCGCACCGCCATAAATCCCGCGGCGCGTGGGTTCCAGTTCGTCGATGATCTCCATGGCCCGAACCTTGGGAGCGCCGGACAGGGTTCCTGCCGGAAAGGTGGCGCGCAACACATCCAGCGCCCGCATGCCCGGGCGCAGACGCCCCACCACATTGGAAACGATGTGCATGACATGGGAGTAGCGTTCGATAGCCATGTTTTCGGTCACCTCCACCGAACCCGTCTGGGCGATCCGCCCCACATCGTTGCGCCCCAGGTCCATGAGCATGAGGTGTTCGGCAATTTCCTTGGGGTCCTGCAGGAGTTCCCGGGCCAGGGCTTCATCCTCGACGGGATCCTGGCCGCGCGGGCGCGTGCCCGCGATGGGACGGACCGTCACTTCGCCTGCCCACAGACGGACCAGGATCTCGGGCGAGGCGCCGACCACCTGAAACTCTCCAAAATCGTAGTAGAACAGGTAAGGCGAGGGATTCAGCCGACGCAACGAGCGATACAGGGACAGCGCCGAAGTCTCGAAGGATTGTCGCATCCGTCGGCTGAGCACCACCTGCATGACATCCCCCGCCTCGATATAGGCCTTGGCCCGCTCCACCATGTGCCGATGCTGTTCCGGAGATACATCCGACAAGGGCGTCATCAGGTTGTCCGGCACCGGTTCCGGCAAACGGACCCCCGCCCGCAAGGCCTCCTGCAATTCCGTCAAACGCGCTTCTCCCCGGGCCCGTGCCTCTGGAAGACCGGGGTCGACATACACGATGAGATGCAGCAGTCCCGACAGGTTGTCGATGACCGCCAGTTCCGTGGTCAACAACAGCAGAATATCGGGGACTCCAATATCATCAGGCTTCCAGCCCCCCGCCAGGCGAGGTTCGATGTAACGCACGATATCGTAACCGAAATACCCGGCCAACCCGCCGTGAAAACGCGGCAGATCCGGCACAGGCACGGCCTTGTACCGGTCGATGAAGGCCTGGACGAAAACCAGCGGGTCCGGGCATTCCACGGTTTCCACCACGACCCCCTCCGTGATCACTTCGACCCGGTAACCGGTTACCTGCAGACGGGTCCGGGCGGGTAACCCCACGAAGGAGAAACGACCAAAGCGCTCGCCGCCCTGTACCGACTCCAGCAGGAAGGAAAAGGGGCGGTTCGCCAACTTGGCATAGACGGCCAGCGGGGTATCGAGATCGGCAGGAACCGTCCGCACCAGGGGCGTCAGGGTAAACCCGGCCTCGCCCCCTTCCGAAAACGCCGCTTCATCCGTCATCGGGCCAGCTCGCCACGCATCGCGTCGATGGTGGCCTTGTAATCCTTGGTATTGAAAATGGCCGAACCTGCCACAAAAGTGTCTGCGCCCGCCTCGGCCACGGCACGAATGTTATCCACCTTGACCCCGCCATCGACTTCGAGCCAGATATCCCGTCCGCTGGCGGTAATGCGCTGACGCGCCTCGCGCAGTTTATCGAGCGCCGAAGAAATGAAGGATTGCCCGCCGAACCCCGGGTTGACCGACATGATCAGGATCAGATCCACCTTGTCCATGACGTGATCCAGATAATTGAGCGGAGTCGCCGGATTGAAGACCAACCCCGCCTTGCACCCCTGATCGCGAATCAATTGCATGGTGCGGTCCACATGCTCCGAAGCCTCCGGATGAAAACTGATGATATTGGCCCCCGCTTTGGCAAAGTCCGGAATGATGCGGTCCACCGGCTTGACCATCAGATGGACATCGATGGGGGCCTGGGTATAGGGCCGGATGGCCGAACACACCAGTGGTCCGATGGTCAGGTTGGGCACATAGTGATTGTCCATGACATCGAAATGGACGATGTCTGCACCGGCTGCCATCACCTGGGCTATTTCCTCCCCCAAACGGGCAAAGTCGGCGGAGAGAATACTGGGGGCAATACGAAAGGTCATGGCGGAACTCCTTGGAATCTGATTCACGAGAACGGGTTGATGGGTGACATTCTAACAGGCCGAAGCCCAGTAATGGTACGCTATGCGCATGACGCGCCTTCCAATTCCTGCCTGTATCCTGATTCCGCTCCTGCTGGCGGGCTGTGCCACCCCCCAGCCTGCCGCACCACCTGCCGCGCCGATGTTTCCCCGGCCCGGGGTCGGTGCGCCTGCCTCCCTGACCTGCCCTTCGCCAGCGGAAATCAGCCCGACGGTGCCGGAGAACCTTGCGCCACCTTCTCCGGGACACCTGGTTCGTACGGATTTCAGCCAGTTGCCCCACTGGGACCAGGGGCTCAGTCCGGCCACCTGGAATGCCTTCCTGGAAAGTTGCACCCGCCTCTCCCAGAACACGCCCTGGTCCTCCCTCTGCCAGCAGGCCATTTCCCTGGGGGCCTTCGATGCCCTCACCATGCGTCGGTTCTTCGAACGCGCCTTCGACCCCTGGCAGGTCCTCAATCCGGACGAATCCGCTCAAGGGCTGATCACAGGCTATTACGAACCCCTTCTGCAGGGCAGTCTGACGCGTACGACCGTCTACCGCTTCCCCCTCTACGGTCCGCCGCCGGATCTGCTGACCATCGATCTGGGCGACCTGGCCCCCGACCTCAAGGGACGGCACCTGCGCGGACGATTGGTGGGTAACCGGGTAGTCCCGTATTTCTCCCGGGCCGAAATCGAACTCGAAGATAGCCCCCTGACCGGCCATGAACTTCTCTGGGTCGACGACCCCATCAAGTTGTTCTTCCTCCAGATCCAGGGATCCGGGGTGATCCAGTTGCAGGACGGACGGCGCCTGCACGTGGGGTATGCCGATCAGAACGGCCACCCGTTCCGCTCCATTGCCCGCTATCTGGTGCAACGGGGACAATTGACCCTGTCCCAGGCCTCGATGCAGGGCATCGAGGCCTGGGCACGGGCGCACCCCCAGGATCTCCAGACCTTGCTGAACCAGAACCCCAGTTTCGTCTTTTTTCGTCTGCTTCCGCCGGACCTGCCCGGCCCCCTGGGAACGCTGGGCGTTCCTCTGACCGGACAAGCCAGCCTGGCGGTGGATACCCAGGTCATTCCCCTGGGCGCTCCCGTTTTTCTGAGCACCACCTGGCCCGGCCGAAACCAGCCCCTGGACCGACTGATGATGGCCCAGGACACGGGGGGGGCCATTCGTGGGGCCGTCCGGGCGGATTTTTTCTGGGGCTTTGGAGTCGAAGCCGAAGAAGCCGCCGGACACATGAAACAGACGGGGCAACTCTGGTTGCTTTACCCGCGCGGCGTGCAACCGCCTACCGCGCACTGACCAGAAGATCGGGAACAGTTATAATGCTCGGCTATTATCAGGATTCCGGGAAAACCCTTGTCTGATTCCTCTGCCCATCAGCTCCATGCCTTCGGTCTGAACCACCAGACCGCGCCGGTGGCAGTGCGCGAACGGGTGGCTTTTCCGCAGGAGCGCCTGCAGCCGGCCCTGAGTGCCTTGCTCTATGCCACGCCCGCCGAGGAGGCGGTGATCCTGTCCACCTGCAACCGTACGGAAATCTACTGCAAAACCCCCCATCCGGAAACGGTGGCGGACTGGCTGGCCGATCATCACGAACTGACGGGGTTCGACCTGTCCCAATATCTGTACCATCTCGACGGGAGTGCCGCCGCCCATCATGCCTTTCGTGTGGCTTCCGGCCTGGATTCCATGGTGCTGGGCGAAACCCAGATTCTGGGACAGGTCAAACAGGCCGTTCGCCTGGCCGACGAAGCCGGAACCCTGGGCCCCCTGCTCAACAAGATGTTCCAGAGCACCTTCTCCGTGGCCAAGGCGGTACGCAGTCAAACGGGCATCGGGGAACGGACCGTCTCCCTGGCTGCAGCGGCGCTCAAATTGAGCGCCGACGTGCTGGGCCCCATGAACGAGCAACAGGTCCTGTTCATCGGGGCAGGCGAGATGATCGAACTGGTGGCGACCTATTTTCTGGCGCGCCATCCCCGTGCCGTCACCATCGCCAACCGTTCTCCCGAACGGGGCCAGGCCCTGGCCCAACAACTCAGGGGGCATTACCTCCCCTTGAGCGAACTTCCCCTGGCCCTGGCCCACCATGATGTGATCGTGTCTTCCACCGCCAGTCACCTGCCCCTGATTGGCAAGGGCATGGTGGAACGGGCGCTGCGCGAGCGCAAACATCGCCCCATGGTCATGATCGATCTGGCCGTCCCCCGCGACATCGAACCTGAAGTCGCGCGCCTGGAGGATGTCTTCCTGTATACGGTGGATGATCTGGGCAAGGTCACCCAGGAAAACAAGGATTCCCGCCAGTTGGCCGTCGAGGAAGCCGAATCCATCATTACCCGGCATGTGGAAGATTTTCTGGGCTGGATTGCCGCCCGCAGCGTAGTGCCCACCATCCGCTCCCTGCGCGAACAGGCCGAACACTACCGCCAACTGGAACTGGAGAAGGCGCTACGGGCCCTGAACCGGGGGGACGACCCCACCCGGATCATGGAACAGTTGTCCCAGAGCCTGATGAACAAGTGGCTCCACCATCCGGTTCAGGCCCTCAATCAGACACGCGGCCCTACCCGCCAGTCGCTGGTGGATGCCATTCGTCATTTATTTCCCGAGAACCCCGCGTGAAAGATTCGTTGCTGCACCGCCTGGAAACCCTGCGCACGCGCCTGATCGAACTGGATCACTGCCTTCTGGCCCCGGATGTCACACAACAACTGGACCAGTACCGAAAACTGACGCGCGAACGTGCCGAACTGGTGCCGGTCGTCGAACTTTACGATGCCTACCGGCGTACCCTCGCAGACATGGAAGCCGCGGCAACGCTGGGGCAGGAAGATCCCGAATGGCGTCACTTTGCCGACGAGGAAACCGAACAGGGCAAACGCCGTCTCGAAGAACTGGAAGCGGACATTCAAACGGCCCTGTTGCCGCGCGACCCCAACGATGAAAGGAATATCTTCCTGGAAATCCGGGCCGGGACCGGCGGCGACGAATCCGCGCTGTT
>VFSW01012475.1_pt1 | contig 11863 bp, 9 predicted proteins | sample 5358111 | NCBI WGS metagenome assembly VFSW01 (sample SAMN11554181, study PRJNA540505) | mine drainage metagenome | isolation source: sediment from site ElyBrook_90M | place: USA: Ely Copper Mine, Vershire, VT | collected 2017 | reverse complement strand
GGGATGTAGAAGTGCGGGGAGACGCGGAGCCAGCCGCGGCGGTTGGCGACGGCGATGTTCTGTTTTGAGAGGCGGGCGACGAGCATGCTGGTGTCGACGCCGGATTTGCGGAAGCTGACGATTCCGGAGCCGGTGGTTGGCGTGCGCGGGGCCATCAGTTCATAGCCGCGCTCGGTGGCGCCGTCAGCGACGCGGGCGGCGAATGATTCGACGCGCGGGGTGATCCGATCGATGCCGATGTCGAGCAGGAAGCCGAGCGCGGCATCGAGGCCGTAGCAGCCGATGGTGTTGAGCGTGCCACATTCGTAGCGGCCGGCGTCGGAGCGGAGGACGATTTCGCCGGGATTATAGGCGTTGTAGCCGGCGACGTTGGTCCAGCCGAACTCGACCGGTTCGATTTCGTCGAGGCGGCTGCGGCGGATGTAGAGAATTCCGCAGCCTTCGGGGCCGAGCAGCCATTTGTGGCCGTCGGCGGCGAGAGCGTCGATGCCGGTTGTTTCGACGTCGAGGGGGAATGCGCCGAGGCCCTGGATGGCGTCGACGAAGAAGAAGACGCCGCGGCGGCGGCAGATCTCGCCGAGGGCGGGCAGGTTGGCGCGAAAGCCGCTGATGTATTGGACAAAGCTGATGGCCAGCAGGCGGGAGCCGCGGCAAGCTTCATCGATCGCATCGAGCGGGGAATCGGGGCGAAGCCAGGTAATAGAGACGCCGCGCGAGGCTAAGCGCTTCCAGGGGAAGGAGTTGGCGGGGAATTCGTCGAGGAAGCCGACGATGCGGTCTCCGGGGCGCCAGTCGATTCCCAAGGCCACGGTGGCGATGCCTTCGCTGGTGTTTTTGACGATGGCGATCTCGTCGCGATGGGCGTGGATCAGGCGCGCCGCGCGGAGCCGAAGGCTTTCGTAGGTTTTGAGCCAGGCGGCGTAGTTTTGCGACCCGTTTTCCAGGCAATCCTGGGCGAGCGCCTGCATGGCCTGGGCGGCTGGAGGGCAGAGTGGGGCGACGGAAGCGTGATTGAGATAAACGAGCCGGTCGTTTACCGGAAATGGTCCGTTCAGCGTATCGTTGAAACCCATTGTCTCGACTATACGTAACACGGATGAGGGACTATACTGAGAGTGGCGGAGTCTGCGGTAAGGAGCATTTCGATGCGGCGAGTACTGAGCACGGCGATGAGCATCACGTTGTCGGCGTTGCTGGTTCTGCCGGGTTGGGCGGGGAGCAAGTCGGAGCAAAACCCGGACCAAATCGGCAACCGTGACGTGGGCAAGGGTGTCAATTTCTATTCGCTCGACAAGGAAATCGCGCTGGGCAAGAGCCTGGCGAACGATGTCGAGAAACAAGCCAAAATCATCAACGATCCGATCATCGCCGAGTACGTGAACCGGGTTGGGCAGAACCTGGTGCGAAACTCCGACGCCAAGGTTCCGTTCACGATCAAGGTGATCGACAGTGAGGACGTGAATGCGTTCGCGCTGCCGGGCGGATTTTTCTTTGTGAACTCCGGGCTGATTCTGGCCGCCGACAACGAAGCCGAACTCGCCGGGGTGATGGCGCATGAGATTGCCCACGTGGCGGCACGGCACGGTACGCGGCAGGCGACGCGCGGCGAGATCGCCCAGTTGGGCATGATCCCGCTGATGCTGTTCAGCTACGGCTGGACCGGCTACGGACTGTATGAAGCGGCGAGCGTGCTCGTTCCAGTGGCGTTTCTGAAGTTCTCGCGTGGCTTTGAGAGCGAAGCCGACATGCTGGGTCTGCAGTACATGTATAAGACCGGCTACGACCCGACGGCGTTTATCGATTTCTTTGAGAAAATCGAGACGCTGGAGAAGAAGAAGCCGGGAACGGTATCGAAGGTATTCTCGACGCATCCTCCGACCGAGGACCGTATCAAGGCGGCGCAGGAGAACATCAACAAGATGCTGAAGGAGAAGCCGGAGTACATCCTGACCACGTCCGAGTTCGTTGGCGTGAAGGCGCGGTTGGCGATGCTGCACAACCGCCGCCGGGTCGACCAGATGGCGGATCCAAACAAGCCGACGCTGCGGCGCTCTCCGGGTTCCGGACCGGTGGATGCCAGCGATGGAACCAGCAGCGGCACCAATAGCGATGACGAGCGGCCTACGCTGAAGCGCCGGCCCGACGCGCCGCCCAGCAACTAAGGTCCTCTCCTGGTTGACGACCAGATTCGGCCCCGCCCCGGCGAAGCAGTCCGGTGCGGGGCCGAATTGTTTTGTGCGCGGCCGGGCGGAGTGCCCAGCGGACCGGGTTACGCCTTTCGACATGATCCCTTTCCGGCCTTGGCGATGTAACGCCAAGTGAGTCATGCTGCACAGACATCGGAAGCGGCTGGAGTTGCAGTTGAAGTTCCGCTTCCTGCCCGGAACGAAGGCTTCGTATGCGGCAAGCCCGGGAGTCCCGGACGGCCGCCCGGGTTGCCGGCGACGTGACTTGAATCAAGGGGAGTCACATGGACACGAATGCTTCGAACCTGCCGTCCTATGACGCGACGCAGGAGGTGCGGTTTGCCGTCGTGATGTTCGGGGGAGTTTCTCTCGCCGTGTACATGAACGGGATCACGCAGGAGTTGTTGAACATGGTTCGTGCGACGGCGCCGGCGGCCGCGGCTGGCGTAGGGGGAACGGAGACCCGTCTCGACCGGGCGGCGATCCGCACCAACAGTGCGCTTCTGACTGACGAGCAATTAGAAAGCACCCAGCGCGTGTACCGGAAGCTGGGCCAGGCGCTGTTTCACGGCCGATTGCCCGGCGCGGAGGCTTCGTTGGGAGGGCCGGTGCGGACGAGGATTGTCATCGACATCCTTTCCGGAACATCGGCGGGCGGGATCAACGCGGTTTATCTGGCCAAGGCGCTGGTGAACAACCAGAGCCTGGACGAACTCAAGCAGACGTGGCTCGGGAAGGCCGATATCGACACGCTGCTTAATGATGCCCGCTCGGACCAATCCGCCTACCCGGTGCGCACGCCGCCCACCTCGCTGCTGAACAGCCAGCGCATGTACGGACTGCTCTATGAGGCATTCGAAGGCATGGATGCCAATCAACCGGTTGGTGTGCCGCTGGCCGAGGAACTGGATCTATTTGTGACCATGACGGATCTGAACGGAATGCCGGCGCCGATTTCGCTGGCTGACATGATGATCGAGGAACGGGTCCACAAGGCTTCGTTCCATTTCGTCTATGGTCCGAGGCGGGCCGGAAGTCCGAACGACTTTCGCAAGCCATTCAATCCGATGCTGGCGTGCGCCTCGCGGTCGACGTCGTCGTTCCCGTTCGCCTTCGAGCCGATGACGCTCGAAGATGTGGACCGCATGTTGCCGGGCATGTCGCTGGCGATTGCGGACCGGCCCGATCATCCGTTTCGCAAGTTCTTCGCGCAGTTTGAGCGGAACCATCCAGGGATGAGCTTCGTACGCAGGCCGCTGGCTGACGGCGGGTACCTGGCGAATAAGCCTTTCAGCTTCGCCGTCGACCTGATTAAAATGCGCACGGCGTCGGTGCCGGTCTGCCGGAAGCTGCTGTTTTTGGATCCGTTCCCTGAGATGAAGAGCGAGGTGCGAAGGACGCGGCAGAACATCGATTTTCTCGAGAACACGCTGGATGCGGCGAGCACGCTTCCGCGGTATCAGACGATCTGCGAGGACATCGAACGGCTCAGCGAGTACAACCGTGCGGTGGATGCGGCGCAGGCGCTGGGGCGGGAGATCGAAGAGCAGTCGCCGGAACGGATTCGTAAATGCGCGAAGGCGCCGGGAACGGAATCCTACGAGGGGCGCGGGCTGTCGAGCATGCTGGATCAGCATGGGGATTGTTTTCTGGCCTATCACCGGTTGCGGGTTGCGGCCGTCACAGCGGACCTTGCCGAGTTGACGGCCAGTCTGCTCCGCCTCACCGATACCCCCACCAACGCTTACGCGATGCACCTGTTGATCGACGCCTGGCGGAAGGAACGGTATGCGCTCGAGGCGGGGGAAGACCGGCCGACTGAGAATTACTATCTGTTTGAATACGATCTCGGATTCCGGTTCCGGCGGGCCGACTATGTCCGCAACCGGATCGACAAGCTGCTGGCGGCGCTGGCCGCGGGCGATGCGGGCCGAGAAGGATTGACGAGGCTGCTGCGGGCAGCCTTGCCCGAGGCAGGCGATGCGGCCGCGGTGCTGCTGGCGAACCACGAGGAGGCCGAGGCGGAGCTTTACCGGCTGCGCGATGCGGTGGAGAACGTGAAATGGCGGCTGAGCTACGAGCGCGAGTCGCTGGTGCTGGCGGCCACGGGCCGGGATGTCGGGCAGACCATAAACCGGTTCCGGGATGAGCTGGTTGTGACGCTGAAGGCCACGGGGCTGACGCCGGACGATCTTGCCTGGGTTCTGCAGCCGGTGACCGCCGAAGAGTGCCGGCAGAGGGCGGAGATTCTGTATGCCACCGGCGAGCGGCCCGGTGTGGCGCCGCGCCCGATCTCCGAGAAGATGCGCGAGGCCGCCGGACAACTTGCCGGCTGGTTCGGAGCGCTGTTCCGAAACCCGGAGGTGAATCTTCGGCGGGAACTGCGCCGCGTGAGCGAGTCTCAGCGCTCCGCCACGGGCATCGTAAACGAGTTTGCCGGCGTCCACTACGAATTCTTCGACTGCCGTGACATGCTGAGTTTCACCGTTCTGCAGGATCAGCTTTCCGGCGAAGCCTCCGCGGTGGAGATCTATCGGGTGAGCCCGCTCGATGCGAAGCGATTGCGGCTCAACGCCGATCCGGACGCGTTGCAGAAGCTGGCCGGCGACGCGCTGTTCGCCTTCGGGGCTTTTCTTAGCCATGAGTGGCGCGAGAACGACATCCTGTGGGGACGGCTGGACGGCGCGGAGCGGATCATCAAGGCTCTTCTGCCGGACGAGGCGGACGAAGGCTGGCGGAACCAGTTATGCGATGAGGCGTTCCGCATCATCGTCGAGGAAGAGTTCAGGCCGCACCGGACGGCGGAACTCATCGGGCCGCTGGTGGACTACCTGCGCCAGCGGATCGATCCGGCCGGGACGAAGAAATTGACTGCAGATCAGTTCCTGCGGGCTGCTTTGGCCGAGGCCGCCACCGATGAAGGTTCGGGCCTGGTCCGGCATCTGCTAAGAACCGTTGCCGACGATGCCGCGCGGCTGGAAGTCTTCCGCGCGTATTACGTCAAGCCGCCCGCGCCGCCGATTTCGGAGTCGCTGACGCGGCTGCGGAGGGCGCTGCGGATTTTCGGCAACATGCTGAAGGGGCTCGATGGCGGAGAAGGTCCGTTCGCACGGCTCGGCGGGTTGATCGCGAACACCGGATGCTGGCTGGCCCGGTTTGCGGAGTTCTCGATCCCGCAGCGCGTCCCGAACGTTTTTCTGCGGTACTGGGTGCAACTGCTGCTAGCCATCGGGATTGTGCTGGTTGTGGGTGGAGCGGCGTTCTATCAGGAAGTGGAGACGATGGGATGGGTGGTGCTCGGGATTGCGGGGGCGACGGGATTTCTGAGCAGCTTGGTGGCACGGTGGCTGCGGCGGCGGCCGGTGGGGAGGCTAATCGCCGGAGTCGCCGGCGGGGTTGTCCTCGGGGTGGCGATCTTTTTTGTGTTACTGGCGAGGTTCCAGTGCTATCTGCCGGATGGGGCCTGGAAGGCGCCTCTGCACGCGGTCCTCAGCATGACGGATCGCCGGTGCGAGAACGGGAAGCCGCCGGCGACGAAATGAGGGCCGCCGGGCTCCGGGTTTTTGGGGGGAAGGGTACCTGTTCTTAGCGGGCGGCGAGAAGCGCGCGGAGGTGGCGAGCCCGCTCGGGGGAACGAAGCTGGCGGAGGGCCTTGGCTTCGATTTGTCGGATGCGCTCCCGGGTGACGTCGAACTCCTGGCCGATTTCCTCGAGCGTGTGCTCGCGCTCGCAGCCGATGCCGAAGCGCAGGCGGATGACCTTCTCCTCCTTGGGAGAAAGGGTTTTGAGGATGTTGGCGGTTTCGTCGCGGACGTTGGTGTCGATGACGGCGTCCACGGGCGAGCCGACCCAGCGGTCTTCGATGAGATCGCCCAAGGCGGATTCGCCGTCGCGGCCGACCGGGGTTTCGAGCGACACCGGATCGCGCGAGATGGTCTTCAGCTTCTGGACCTTTTCGACCGGGATGTCCATGCGGCGGCCGATTTCGTCGTTGGTGGGGGCGCGGCCAAGTTCCTTTTCGAGTTCGCGCGTGGCGCGAAGGAACTTGTTCATGCTCTCGTTCATGTGCACTGGAATGCGGATGGTGCGAGACTGGTCCGCGATGGCGCGGGTGATGGCTTGCCGGATCCACCAGGTGGCGTAGGTGGAGAACTTGTAGCCGCGCCGGTACTCGAACTTGTCGGCGGCGCGCATCAGGCCGATGTTGCCTTCCTGGATGAGGTCGAGCAGGTGGAGGCCGCGGTTGACGTATTTCTTAGCGACGGAGACGACCAGGCGGAGGTTGGCCTCGACCAGATCTTTCTTGGCTCGTTCGGCTTCGATTTCGCCGTGGCGGATGACGGCGAGGCTGTGTTTCAAGTCAGCCAGCGGCGCGCCGGCGACGACTTCGCGCTTTTTGATCTCACGGCGCAGTTCCCGGACGCGGGTGACGCTCGCGGGGCCGCCGCGCTCTTCGAGTTTCCGTGCTTCCTGATCGAGGTGGTTGATTTCCTCGACCGCGCGCTCGATTTCCTTAGAGAACAGCTTCCACTGGTTGGCCAGGAAGGGGACCTTGCGGATCGCCCGCGACAGTTCCACCTTGGCGCGCATGAGCTTGGCGGTCAGCTTCTTGCGCAGTTTCTTGTTGATTTGCGCGGTGGCGCTGAATTTTTCCTGCACCTGCTGGAGCTTCTTTTGGAGCGTGCCAACATCGGCGAAATCCTGCCGGACTTCGGCCTGGCGCTTGGTATCGGCGGGACTGCCTTCCTCGACATCCCCCAAATCGGCGTAGTGGTCGAGTTCCGCCGAGCCTCGCTTCAGGTTTTCGGCGATTTCCACCACGAGGTTCTGGACCAGAGCGGACCGGCTGATGGCCTTCTGCATCCGCAGTTTGCCGCGTTCCATGCGCCGCGCCAGGTCGACTTCGCCCTCGCGCGTGAGCAGCGGGACCGCACCCATTTCACGCAGATAAACCCGGACCGGGTCGTCGGTGTAAATCGACTCCTCGGCCGGGGCTTGGCCATGGAACTCCTCACCTTCGCCAGCTTCTTCCGCTTGGAAAAACCCCGTCTCCTCATCGAACGGAATACCGAGGGAGCTGGGATTCTCCGTTATAAATTGATCTTCGAAATGGTCCACTGAATGATCACCTTCCCCCGCGACCGCAGAGGCAAAGCCTGATTCCATCCACGCAACGATTCGCGCCGCGACACACCACGGGCGTCCACCTAGCTCGGATTACTGGTCTGACGTCTGTCGCGGAACGCTGCCTGCAGTATAGCATCTAACTTACGCCAAGGTAAGCCCCTATTTACAAAGATGTCGCGGCCCGTCTTTGGTTACAGGATTCACCGCGCCCGATCCAGGATGTCTTTCCTTTCCCGGACCGGTTCAACCTCGCTTCTGATAAACCAGATGCTTAAGCTCTTCAAAAAACGCCTCCACGTCCTGAAAGTCGCGATAAACCGATGCAAATCGCACGTACGCGATTTTATCCAAGCCGCGCAAGCGTTCCATAAGGATTTCCCCGACCTCGGTGGTCGGCATCTCCCGGTCCGCGGTATCGGCGAGCTTGCTTTCTACTTCATCGACCAGTTCGGCCAGCTTCGCCATACTGACCGGGCGCTTTTCGCAAGCTTTCAGGAGGCCGTTCAGGATCTTTTGCCGGTCAAATTTCTCGCGCCTCCCATCCTTTTTGACGACCATATAGGGAATTTCGTCTGACCGTTCATAAGTAGTGAATCGCCGTTCGCAGTTCAGGCACTGGCGGCGGCGGCGGATCAAGTCCCCTTCCTTGCTTTCGCGCGAATCGATGACGCGATCAGTCTTCTGGCCGCAAAACGGGCATGTCATACTACCACATCTTCCTCGATCTGTTTTGCGATTCTCCAGCCGATCCCCTGCTTCATGGCCAGCAGAACGCCCACCGGCACCACGGGCAGATAGGCCACGGCCCAGAGCAGGATCGCCACCGCCGAGGCGGTCTCGATGCGGAGTCCGAAGACTTGGTTGAGCACGAGAACCGAAGCCACCTGGAAGCCTCCGCCGATGCCCGGGATCTGCACGGCGGCGCCAAAGGAGACCAGGCCGAGGAACACCGCCGTTTGGGGGAGTGAATAGCCGGAAGTGGCCGCCAGGGCGTGGAACATGCAGAACATCGAGGCGAGCAGGACGCTCCAGACGAGGACGCTGTAGCCGGCGATACTGCCGAGCAGGGAGGTGCTCATGGTGGCGCCCATGCCCTCCGCGAAGGATTTCGTAAGCGACTGAATTTTAAGCTGAAAAGAGGCAGGCAGGAAGCCGAGCGCGGCGCTGAGCCGGTCGGGGGTGGAATTGGAGAAGCGGCGCAGGCCGAACAGCAGCCCGAGGCAGACCAGGCCGATGCCGGCGCTTACGTAGCCTCCGGCGCGGAAGACGAAGCGCAGGCCAGGGCCAAGGTGAAGGCGGGCGGCGGGCACCACGGCGAGGGCGAAGCCGAAGATGGCGAGTACCATCAGCAGGTCGAAAATGCGCTCGAGCAGCCAGATAGCTATCTGGGAGGAAAAGCTGACTTTTTCTTTACTGGCAATGAGATAGGGGCGCACTAGTTCGCCGGGTCGGCCGAGCAGGACCACGGCCGTAAAGCCGATCAAGGTGGCTTCGAATATACGCAGTAAAGAGGCACCGGGGCGCAGCGGCGCGAGCATCGTCCGCCACCGGAGCGCGCGGCTCCAGTACGATGCAAGGATAAATCCTATGGATGCGGCGAGCCAAGTCCAGCGCACGCCGGCCAGCGCATGCCAGAACACGTCCCAGGCGAAATGGGAGCCACGCAACCGGAATGCGACGAACAGGACCAGCACGGCCAGTAGGGCCGCGGCGATCAGCGTCCGCTGCTTGGTCGATCCGGCGATGTTCGGCCCTCCAGCCCCATTATGTGGCGATGAACCGCTTTCGTGGCGTATTTCCGGCAATTTGCGCAACGCAGGCCGCGCCTTTGCGCACGGTTCCTTGTACACTAACAAAAAACGCGGCCCAGAACGAACTTCCCATGATAAATCTGCGTTTTCTCGATTGGGAGCATACGGCGGAGGATTCCTCCGCGGGACACCCGGGCTGGCGCAGGGACGCCGGAAGCGAAGGGTATGCTTCCTCGAACAGAGGCGTTTGGAAGGCAGATCCGGATGGCAACGGCAACGGCAATCACGGCGGAGAGGGCGACCTGGAACTGGGCGCCTGCCGCGTCCGGGCGCTCGAACGCAGGGATGGGGGAGCGCTTGGATGCTGATGCCCAACTCGTAGCCCGATGTCTTGCTGGCGAGGATACCGCGTGGGAAGGTCTGGTCGGAACCCATGCGCGGCGCGTATACTCGATCTGCTATCGGTTCACCGGAAAAGATTCCGAGGCCCAGGACCTGGCGCAGGAAGTGTTCCTGCGCGTGTTCCGGAACCTGTCGAGCTTCCGGGCGGGCGAAGGGTCGTTCGCGGTGTGGCTGGGGAGGCTGACCAGGAATCTGTTAATCGATCATTACCGGCGCACGCGGAATGAGCGCGTGACGGACTCGATTGAAGACCAGATGGCGTACCTGGAGGAAAAGGGCACGGCGATCGGGCGCACCGATGGGCTGCTGGCCGGACGCGAAGCGAGCGATGTGCTGCGCGCCGGGCTGGCCAAGCTTTCGCCGGAGCTGCGCGAAACGGTGATCCTGCGCGACATTGAGGAGCTCGATTACAAGGAAATCGCCCAGGTGCTGCAAGTGCCCGAAGGAACAGTGAAGTCGCGGCTGAACCGCGGACGGAGCGAGTTGGCGCGCATTTTGAAGCGGCAGGGGGTGCGGCTATGACCTGCGCCGAAGCCGAAATCCTGCTCTGCGATTATCTCGACGGCACGCTCGTCGGGGGCTCGCGCGCGGAGCTCGAAGCGCATCTGGCCGGCTGCGAGGGCTGCCGGGCGATGTATTTCGACATCCGTGGCGCGGTGGCCTTGATCGGCCGGGCGGAGTCCGCCACGCCGCCGCCGGAGCTTCTGACGCGCATTCTGCACGAGATGCCTGGCCGGGACTTTGTCCGCCGGGCCGGTTTCTGGCGGCGGCTGCGCTCCGGGTGGTTCGCGCCGGTGCTGAACCCGCGCTATGCGATGGGCATGGCAATGACGATCCTGTCGTTTTCGATGATTTTCAAATTCGCGGGGATCGAGCCGCGGCAATTGAAGCCGGCGGATCTGGATCCGGTGAAGGTGTGGGCTGTGGTGGACACGCGCGCGCACCGCACCTGGGACCGGGCCAGGAAATACTACGAGAATCTGCGTGTGGTAATTGAAATTCAATCACGGCTCAGCGATTGGGCCGAGCAAAGCGACGCGGCGGCGCGATCTCGCGTCCAGAAGTCCAACGCCGCGCCGCAAGGGAGGGATGGAAAATGAACTGTGCCACTCATACGGAAACCCCGGCCGTGGCCTACTGCCGCACCTGCGGCGCCCCGGTCTGCGAACAATGCAAGCGAGTCGAAGGCGGGGCCGTCTTCTGCCCCAGCCATGCCTCGGCGGCCGCGGCCCCGACGGATTCGCCCTATACCTCTCCCTACGCCACGCCGGCGCCGCGGCCGGCTGCGCCCGACCTGAGCGCCTCGCCGGGGCTCGCTTTCCTTCTCGGGTTGATCCCCGGCGTCGGCGCGATTTACAACGGCCAGTATGTGAAGGGACTGGTGCACGTCATCGTGCTGGGTGTGCTGATCAGCATCGTCAGCTCGGACAGCGCAGGCGGTTTCGAGCCGGTGTTCGGCATGCTCATCGGCGTGTGGGTGTTCTACATGGCCTTCGAGGCCTACCACACCGCGCGGCGGCGGCAGGCGGGGCTGGCACTGGATGAATTTTCGAGCCTGGTGCCGCTGCGTCGCGAGCGGCGTGGCGTCCCGGTGGGACCGATCGTGCTGATCGCCATCGGCGCGCTGTTCCTGATGAACAACCTCGACGTGGTCCACTTCAGCCAGATCGTCCGTTACTGGCCGATCGGGCTGATCGGTCTTGGCGCCTACATGCTCTATGAGCGCATGAGCGGGCCCGCGCCGGTTGAGCCGCCTCCTTCGGAGTTCTCCCGTGAACACTAGGATCTCGGACCTGGCGCGTGCGCTCCGCGGCCCGGTTCTGCTCATCTCGGTCGGCGCGCTGGCCGCGCTGGGCCACTTCGGCCGGTTTAGCTTCGAGCAAACCTGGCCGGTGTTGATTATCATCTACGGCTTAATGAAGCTTTTTGAAATCGGCACGCGCCGGCCCGCCGCGCCGCCCCCATTCGCTGGAGGTCCCGTATGAGACGCGGCTCGCTGGTCGCTCCTTTGCTACTGATCGCGTTGGGCGCGTTGTTTCTTTTTCACAACGTCTGGCCCGAGGCGCCCGTCTTCGACACGCTGGTGACGTACTGGCCGTTTCTGCTCATCGCCTGGGGCGGGTTGAGGGTGGTGGAGTTGACGTACCTGTTTCTGCGGGCGCGCCCGTTGCCGCGCAGTGGGGTCAGCGGCGGGGAATGGGCGCTGGTGACGGTGCTGTTCATCGTTGGCGCAAGCATGTGGACGTTCCACCAGCATCGGATGTGGTTCGCCAACGGCGGCGCACTCCATGGCATCATGATGGACTTCGGCGAGCCGTTCGATTATCCGCTCGCGCCGGTGGAGAAGTCCTGCGGGCAAACCCCGCATATAATCCTCGAAAATTTTCACGGCAACGC
>VFSW01012474.1_pt1 | contig 11863 bp, 19 predicted proteins | sample 5358111 | NCBI WGS metagenome assembly VFSW01 (sample SAMN11554181, study PRJNA540505) | mine drainage metagenome | isolation source: sediment from site ElyBrook_90M | place: USA: Ely Copper Mine, Vershire, VT | collected 2017 | reverse complement strand
CACGAAGCCGCTGCAGGTTGACCCTGTGTGCAGGCCCTGCAATTTCGCCCGTGGTCCAGCGCTGTACCTTAAGGCGCCTCACGTTCGATTGGCCGGGGCCTGACATGGGCACCACACCCACAGGCTCAGCCGCCACGGCCTGCCCGCGTGACGGCACTGCCATGCAGCCCGGCATCTACACCGCGCAGACGTTCAACAAGCTGCGTCCTGGCCAGACGGTGGGCACGCTGTATCCCTGCGGCCCCGGCGCGCTCGGGCAGTGCTTGAAGTGCCCGGCCTGCGGCTACTCGGAGAAGCGCTGAATGGACTTCCGCACGCAAGCCCTGCGCGACAAGGGCATAACGCCGATCCCGCTGGAAGCCTGCCCAGGCCAGCGCACACGGGACCACCACGGAGCCCCGGTCACTGCTGGCATCTGCCACTTGTGTCAGGAACGAACGTTCAGGCCAACCAGCCGCGTCCCGGTTGCGCATCGCGACGAAACGGGCGTCTTTATTTGTGCCGAGTTCCGCGCGCTAGACACGCACGCCCCCGTCGCCAGTGTGGGCGCTGAATCGGGTGGTGTCGGTGCGGCGGGCCATAGAACGAATGATCCCCGTGAATCAGGGGGCGGAATACCCCTAGAAGCATTGAATCAGGGGCCACGTCTTAGGGGGCGTGCTTGGTGTGCTGGCGAACAGACGGAGCAATCATGACCATCGGCCGCCCTCTCGCGCTGTACGACTACAAGGGCCAGCGCCTGACAGCGCTGCAACTGGCAGAGATTGCAGATTGCACGCCATGCGCGATGCGCAAGCGCTTGATGACGCGCACGCCCGAGGATGCTGTAGCCGCTGGCCCGCTGGACCCGCGCAACGTGCCGGGGCTGTACCCGTATCAAGGCCAGATGCTGACCACGCGGCAGCTTGCCATGCTGGCCGGGTGCGATACGCGGGCCATGCGCAGGCGGCTGGCCATCCACGACACAGAGGCAGCGGTAGGCATGGGTCCACCGTGCAGCACGCGGCACAAGCTGCTGACGAAGCCGCCGAAATTGCAGAAGCCCAAGCCGCCGCCGAAGGTCAAGGCCGCGCCGAAGGTCCGCGTGAAGAAGCCCGCCACGCCAAAGCAGACGGCCCAGCGCGAGACGCTGAAGGCCAAGCCAGCGGGCCGCAAAACGCCGGTCTACGCCAAGCTGGACAAGTCAGCGCCGGCCATCTGCAACGTCAAGCCGCAAGTGAGCCCGCCGCCGCCTGGCCGCTTTGAGGTGACAGGCCCGGTGATGCGGGTCATCAACAGCAACGAGTGCAGCGCCTGGGCTCGGGCTGCTACGGGGGGATGAGCATGGCGACATTGCACCTGCCTCTGCTTTGCCGGTTCACTGGCAAGCGGGGATTTAAGACAGTGAGCGCAAGGGTCATTGACGTGGCGCCGCACTTGGCGCACATCGCCAGCTTTGCGATCCACAGAATCAGCGGCGGCTTCTACACAACCTGGCGCATCAGCAACATTGAGACGGGCGCCAGTCTGGCGTCGTGTGACCACGACAGCGCGGCCGCGTGCGAAGTGCTGGCGCGCGAATTCTTGGCGAAGAGGGCCGCGCCTGAGATGAGTAAGGCGCTGGCGAGTTGGGCTCCGAAGCACAAGGCCGCGTGATGCAGCAATACGCCCTGACATTCGAGCCGCTGGCCCGCAGCAGCGACCCCAGCACCAGCCACGCAGCCGCGAAGCGGCGCATTCAAATCCCCATCAGCACATTGAGAGAAATGCTGCGCCTGGATGCCGAATCCGGCCGCTTGTTCTGGATGGAAAGGCCGCGTCATCACTTCTCGTCTGAGAAGTCTTGGCGCATCTTCAACAGCCAGTTTGCGGGCAAGGGGTGCGGTAGTCCGGAGGGGAACGGCTATCTGCAGTGCCGCATCACAGTCGATGGCAAGTGCCAGCTGGTCAAGGCCCATCGGATTGTTTGGGCGCTGCACTACGGATCGTGGCCCGCAGATCAGCTTGACCACATCAACATGGACCGCAAAGACAACAGGCCAGTCAACTTGCGCGAGGCAACCAATGAGCAAAACCAACGGAACAGGGCTTGCCGCGCCGGGTCACTGACTGGCGTTAAGGGGGTGAAGTTTGACCGCGCACGCGGCAAATTCATGGCCCGCATCACCGTGTCAGGCAAGGAAATGCACCTGGGCCGATTTGACACGCTGAATGAGGCTTCGCTCGCTTATGCCGAGGCCGCCAAGTCTCTACATGGAGAGTTTGCGCGGCCGACTGGCAAGACGGTGCTGAGCACGACCGGGCGCGCTGAGCGGGAATGGGCGGTGGTGGGCTGATGGCTGGCGGCATCGACTGGTTCCGCTGGCACCACGGCAGCGTGACCGACCCCAAGTTTCAACTGGTCGCCAGAAAAGCGGGCGTGAGGCTTGGTGACGTGTTGGCGGTGTGGGCCTACATCCTGGAGGCGGCCAGCGCAGCCACGGAAAGGGGTCAATTTGGCGAGATCGACTGTGAGGCTGTGGATTGCATGCTGGACATGCACGACGGCGCCACGGCGGCCGTTCTTGCCGCGATGGAGTTGCGCCAGTTGACCGAGGGCGGAGCCGTGACGGCATGGCAGAAGCGGCAGCCCAAGCGCGAGCGCCCGGAAGACGACACAGCAGCAGAGCGCAAGCGCAACCAGCGTGCGCGCGATGCAGCCACCGAAGAACACGTCACGCCACGTCACGCCACGTCACACCAAAAAACGCCTAGAGGAGAGGAGAGTAGAGAAGAACCTTCTTCTCCTACGTCGAAGAAGGGCGCGCGTGCCGCGCCTGCCCCCCAGGTTGACCGGCCGGGTGATGTTGCCGAATCCGTGTGGCGTGATTGGCTGGCGCTGCGCAAGGCCAAGAAGGCGCCCGTGTCACCGACAGTGTTGGACGGCGCGGTAGCCGAGTCCGCCAAGGCTGGCATGACCCTGGAAGCGTTCCTGCGGGTCTGGGTGGCCCGTGGGTCGCAGGGCCTGCTGGCCGAGTGGCTGAAGCCGCACGAGCGACCGCCCCCGAACGGCGGCGAGACGCCCCGAGAGCGCGCAGCCCGGGAGAAGGTTTTTCGCATGTCTGGCGGCCTCATGGGGGCCAAACCGTATGGAGCAACGAGTGACATCATCGACATCAACATCCCCGCGCTGGGTTGACGTGCTGTTCACCCGGCTCATGGTGCGCTACGGCGACGCCTGGGCGCGGAAGTGGGAAGGCATCCCGGAGGATGCGTTGAAGGCCGATTGGCATGAGCAGCTGGAAACAGTCTTCGCGGCACGCCCGAAGGCCATAGCCCACGCGCTGAACAACCTGCCTGCCGACTTCCCGCCGAACAGCGAGCAGTTCCGAAAGTTGTGCACCGGATTCCCGGAGTACATGCCGGCGCTGGCAGCACCAGCCGTCAAGGCTGCGCCGGAAGTGGTCGCCAAGGTCATGGAATCGGTCACCAGCAAGCCGCTGGACCACGACGGGCCCAGGGCCTGCGCGGACGCGCTGCGCGCCCGCCGTGAGCGGTCCGGTGGGAAGCTTGGTCTGCCGCAGAAGGCGCAGCTTGAGGCGCTGGAGTCCATCGGGAAATGAGAACCCGAACAGCCGTGCGCATCGGCGCAGCAAACCGCGACACCGTGAAGGACACGATCCTGGCCGCGGGCCACGTCGGCATCAACCTGCGCCAGGCAGCAAAGGTGACCGGCTTCAGCTTGAACACGATCAAGTGGCACGCTGCTGCGCTGATTGCCGCTGGCGTGATCGAACGCAGCGGCCCGCCAAGCCAAGTCGTGAAGTACGGAGCGCCTGGCATTGCCAGCAGGCCGGAACAACAGGACGGCAACAGGTGGCCAGCCCCTGCGTGCAGCGTTTGGCGGTACGCGGATGGGATGGACAGGATCGCAAGGGAGGCGCGGTGAGCGACTTTTACAACCCGCACGAACACCGCACCGCGCGCAAGCTGCACCAATGCACCTACTGCGCAGAGCCGATTGCGCCAGGCGAAAGCTACGTGTTCCAGAAGGGCAACTATGACGGCCGCTGGTACGAGAACAAGATGCACCCGGAGTGCTTTCAGGAACTGTGCGACGACGGCGAAGGCGAGTTCACGGCGTACAGCAACGAGCGTCCTCGAGTCGAGGCATGAGGGCCGCCCGCATCGACGCCAACCAGCCCGCCATAGTGCAGGCACTGCGCGCCATCGGGTGCTTTGTCCAGCCGCTTCACACGGTAGGCCAGGGCGTGCCGGATCTTCTGGTGGGCCACGCTGGCAGGACTTACATGATCGAAGTCAAGGATGGTTCCAAGCCGCCCAGCGAGCGCCGGCTGACACCTGACCAGCAGGTATGGCACAGAGACTGGCGCGGCGGCCCGCTGTGCGTGGTCTGTGACGTAGAGAGCGCAATTCGCGCGGTGAGGGTCGGATGAACAGACCAACGATGTCCTTCAACTGGGCCGAGATCGTGGAGCAGCTTCTAGACGCTGGCGTCAAGGCGAGCAGCATCAACGGCGGCCAGATCACGCACCGCGTCATCCACCACTACCGCCGCGGCGTTCAACCGCTGCACTGGCGCGGGGAGATGATGATTGCAGCGTGGTGCGCCCACTTCGGCAAGGCGAAGGACGAGGCGCCCCAGTGTCCTGTCGTCCGCGGGCATCGCGTAGACCGCAGGCTGGACCCGGGGCCGCGTATCGACTCGCTGCCGCAGTGGCCGGTGGCTGTGCCGATGAGCGTCAAGCCGCTGCGCAAGAAGCCCGGGCCTAAGCCGAAGATCAGGGAGGCGGCGTGACGCCGAAGCAAGAGGCATTCGTCCGCGAGTACCTGATCGACCTGAATGCGACTCAGGCAGCGACCAGGGCTAGCTACAGCGCACGGACTGCCAATGAGCAGGGTGCGCGACTGCTAGCGAATGTTAGTGTGCGCTCCGCTTTGACCGAAGCCATGCAGGCGCGGGCTGAGCGTACAGAGATCACCGCTGACCGCGTGCTGAAGGAGTTAGCCCGCATCGCTTTCTTCGACATCCGCCGCCTCTACAACGATGACGGCAGCATGAAGGCCCCGCAGGATCTAGACGACGAGGCCGCGGCTGTTCTGGCCGGGGTGGATGTCACCGAGGAATTCGACGGCAAGGGTGAGAAACGGAAACTGGTCGGATACACCAAGAAGGCCAAGGTATTCGACAAGGGCGCCGCGCTGACGCTGGCCATGCGCCACCTGGGCATGCTCAAGGACCGGCTGGAAGTCGAGGACGTGACGGACCGCGCCGAGCAGATGCGCAAACGCAGGGAGGCAAGGCTTGCCCAAGAGCGATCCGCTGGCTGACGAGATGGAGGAATACGCGGCCGACCCGGCGGGCTTCGTCAAGGACGCCTATTCGTGGGGTTCGGGGGCGCTTGAAAAGCACACCGGGCCGCGGATTTGGCAGGCGCGCACGCTTGACCGGATAGGGGCGCACCTTCGCAACCCGGCCACACGATGCACGCCGCTCCGAATCGCCATTGCGTCCGGTCACGGCATAGGCAAGTCGGCCTTCATTTCTATGGTGCTTACCTGGGGCATGTCGTCCTGCCCTGAGGCGCGCGCCGTGGTCACCGCGAACACAGACGGCCAGTTGCGCACCAAGACATGGCCCGAGGTTTCCAAGTGGGCCAAGCTGGCAAACAACGCCGATTGGTGGTCCATCCCGGCCACGGCCATGTACGAGCGAGACCATGAGAAGTCTTGGCGCGCTGACGCAACTCCATGGAGCGAGAACAACACCGAAGCCTTCGCAGGCCTGCACAACGAGGGCAAGCGCATCATCCTGATATTCGATGAGGCGTCGAAGATCGCGGACACGGTTTGGGAGGTCGCAGAGGGTGCGCTGACCGATGCCGACACCGAAATCATCTGGCTCGCCTTCGGCAACCCAACACAGAACACCGGTCGGTTCCGCGAGTGCTTCGGAAAGTACCGGCATCTGTGGATCACGGACCAAATCGACAGCCGCACGGTGGAGGGTACGAACAAGGAATATCTGGACGAGCTAGTCAACACGCACGGGCTGGATTCCGACATCGTGAAGGTGCGTGTCCTCGGGCAGTTCCCGGCGCGTAGCGTCAGCCAGTTCATCGGTACTGACGTTGTGCAAGAAGCCCAGGCCCGACAACTGCCTATCAAAGACCAGGGAGCCGCGTGCATCCTTGGCGTGGACATTTCCCGCTTCGGCGATGACCAATGCGTGATCCGTGGCCGCATGGGGCGTGACGGCCGGGTGATCCCGCCGATCAAGTGGCGCGGCATGGATACGGTGTTCAGCGCGCACAAGGTGGCCGAGGCTATCCGCGCGTATAACCCCGATGCCGTGTTCATAGACGGCGGCGGTGTTGGAGGTGGTGTCGTGGACATCCTCAAGAGCCAGGGCTACAAGGTGATCGAAGTCAACTTCGGGTCAGCCGCCCGTGAGTCGCTGAAGTACGCCAACAAGCGGGCCGAGATGTGGGCCAACATGCGCGACTGGCTGCCCACCGGAGTGATCGACCAGGACATGGAGTTGCAGGACGATCTGGTAGGCGTCGAATACCACTTCGACAAGGACGGCCGGCTGCTGCTGGAGAAGAAAGAGGACATGAAGAAGCGCGGCCTGGCCAGTCCTGACAACGGCGACGCGCTGGCCCTGACCTTCGCTGAGCCTGTGCAGCGCAAGGATCTGCGGACCTCTCGCTACAGTCTGGCTCGCAACCAGCAGTCAGTGACCGACTACAACCCGATCTAGGGCAATCCGTTCGCCGCGCGTTTGGGGACATTGATGGCCAATGTCATCCCAACGTCCATTCGGCAAGTACAGCCCTAGCGTCAAGGCGTCGTACAACCCAGCTGTCGCACCGCACGACCCCGTTTTGACTGGGCGCGCAAACACGCCACACAACCGCGACCCGTTCCTCCCCAGGAACCCGGGAGCGCCGACCGCGCCGCCGCCGCCGATCATCGAAGACACCGAAGGACGGCAGCAAGACACGGCCGACATGCTGCGCCGCCGCCGCGGCCGCGCTGCCTCAGTGCTGACCGATGGCAATGCAGGCGTGCCGATGACCGCCAGCAAGACGCTGCTGGGCCAGTGATGCTTGACATCGAGCAACTAGGGAAGCGCCTGGAGCGTGAGAAGTCCAAGCGCACCAACTTCGACACGGTGTGGCAGGAGATCGCCGAACGTGTGTGGCCGGCCATGGCCGACTTCAACACGACCCGGACGCCTGGCGCCAAGCGCACGGAAAAGATGTACGACGGCACCGCGGCTCTTGCTGCGCAGAAGGCCGTGGCTGCAATCTCCGCGTTCGTGTGGCCCAGCAACCAGCGATACCAGCGGCTGACCACCAACGACAAGGCGCTCAACAAGATCAACCGGGTGAAGATTTACCTGGATGAAGTGACCGACATCCTGTTCCGCGCCCGCTACAGCCCGCGCGCCAGCTTTGAGGCGCAGATGGGTGAGGTCGGGCTCCAGCATTTCGTGTTCGGCACCGGGCTCATGTTCATTGGCGACGACGTGAAGCGCCAGGCCATCAGCTACAAGTCGCTCCACTTGGGGCAGACCTACATCAGCGAAGGCATGGAAGGCCGCGTTGATACGGTGTACCGCTGCTGGCCGTGGAGCCTGCGCCAGATCGAACAGCGCTGGCCCGGCAAACTGCCCGACAAGCTGCGCGAGCGGCTGACCACGCACCCCGACGAAGAGCACGAGGTCTGCCACGCGGTGTTTCCGCGCACGGACTACGCACCGGACCGCATCGGATACCCGGGCATGCCATGGGTGTCGGCCTACTGGCTACCGCGTGAGAAGCAGATGCTGGAAGAGGGCGGCATGCACACATGGCCCTTCAGTGTGCTGCGCTACGCCACCAGCCCCGGCGAGGTCTACGGCCGCGGCCCGGTGTGGATGGTGCTGAGCAACATCAAGGTGTTGATGGCTCAAAAGCGCGACGTGCTGAAGGCTGCACAGAAGGTCATCGACCCGCCGCTCTTGGCCTATGACGACGGGTCCATGCCGTTCAACCAAGTGCCGGGCGCCATGAACTACGGCACGCTGGACGCGCAGGGCAATCAACTGGTCAAGCCGCTCATCACCAACGCCAAGATCGACATCGGCCTTGAGATGATGGACAAGGAGCGCGAGATCATCGCCTCCGCTTCGATGATGGATGTCTTCCGCGTGCTGGTCGAGAACCCGCAGATGACGGCCACGCAGACACTGGAACTGATGAATGAGCGCGCCATCCACATGGCGCCCGTTGCTGGCCGGATCGAGTCCGAGGGCCTGGGGCCGCAGACTGAGCGCGAACTTGACATCCTCATGAGGGCGGGTCAGTTGCCCGAGATGCCGCCTGAACTGCTGGAAGCACAGGGCGAATACCAGATCGAGTACACCAGCCCCATGCGCAAGGCCATGCGCGCGAGCGAGGCCATCGCCATCGCCCGCACCATGGAGCAAGTGGCACCCATGGCGCAGATGGACCCCACGGTGCTGGACGTGTTCGACGTGCACGCAGCGGCCCGCGAGATTGCGGAGATCCAAGGCGTCCCCGCAAAGATCCTGCGCGACGAAGAAGCCATGAAGGCACTGAAGGAACAGCGCGCCGGCCAGCAGGAGGCAGCGCAGTTGCTTGAAGCCGCGCCCGTGGTCAGTGACACCGCGGCGAACCTCGCCAAATTGCAAGCCTCTGGCGGCTTGGTCCCGGGCCTGTGAGCGTCCGCGACACCGTAGGCGCCTACCGCGCCTGCTTCCGAGTCACCACGCGGGGCAAGGACAAACTGACTCCAGTGGCTGAGATCGTGCTCGACGACCTTGCGCGCTTCTGCTACGTCAACCGCAGCACCAGCGCCAGCAACGCTATGGCTATGGCTGTGGCTGAAGGCCGCCGCCAGGTGTGGCTGCACATACAGCACAAATTGAACCTGACAGATGCGCAGGTGGATCGCATCGCCTACCAACCGGAGCCTACCGATGACTGAAGCCGCCGCACCCTCTGTTGAAACCGCCGCCGCTGCTGTTGCTGCGCCCGCCGCGCCTGCTGTCAGTGCCGTGTCGTGGCTGGCCGCTGACGTGGCCCCTGAACTGGTGGGACACGCTCAAAACGCAGGATGGCAGACCCCGGCCGATGCCGTGAAGTCGCATCACGAACTGCAAAAGCTGTTCGGCGCCGACCGCCACGGGCGGACCATCGTGGTCCCGAAGGAAGACGCGGCGCCCGAGGAATGGGCCAAGTTCCACGAGAAGTTGGGGCGCCCGGCTGATGCCAAGGCCTACGGCATCGCTGTGGCTGAAGGAGCAGACCCGAAGTTTGCGGACGGCTTCACGGCCAAGGCGCACGAGTTGGGCCTGTCCACCAAGCAAGCCCAGGCGCTGGCCGGCTGGTATGGCGAGTTCGGCGGTGCCGCGAGCGCAGAGCAGGCAGCGGCCACTGAAGCCGCGTTGGCCTCTGAACACCAGGCGCTGGCCAAGGACTGGGGCACCGGTCCCGAAGCAGCGATGCGCCGCGAGTTGGCAAAGCGTGCAGCCGTGCACCTGGGCCTGGACGAAGCTGCCATTGACGCCATGGAGAAGGTGTCGGGCTTCAGCAAGACCATGAAGGCGCTGGCCAAGGTGGGCGACCTGATGCGCGAAACCGGCGGCGAGGGCCTGAACGAACTGGGCAGCTTCGGCATGACGCCAGAGGGCGCCAAGGCCAAGAAGTCGCAACTGATGGCCGACCCGGGCTGGCGCAAAGCCGCCATGAACCCGAACAGCAAGGAATGGGCCGAACTGCAGAAGATCGACTCGATCCTGGCGGCAGCCAGCGGCATGCAGTAGGGCAATCCGTTCGCTTTCAATGCGAACAAAGTGCCGCCATCGGACAAGCCGCAAGGCCCCGGTGGCAGCACGGGAAGACGTACCGGCAGGCGCACGACACGCGCAAGCGAGGCCCCCTAACGGGACAAGCCAGGCGAACACAACCCATGTTCAAACCTGACTAGGAGCGCCCACCATGGCCGCCGGTTCCACCGCTTTCTACAGCCAGCAGTACGCGTCTGCTGTCGAGCTGCTCGCGCAGCAAATGACCCCCCGTGTCGCCAGCCTGTTCACGCCCATGACGGCGGTGGGCAAGTCGGCGACTGTCGTCAACCAGATCGACGCCTTTGAAGCCGACGAGCGCTCGGGCCTCTATGACGCCATCGTCTTCGGCGCCGTCACCCACAACCGCCCGTGGGTCTACCCGCGCCATTTCGACAAGGCCATCCCGTTCGACAGCATCGAGCAGATGCAGATGAACGCGAACCCCACCAGCGAATACACGCAGGGTGTGGTGGCGGCCATCAACCGCAAGATGGACGACGAGGCCATCCGCGCCCTGTTCGCTGACCGCCTGTTGGGCGAATCGGCCGGCACCACGGAAAGCTTTTCGTCCAGCTACCAGGTGTCCGTGTCCGAAGGCGGCACGACCAGCGGCCTGAACGTCCAGAAGATCCAGAAGGCGCTGCAGATCCTGCGCGTTGGCGAGGTCTTCGACGGCGAACAGATCCACTGCGTGATCTCCCCCAAGCAGGAAACCAACCTGATGGACGAGATCGAAGCCACGTCCAGCGACTTCACCGCGCGCAGCCTGATCGACCGCGGCACCGTCATGGGCTCCGGCTTCATGGGCATCAACTGGGTCATCAGCAACCGCCTGCTGACTGACTCCAGCAGCTATCGCCGCGTGCCGTTCTTCACCAGCAAGGGCATGTCCTTCTGCACCTGGGACGGCGGCATGAAGACCAAGGTTTCGCAACGCGACGACTTGCGCGGCCAGCCCTGGCAGGTGTACGGCGAAGGCCACTTCGGCGCCGTGCGTCGCGACGCCAAGAAGGTCGTTGAGATCAAGTGCTCTGAAGCCTGATCCACCACTGAACAAGGAGAATTGAAATGGCAGTTGTCAACCTCAAGAGCACGGCGTCCACCAACGCCAACGCGACCCCGCGTGTGCAGAACAACGTGGGCCTGGAAGGCGGCACGATCATCCGCGCCGTCAACGGCTTTGCCAACGTCGCATCGGGCGACTCGGCAACGTCCACGTATCGCCTGGGCAAGATCCGCTCGGACGACTTCGTGGACCGCATCCGCATGGTGTCAGCCGACATCGGCACCACGACCACGGCCGACCTGGGCCTGTGGGACTTGCTGACGCACACCAACGGCGGCACGGTGGTGGACGCGGACTTCTTCGCGTCGGCTGTGGTCCTGAACGCGGGCGCCATCGACACCGACGTGACGTTTGAAGCGGCGGCGGCTGGCGGCCTCTACACCAACGGCGAAAAGCGGGTGTGGGAAGCGCTGGGCCTGTCCACCGACCCGGGCAAGGAATACGACGTGGTGATGCAACTGGTGGGCGCGGCTGACGCTGCGGGCACCGTGCTGGTCCGCGTGTACTGCGCCCGCTGATTCTCCTGGCGTCAAGCCTTCGGGGCGGCGGGCAACTGCCGCCCCATTTCTAGGAGCCACACATGGCCGACAGGTTTTATTACTGCGAGTTCGGTGCCGCCAAGCAAGGCGTGACCGAGGCGGCATCAGACAGCGCTGGCGCTGATGTGTCCGTCCGCATCACCTACGACGCTACGGCCAACAGCAAGCAGGCTGCGCTGAATTCGTTGCAGCAGATCATCGCCCGCATCACCGAAGACACCTGGCCGCCGGCTTAAGGATTACCTATGCCGATGCTCCTGTCCAACGCCAGCGCCACGGGCACCGCTTACGAGTGGGGCGGTGGCCGCGGCATCTTCTGCGCTGTTGCCACGTTCGGCGGCGGCAGTGTCACGCTGCAGTATCTTGGCCCCGATGAAACCACATGGCTGACGGCTGCCCCGGCGTTGACCGCTCCGGGCC
>VFSW01012473.1_pt1 | contig 11863 bp, 11 predicted proteins | sample 5358111 | NCBI WGS metagenome assembly VFSW01 (sample SAMN11554181, study PRJNA540505) | mine drainage metagenome | isolation source: sediment from site ElyBrook_90M | place: USA: Ely Copper Mine, Vershire, VT | collected 2017 | reverse complement strand
CCCCCCCCGCCCCCCCCCCCCCGCCCCCCAGCCTGCTCTCCCGTTATGTCATCCTGAGCGAGGCTTCCGAGTCGAAGGATCTACGCGCAGCGATGCTCTTTCCCTCTCCCGGTAGGGAGAGGTTGCGCCATCTGATGGCGCTGGTGAGGGTCCTTTAGAAAATACAATTCCGCTGTCTGCCGGACTGCGATCGCAGGGAGAAAACAGACGACCGTCGCGCCATCCTCCGCCCCCAGCAGGTTGCGCATTCTGAACAGTTAGCTTATTCAGGTTGGCTAGTGGCAACAGTCCTGAGACCGCTGATCCAGAAAGAAATCGAAGGAATGGAAGCAGGACGCTTTCAGGACTTTTGCTTAAGATTTCTGCCCTGCTATCAACAGCGCTTCAAAGGGCTTGAGCGTCATGGCCACACTGCGTCTGGCAAGACACGGCCCGGTGTCCCCGATCTAATCAAGACATTCGAGTCTGGAGAACAGGTCGGAGTTGAATGCGGAACTGAGCAAGGCTACTGGGGACCTTTAGCCGATGTCGGAAAGCTAAAGCCGTACAGAGATATCGCGAAGTGTATAGACTCTCTCGACAGGCCGGTTGAAATTGTTGCCATCGCAAGTCGAGAAATTCCGCGAAACGCTCAGAACGTCAAATCGCAAATCGCTCAAGCGTTCCAACGACAGACCCGAGCTCGGGTTACGCTGATTCAGCTCACCGAAATCAGTGATTTCTTGGATGGAAGTTTCGAAGACCCGGTCGTTCAGAAATTGATCGCCGACTATTGTCCCACTGTCGGTAACGCGCTCGGCGCTCTGAAAGACCAGCGAAAATTTCAACTGGCACAAGACGTCGCGAGAGTCCATCGGGCCGAAGGGGCGCTGCTCCTCAGCGTCGTGGAGCGGGCTGTTGAATCGCACTCGGGGGATACTGCCGCTCGTGACTATGCCTTGCGGGAACTCGAAGCCTTCTCGCGCTGCCGTGTTCCGAAAATCCCACCCTTCCGAGGCGTGCACCGCGAATCGGTCGACGCCTCGCCGCTGGTTAACCCCGGTGGAAAGGTTTGGGTGATCGTGGGACTGCCGAAGATCGGCAAGTCAAATATGCTTTTGCAACTCGCACCTCACTGGGCCGCCCTTGATGTTTGTTCTTTCGAGATCCCGGGTGACGAAGCAGGGCAGTGTGTAGGCGAGATTTCCGCGGCGTTGCTGGCTCCCGTTCTTCCCGCAAATATTCTCGGTTCTGTGATCAATTCACACCTCCTGAGACAAGAGGCATTTCTAAGGGCGACGGCACCTCCGAAACCCGTTCTGCTGGTCGTTGACAACACTGACCGTTTGCCCAAGGAAGGTATCAAACAGATTTCCGAGATCCTGAGCGATCTTAAAAACGGCGGATTAATACGTGCTGAAGTTCTGTCGTGCATTTTCTTTAGTAGCCGCTCGCTTCCTGCTTTGGCGGCCGCCGATAGCATCTTAAGTGCTCCACTCTGGACAGCAACAGAGCTTCGCCTCCTCTTGGAAAACGACAAGGACCTGGGTGGCGTACCGGGTCCTGCCGAACAATCTGACAAATACCTTGAATGGCTCGGCACTATGTCGGGCGGGCATCCTCTCTTCAGCTTGGCAGTCGCGAAAAAATGTGCGGATCTTGGGGAGCTCGTGACTGCTCGCACTAGGGGGGTGCCCGCGTTGGGCGGGGAGGAGCTGTCGAAAGACGTGCAGTCATTCCTTTATGACGACCTATTACAGGATCCGGATTCTCAGAATTTCATACAACGGCTCTCCATCCTCATCGGAAAACAGGAAGAGAAAGAGCTCGAAGTTGTTCGCGGCGTAGCTCCTAACATTGTTACTTCTCTGGCGGTTCTGCTGCATCGTTTCGGCGGATCAGTTATCGAGGGCGACGCTGCCACTGGCTACGAGGTACCGCCCGTATTCCGGGAGATTGCAAGGCCTCGAGTAGGCGTTGAAGAAATGCGCGCCGTATACCGTGATGTAGCCGATTCCCTTTTCCAGCCCGATGGTAAAGTCCTCAACGCGGAACGTGCGACTTCGAGTATAGTGCACGGCATCTTGGGAGGAGAGGAGAGTAAGCGGAAAGCAATGATGCGAACCGCCTTTCTGGTCATGACCGTTCTCAGAGATAGACCACCAACTGAACAACTCAAAGCGATCTTGGCAAGGCTGGATATTGTCGCCTTCATAATTCCGGCGGTTGATTTTGCCGGACAGCTTGCGCAGACGATAGCACAGATTGCATTAGCGATGGGTTTCCAGGTTCTAGGGGATCTCGAAAGAGCCGCAGAAATCCTCGGGAGGTTGCGCTTTGATGCTGCTCCCATAGATGGTGCTCCCCAACTTGCAAAGGAGAAATTTGTCTTACGAAGTGTCTCGATCGTCTTTAGAGCTATGTGTCTAGCGCAAAAGGATCCGGTCGGAGCTTTAAAGGCGCTTGGAGATTTGAGTCCCCTGGATTTAGCGGAAGTCCCGGATGAGTCACGCCAGGGGTTTCTCGGCCTGATTCCTGTTCTGGTTGGCCGATGTGAATATACATCAGAGACGGCAACTCTTGTCAGGCTGACCATTGGATGGATAAAGGAAAACGATTCTAAAGAAAGAGATGCCGCATTACGCATTGCTTCTGCTATTGCTGGCCGAGCGAAAACCGACGTCTTAGCCCGAGACGACATTAGTGGGGTCTTTAGTCAATCGCCTCTGAGTGCGCTTCTTCGAAGCTTCTCCCAAGGCACTTACCTCTTGGAAAGTGGCCGTGAAGCAGAGAGTCTTATCGAAATCGAGCGTTCGCTGCAGATAGCGCATGACCTGGGCATTGAGCAGGGTTCTGATATCGCCAGAATTCAACTGGCAAAAGGCGATGCGGCTTTCAGGCTTCACAATGCCGACCTTGCTCAAGATGCTTATGCCCGCGCTTTGAAAGCTGCAGCGGAACAATCTTTTGAGTTGGCCTGGTCGAGTTGGCGTCTTGGTATACTGAGGCAGGATAGCGAACTATTGCTTCGGTCCGCCGTGGCCTTCAAAGTGACTGAATTCGTTGAGATGTGGGGACGCGCCATAGGAGCAGGCGGCGCCCTCCTGATAAGAAGCGGACGAAAGCTTGAGGGTCTCAGACTTCTTGCTTCGGTGGTCGACGCCTACTTTGTCGAAGGTCTCGAAGGAACAGGAGCCGCCGCGACCTTGGCGTTGGCGCACGTTACGAGATTGCAAGCGGAGGCCGAAGGACGAGAGCTGGAAAAGAAAGAAGAATTTCCACCCTTCGATACGAGCGGCTACGAAAACGTTATAGCCGACGCACTCCCACGCAGCGGGCCGACTCTGGCATTCTTTAACATTGGCGAGACATACCGGGCGCTAGGCGAACCGAACGAGGCACGAAAATGGTTCCGAAAAGCGATTGATTGTGATCCCGTCGAGAAGGATTACTTTTCGTTGTCGATGGCGGTGGAGCGTGTCCTCGCGGATCTGTCAGCCGAGGAAGCGAATGACAGAAGGTTGTTCCGTCGTTGTGCTAAATTAGTAATGCTTCAGGACCGGGCAGGTGCATTCATTTCACGCCACTTTCTAGGTTGGTGTTATTTTCACGCGTGCGATGCGGAATTCGAGAGAACCCAGAAGACCCAACAGATGCAGACGGCAATTGATGCGCTACTGGACGCTTTGGATCACGTTGCGAACGAGGAACCGTACTGGCGCGGCGAAACCTCTCTTAGACGTGCTTTCGTTGCGAGAGCACGGGGTGAGCAAGGATACGCGGCGAAGCGATTTCGGCAAGCCCTCGAAAATGCAAATAAGTCCGAAGACGCCAGCGTACTGATTGCTGCTGGCCATGCTCTCGGTTTCGAACTGACTTCGGAGGCGACGTCCTTGCGAGAAGCTGCTGAATTTCAGTTTTCCGCAGTGAGAGGAATCGAGATTCAAAAGAGTGAATACGAGCGACTTCTGACGGTTGCCCATAACCTCTATTCGTTTTGGCGAAACATGCGATATTCGAGACTGTCAGAATATGATCTCAAAGCTAAAAAACTGCTGAAAGACTCAGCGACTGATATGGAGGAGGGTGGCGTGCCGAGGGAAACGGCAGAAGCCGCAATGTTACTTCTACTTTGTAAGCTCTATGATCACAAGGGCCCGTGTATAGAATATGTAGCGACGCATAGGCCAGTTACGCTCGAAACACTACCTGAAGACGTAAAACAAAAGCTCGCGGGCTAAAGCCTCGCAGTTCCCGGCGAATCGCTCCGCGTCGATCCTTCGACTCCGGCAACCTCCGCTCAAGATGACAGAAAAAAGCGCCGGGCCTCAGAAGGAAATCAGAGAATATGAGCAAGAAATTGCCCGCGCTCCGAAGCGATAAAGCGGCCGAGAAATTGCTCGACAAGGATTTGTCCGCATACATCAGTGCGAAGAATCTGGCGCCGTTTCCATTCGAATATAGGCCCAAGCAAGAGTCGGTGAATCTGCGCATCTCGAGCGAGCTCCTCGATGCGGTGCGCGCTGCCGCGCGGCGGCGCGGGATTCCGTATCAGCGGTTCATTCGGCAGGCATTGGAGATGGCGGTGGCGCAGAGGGGGGTAGAGAGTGGAGCATCGGTGCGCGAAAGTTTGGCGTCCTGCGGGTAACGTCGGTGGCGAGCGCAACGATCGAGGTTCTTCCGCTGCGCGCTTCGCGCTCACCTCCTAACGACATGAAACAAGTAAGCCTCGCGCTTTATGAAAAATCAATAACTATGGCGGCCATCGCAGATTCGTAGGGGGGTGTCGCGAACCGCCCCTACGAGGATTGAACAATGGCGTCCGCGCATCGAGGATTCCGGAGAGCCGCCCCGATGGGTTGCTTCCAAAACTGCTCCCGGCTTAAAGAACGGTCCCAAGTCGTTGATATGCCTGCGGCAGCAATCGGGTGAACAGATCTGCCCACCTCCGTTGGCCGGCTTCATCAGCGATAAGATCCTGGCGAATTTCGATTTCCACATGCCGCAATTTGCGCCGCTCGCCGTGAACCGGGATCGCATAGTCCGATGCATCAGTCACCCGGTAAGGCTCGTTGTCGCCCACGACGAGACCCTGCTCGCATCGCAACAGGTCGATCAGTGGATGGGCGAAACGCGCATCGCGATTGTAGAGCACGCCGATATGCCAGGGCCGCGCGACGGCATCGAAGACGGGGGTAAAACTGTGCATCGCGATTAGGACCGTCGGGCGGCCGACTTGTTGCCGCCGATCCAGTTCGGCCGCAATCCGCTCGTGATAGGGCTGAAATATCTCTCGAACGCGAGCCTCGATCTGAGCTGTGCTGAGGCCGATATTTCCAGGAACCGTCGTGCGTTCGCTCAATTCGACAATCGAAGTCTCCGAACCCGGCATCCGGTTGCAGTCGATGACGAGGCGCGAGTAATTTTGCCGGATGACGATTGCGGCGAGCGCGTCTCCGATCAGGCAGCTGACCGCGCCCGCGCCGATATCCCATGCGATGTGTCGCTCGCATTCCGATTCCGGAAGGCCGAGCATCTGGAGGCGGCGAGGCAGATACTTCCCGGCATGATCGCAGATGATAACCAACGGCGAGGTGCCGTCCGCGTTGGTCACCGTGAAGGGGCGGGGCTCATCGGGCGCGAGGAGGCTGGTCGGCGCGTTATCCATGCGGATTGGTTCCTTCGAGATCATCGGGCATCGTTCTCGGGCATCGTTCTGGGGATTTAGTCACAACAAAAAGCTGGATAGTATAGATATTGTTGGACGTCGATTCGGGGGTTGCGATGCCCAAGCTCATCATCAAGCACATTACGACTTATCGCTACCGGCGGCCGGTGGCCTTCGGCGAGCATGCGATGATGCTGCGCCCTCGCGAGAGCCACGACCAGCGCCTACTCGACGAAAAGCTGGAGATTACCCCAACCCCGATCGACACTCGTCTGACCCGGGACGCATTCGAGAACCACGTGCGCATCGTGCGCTTCGCCGGTCGCGCCAAAGAGCTCCGGTTCGCCAGCACGATTTGCCTTGAGCATTCGCACCTGGAAATCCACGACCTCAAGATCGACGAGTGCGCCAAGGCCGTTCCATTCGGCTATGCCGCGCATGAGATGCCCGACCTGGTCCGCTTCGTGGAACGAAAGCCATTTGATCCGGAACATCATGTGGATGAGTGGATGCGCGCATTTCTGCGCAAAAATCGGCACCTCGATACGCGCGAGTTTCTCATCAACCTCACTCATGAAATCAACCGGACCATCAAGCACGTGCGCAGGGATGAGAAGGGCATTCAGAGCCCACTTCGGACGCTCCAACTCGGAAGCGGAAGCTGTCGTGACCTCGCAGTGTTGATGATCGATGCGGTTCGCTCGCTTGGAATGGCCGCACGTTTCGTCTCTGGATATTTGCATGTCCCGAGTGACGATGAAGGCTATACGGGCGGCGGTAACACCCACGCGTGGGCCCAGGTCTATCTGCCCGGACCCGGCTGGGTCGATTTCGATCCATCCAACGGCATCGTGGGCAATCGCGACCTCGTTCGTGTCGCGGTGGTCCGTGATCCGCATCACGCAACCCCGCTCCATGGTACTTGGATGGGGATTCAGTCAGACTTTCTGGGAATGAGCGTCGAGGTGGTCGTCACTTCCGACGCTGCCGAACCGGATACGGTAACCGCCATCTCGCACCACGGATGACTCCGATGTGGGGTCGGCGCCCGATCCGGCGGCCCCAGGAGTTCTTCCCGTGGAAATCAAAGTTGGTTTCGAATTGGTCTACGATTGTCCTCAACCGACCCCGATGATGCTGGTGCTGAACGTCCATTATTCGCGCGCCGCCGACCTCGTTGTTCCGGATCATGTAACAACTAACCCGTCGATTCCGCTTGCGGCTTATCGCGACGGCTTCGGGAACTGGTGCACGCGTCTCGTCGCGCCTCCAGGAAGGCTCACGATTGAGAGCACGGCGGTGGTCAGGGACTCTGGAAATCTCGAGGTCGCCGCAACCTCGGCCTATCAGCATTCCATCGAGGAACTGCCCGAAGAAGCGCTGGTCTTCCTTTTAGGAAGTCGATACTGCGACACCGAAAAGCTTTCCGACCTGGCTTGGCGCTTGTTCGGTCAAACTCCATTGGGATGGGGCAGGGTGCAGGCAATCTGCGACTACGTGCACAACCATATTTCATTCGGCTATCAGCACGCTCGAGAAACCAGGACTGCCTCGGAAGCGTTTCACGAGCGAAGGGGAGTCTGCCGCGATTTCGCGCATCTCGCGATAGCATTCTGCCGATGCATGAACATCCCGGCGCGCTACTGCACCGGCTATCTCGGCGATATTGGATTACTCCCGCCATTCGGTCCGATGGACTTTGCCGCATGGTTTGAGGCCTACCTGGGCGGGCAATGGTATACCTTCGATCCGCGCAACAATGTGCCGCGAATAGGAAGGGTGCTGATCGCGAGGGGTCGCGACGCCATCGATGTCGCTATCGCAACAACGTTCGGACCTAACACGCTGGTCAGCTTCAAGGTTTATACCGATGAGGTGATGACTAGCTGATACTAGACCCTACGCGAAGGCGCTGCCTCGCGCCCGGAAGTTTTCCAGGCGGTCGCGCCGGACAATCAACTGACGACGCTCGCGGACAATTGGATGGCTGCGCTCAAAGCCGATGAGGTATTCACTGCCCCCGCGGTCGCGATGCGCCTACCAGTTCAGCAATATCCTTGTGGGTCGCAGCCACTGTCAGTCGAATCTCCTTGCGATTGCAGGCGCCGAAATTCTCGCTCAACTCGAGCAATGTCAGGGCGACCCGTTCCCGGAGCGAATAGCCGATGAAATTCGAGCAGCGTAACTGCAACAAATCCCATCGGCCCGGGCAGCTGACGCCATCAGCTTGAAATCTGACGAGCCGATTCCGAGAGCGATTTCGATTAAAGTATCGAGTGTGACCGTTAAGATCCTGGTACCCGGTAATTGCTTCGCAGCGAAAGCCTATATTTGATATCGGCGAACCCGGGCGGAACGCCAGCAATCATGCCGGGTGCGACGATTATCACCAAGGTGCGAGCGCCCGCAGGATTGCTACAGATAACGCGTGCGATTCCTAAGTGCCGGACGCAGGCGGATTCCCGGGAGCCCATGTCATCAAAGATAATGCCGCGTTTTTGAACTCGGCTAAGAGTGCGCGCTTTAGCGCAGCGGTTTTACTGGTGCGCGGTGAGCCATGCGATGTTCTTGATCCGCTTAAGTCTTTGAACTCCTGATGCTGGAACTACGCGCATCGCATCAACTTAACAGACTGCCGCAAGATACAGTCATCTATTCGACTGCTCGGTTCTCCATAGAGTTGGATCGCACTGCCGGATAGCTGCTTGGGGGAGTACCGGATTCCAGTTCAGCCTTAAGCGTTCTTCGAAGAACACAAGTCCCTGAAGTCGCGCCCATTAGGATTGACGGCAATCCCGGATAGGGGCACACTCAAATAGTCGGAATTGAGTAGCTTTAGTCCGACTTTGATCCGGCCAGACGGTGGCACTTCCACTCGCCTTTTACCACTCTCCGCTCGACCAATCCCAAGCCAGCAGCAAAGGCCCGTACAGGATCGCATGGCGTCACTGCATTTCCGCTCCATCCGGAGTGGGTTCATCGCCAATACTGAATCAGCAGGAGGATCGCATGAGTGGAACAACTGACACAATCAAAGGGCGCGTAAAAGAGGCCGTCGGAGCGCTCTCTAATGACCAAGGCCTGAAGAACGAAGGGAAAGTGGATCAGGCGAGCGGAGCTATCAAGGACGGTATCGAGAAAGCCATCGACAAAGTCAAAGGCGTGGCATCACAAAAGTAGATCGATCCGCCATCGCCATTAACATTTCACAACCAACTACAGGAGATTCGACCATGAAGATTTTTCTTCTAACTATCGCACTCACGACTCTGACCGGGGGACTCGCGCTGGCAAACGGCTATAACTACAGCTCCTGCGCCAATAACAACAGCAGAGCCTGTCAGAACGACCGCGCAGCCTTCGCGGAACATCACAATGGGCAAGGCCCCGAGCAATGGAACAATCATTGGTACCAGGGGAAACAAGGACGCTGGAGCAAACACGGTAACGACTGGCGATGGGACGGCGTCCAAGGCGAGCAGTACTCCAAAGGACATAACGGCTGGGGCTGGAGCGGACACAAACACGACTAGGATCGTCAGCAATTGAAGCTCGGGATGGAGTGGCATTCGTCACTCTATCCCGGCGATTACTGCTCAGTTTTTCATGTAACCGAAGCCGACCAAAACTAACCCGATGACTAAGGCGCCGCCCGCCAGCATTGGAGGAACCACGTGCGTGGTTTCTTCATTGGACTGAATTTTCAGGTCACCGATTTTCGCGACATCCTTGGTCTGTGAGGTCGAGAAAACAGGGATTGCCAACCCCACCAATCCAAGCAGCGCGACAGCGGCGCCCACCATTACGATTCCTTTCATGAGATTCTCTCAAGCGGCAATGCGCCGGGTGTTCTTACGAGTTAGCCTGGCGATCCTATCGCAACCGCGGCATCGTGATTCCGGGTATGGGACCAATAATGCCAAACCCTTGCAGCACCCAGACCAGCACCACCACAAAGACGACGATATTCAGCAGGCTCTTTATAGCACCTGCCATGGGGATGTAGGTGTTGATCAACCACATAATCAACCCTGTCACCACTAGAACGACGACAACATTTACCAGGCTCATGACAAAATCCAGCCTAGTCGAGTTGCGTTCAACCCACCACGCCGACCGCGCCGAAATCGGTTATCTAGATAACCAATCGCATCGATCGCCGGCCCTCGCGTCAGGGCGGACCAAACTGGAGGTTACGGTTTCAGAAGGCCGCAACCGCCGGAGGATCAGGTGAGGAGCAGTCGGCCCGTTTGACAGCCGTTTTCGACGTGCTCCGGGGAACAGCAAATTTGTCCGATGGAGAACATATCGTTTCCGTGTCGGGCGGGATCGGAGTAAGCTGCTGCGTATAGATGTCCACTTGAATAATGAACATAAAGCCCGCGCGACCGATTTGGAACTCCTGGGCCATCTGAATGCGTTCTCCTGGCTCTCCAGCATCGACAAAACCCAGCTCGTAACCGCACTCCAGATCGCGAACTTCAGCAAGCGCGAAGTTATCTTGCGGGAGTCGGAACTCGCCTCCAATGCCAACATTCTCCTGGCCGGTACGGCTAGTATCACCTGCCTGAATGTTAGAAGCGAACGGGTGATGGTCGCGCTCCTCCCGCCCGGACCGATCCCGGAGTTTCCGACCTTTCCGTTCACTCCGTCGCGATTCCAAATTGAGGCCTATGACGATTGCCGCGTGGGCAGCCTTGGTTGGGAGCAATTCGACCACCTGACCTCCCATTCGTCGCAGTCGGCTTTCAGGAAGTTCCATCAAAGTAATCTTCAGCAGTGGTATCGGCTGCTTTTACGAGGGTCGAGCTTCCTCAGTCTGGGCCTTCACGAGCGTATCGGATTGGCGCTGCTGGAATTGTGCGCCGACTTCGGAATCGAGGATTCCCGTGGCACGTTGCTAAGGGTAGCGGTGAGCCATCGTCATCTCGCGAACCTCGTCGGTGCTTCCCGACCACGAGTGACTGAGCATCTGGCTCAGCTGGAGCGTGATCGTTTGGTGCTGCGTCAGGGACGACAACTGGTGGTTCGCGCGCCGGAGCTGGAAGATTCGATGAGTGCGAGAATTCCTGATCTATCGATCAGAATTCTGAAGTCTGCTGCTTCCGCGCGGGGGCCTCAAACGAACCCAGGTGGACAGCCCGGTCGAGTTGCAAAGAAGCGAAGGGCTCTTCCGTTGCGCGCTGAGGCGCATCCTACTTTGGCCAAGTGAGTTGATTCGCTACCGCGACGACTCCCGAAGCGTCCGCCGCAATGTCGCCGGCGCGGCGAGCATCCGCGGCTGAGGCGACTACACCACTCAAGCGAATCTTGCCATGGTCGCAATCCACCGCAACCGGCTGATTGTCAGCGACGCCATCTCTGGCCAAATCGCTTTTGACTTCGGTTATCAGCAGATCATCTTTCGCGCGTTCGGCATCATTTTGATAATGATGGCCGGCGGAGGTTTGCACGCTCTCAGCTTGACGCGACACCGCACTCGATGCGGTTGTCGTTTGCTGAGCCGCCGCGTGACGCGAGGACACCGAAGATATCACTAACACACACAGCGTAGCGCTTATGACAAACGCTCTCATAGGTAGTCACACATATTCCTTTCGTTAAGCATTCAAGCTGACGCCGAGGGACCGCAAGGCCCCTCGGCGTCTTATTTGAAGATGCGATTGGCTGCTTAGTTGGTGGGAGTCACAGTCGTCGATTCGCTATGATGGCTGCTGCTGCTTTGCTCATTTCCAACGCTGCCGTCCCCGGACTGTTTGGTATCGCTCGCGCGGTCATTTGACGTGCTCGTGGTGGTAGTAGTAACCGGCGGCGCTGGAATCACTGCGACCGGCGGCGCCTGGACGATAACCTGAGGCGCCGGCGCTGGAACATAGGTAGTAGTATTGCTGGTTTCCTTGGTGGTCTTGTCGGTGGAAGTGCCACAGCCGACAACGAATAGCGCGGCGGAAAGGCCTAAGATGGTGATTGCAGATAATTTCTTTTTCACTTCATCAATCTAAGCATCGCGCCAAGCATCGCGGTCGATAAGATGGCGCCTGGTCGCCCTGATCGGTTATCCAGGTGACCGATCGCTTCGTAGGTGGAAGGTGAGCTCGCAGCCGAGGGTCCTCTTCAGTGGTCGGAGGCGGGGGCCCCCCAGGGGGGGGCCGCACACCGGGTGAGGGGCCAAAAGTGGGGGCCGCCCCGGCCCAAAAAAAAACACACCCCCCCCCC
>VFSW01012472.1_pt1 | contig 11864 bp, 11 predicted proteins | sample 5358111 | NCBI WGS metagenome assembly VFSW01 (sample SAMN11554181, study PRJNA540505) | mine drainage metagenome | isolation source: sediment from site ElyBrook_90M | place: USA: Ely Copper Mine, Vershire, VT | collected 2017 | reverse complement strand
GAGCGGATCCTTAGCAGGCTGGGCCCGGTTACCTACGCCCCGAGCGTCGAACCTGGAACACTGGACCGCCTATTGAGTGACGCGCAGATCCTCATCGCAACCAAGAACGCCCCGGTAACGCCGCGGACTCTCTTCTTGGCGCCGTCCCTTTTGGTAGTCGGTGTACCAACGGTCGGATACGACAGGATCGACGTGTCCGCAGCTACGACAGCCGGCGTGCCCGTGATCGCAAACATCGGCGCCCTTCCGGCGGCCGTCGCCGAGTTCACACTAGGCATAGTGATTGCTCTGACTCGCCGCATCGCGTTTGCGGACCGAGCGATGCGATCGAGCGCACCTTGGGATGAAGTCCGCTCCAGGTTCGCCAGTCCCACGCGCTCTATCGGCGTAGAGCTCACGGACAGCACCGTCGGAATCCTTGGTCTCGGCAATATCGGCGGCGCCGTCGCGAAGATCATCAAGGCGTTGCGGCCTCGACGGGTTGTTGGCTACGATCCCTTCGCAACCTCTGAACGCGCAGCCGAGCTAGGAATCGAACTGGTCGACGATGCGCTGACCGTCGCACGACTGGCAGACTTATTGCTCCTCCACGTGCCGCTCGATGAAGGCACTCGCAAACTCGTCGATCGCACACTCCTCGCCACCATGAAACGAGGAGCAATGCTTGTGAACTGTGCACGTGGTGAAGTCGTCGACGAACAGGCGCTAGTCGAAGCGTTGACGACGGGCCAGCTCAGCTGCGCGGCACTCGACGTATACGAGGACGAACCCCTTGCTGCCGACAGTCCTTTGCGGTCGCTCGACAACGTAATTCTGACGCCGCACATTGCGGGTGTGACGCTTCAATCCGATCTTGCGCGAGGCGAACTCATAGCCGAGCGCGTAACCCAGGCCCTGTCCGGCGTTCGTCCTGCTGGTCTCATCAACCCAGAGGTCTGGGAGATCTTCACCGCAAGAGCGGCTAGAGCACTCTGATGTGGAGGACGTCGACACGTGAAACTGGCATGCTTTGACGACTACCGGTACGGTGTCGTCTTGAACGGCACGATCATCCCGTTTCCTCCGAGCATCGACTTGGGGAACGGTACACCACAGGACAGACTGACGGCCCTAATTCACAACTTCCCCACCCTTCGCTCAACGCTGGAGGACATTTCGCGCGTTGGCGTCGGTCTCCCGCTCTCATCGGTGCGGCTGCGTCCTCCGGTACCGCGACCCGTGCAGCTGCTCTGCGCCGTGAAGAACTACGCTGATGATCGGCAGGCTGTTGCGCCCGACTTCTTTCTTAAGTCGTCGCTGTCCATCATCGGCTCCGAGGATACTGTTCGGCTGCCGCCCGATGCTGCGAGTGTCTTTCACGCCGAGCCTGAACTGGCCGTTGTGATCGGGCGCGACGGCAGCGAGATAGCCGAAGGCGTTGCCTTCGACCATGTGTTCGGCTACACGGCTTTTCTTGATGTGTCGGCTCGGGATATTGGCACCTCGTTCTATCAGCGTAAGTCGTTTGAGACGTTCGGGCCGATGGGCCCTGTCCTGGTCACTAAGGATGAGTTCGGTGATCCGCAAGACAAGGAGATCAAGCTGTTTGTTAACAACACCTTGCGGCAGAACTTCTCAACACGTCTTATGGCGAATGGGGTCGGACGATTGGTAGCGTTGGCGTCGCATGTGAGTGGGCTCGTGACCGGTGACGTGATCGCGACCGGCACCTACCATCTCGGTTTGGGTCCGATCCAGGATGGCGACAGGGTCACGCTGGAGATTGCCGGGGTCGACCGATTGTCTGTCAACGTGGTCGACGCTTCTCGCCGACTGTGGCCGGTAACAGTGACGGCTGGTTCGCCAGGCGAGAACTGAATGACGGCTGGCCTTCCCGAGCGTCCCCTAGGCGCCTGCCCTACGACGCAGTCGATACGGGGAGTCCACTTGTGCGGCTCCAGGCGAGGGCATCCCAGCTTCGCCCCGGGCTTTTGGGCCTAACGGCCCCGAGAGATGAGGCATCAAATGCGAAAGCCAATAGTCAATCTCTTGACCGCAGTCGCGGCTGTAGCCGTAGCGGCCTGCTCGAGTGGCGGCGCCACCTCCACGGGCGCAAGCTCCTCGCAACCAGCCACTTCCTCGCAAACAGGCACCGCGGCCAGCTCTGCGCCCATCTTGAGCACCCTGCAGGGTGCGGAGCAGACCCGAGTCGCTGGCCTCATTGCCGAGGCACGCCAAGAAGGGACCCTCAACTGGCTGGACTCCGTGCCCGCGCCCACGACCGCGAAACAGATGATCGCCGCTTTCGAGACCGCGTACGGACTGCCGTCCGTGACGATCAATTACACGCGCTCCTCAACCGCGGCGATCGGGGCCACACTTCAGCAGGAAGTGCAATCCGGCAAGATCACGACTGACATTTTCGGCGTGGGGAACCCGATCCTCTTCGTGCAGCTGAAGCAGATCGGCGCGCTCGCCAACTACAACACCCCCGCGGCTAGCGCCTACGCTGAGTTTCAGAGTGACTTTCCCGATGACCCAGGCTACTACATGACCACGGACGCATACTCGTTTAGTCCCGTCGCCAATCTTAACCTGTATAAGACGCCAATCGACAGCTGGACCAACCTCTTGGATCCGGCGTTGGGCGGAGGCAAGCTCGCCGTTCCGGATGTGCCCAGCTTCCCGTCTGAGGAGTACTGGTACATCGGATTGCAGACAAAGCTTCCTGCTTCCTTCTTCGACCAGCTCGCAGCGACCCATCCCGGGACCGCCGTCGGTAACTCCATCCTCGAAGCCGCCAACGTCGCCCAAGGGAAGGTGGCAGTCGCCATCATGCCTGGATTCCGAGCTTCGCAGGCGGTAAAGAACTCGGGAACACCTCTGCGGGTCTACTACCCGAAGGAAGGATCGGTCTTCTTCCCTCAGACATACGCCATCATGGCCAAGAGTCCTCACTTGGCGCTGGCTGAACTCTTCTATGACTACATCCTGAGCGATGCCGGACAGAAGCTCTACGTTAGCCTCGAGGGTCTGACACCGACCCGGTCCGGCTTCCAGATGCCTGCCGACTTGGTGCAGTACTCGCCACCATTGTCGAGCATTCCAGTCATCGGACTTCCTTGGACCACGATCACCCAGGCCCAACTCACTGCCGCAGGGCAGTCATGGACGGGCATCTTCCATTGATGGTCATCAGCGAACAGTGACCCTGAAGCCCAACTGCAACCATCGTCGACGCCTGCCGTTCGGGTTTCGGTGTCTGCCTTCGCGGTGACGGTCGTGCTAGTACGGGGCAGCACACGTAGGGTCAGTCCCGACCCCCGCCCCGCGCGACCTCCAGGCGGCAATCGAGGAAGCGTCCGCCTGGAGGCCCGCGGTGGAATGTCTCACTGAGGCGGGATCCGGTATGGGGAGTAGGCAATAGTGCACAGACTCTACAAATCTCCCTCGTCGTTGCCCGACACTCTTAGCGCCCAGGCATACTCGGTCATCAGGTCGATGATCATCCAAGGTGAGATCGCCGAGGGCACGATCATCAGCGAGACCGAGCTGGCTCGTCATCTGAAGATGAGCCGTACGCCAGTACGCGAAGCGCTCGCACGCCTTGGTAGCGAAGGGTGGCTGGACTTCGCACCTGGGCGGGGCTTCGTAGTGGTCGACATCACCCCAGCGCGCCTCATCGACGCATACGCCGTGCGGGAGCGCCTGGACGGCCTCGCTGCCGAGACCGCATCGCTGCGGCGGACCCGGGTCTCTCTGGCTGTCATCGAGGACCTGTACGACCAGATGAAACAGGCCCACGCCCGACAGGAGGACCAGGAATTGGTTGTTCTCAATCGCAGATTCCACGACGCCATCGCGGAAGCGAGCGGCAACGCCTATCTGCGCTCGATGTTGGCCGGGATTGGGGACATATTTGACCACTACCGGGCGAGGGCGCTCGGGCTGCCCGGTCGTCGAGACGAGGCACACCACGAGCACGGAGAGCTCGTCGCAGCCTTGCGTGAGCAGCGCCCTGAAACCGCACGCCAGCTCGCCGAGGATCACGTTCGTCGTGCGCTCGAAGCGCGCCGCAGTGCCCTCAACAAGCTCCCTGAGCGACCCGGATAGCATGGAGGGAGAGCCGTGAGCGCTCGTAGCCGACCAGATAGAGCCGCCACACCGGCAAGTGCCCTGCGCAATCGGCTCGCACAGGCTGACATCCTGGTTATGCCCGGGGCGGCAGACGCAATCACCGCTCGAGTCATCGAGGAGACCGGGTTCCAGGCCGTCTACGTCACTGGCGCAGGGTTTGCGAACGCGAGCTTCGCGGTACCCGACGTCGGACTGACTACGCTCACCGAGGTTGTCTCGCATGTGCAGCGGATTACGGACGCCGTCAGCATCCCGGTGGTCGTGGACGCCGATACGGGCTATGGAGGAGTTCTCAACGTATATCGCACCGTCCGCGCTTTGGAGCGTGCCGGCTCCGCCGCAATTCAGATCGAGGACCAGCGCGATCCCAAGCGGTGTGGCCACTTTGATGGACAACGCGTCATATCCGCTGACGAAATGGTGGACAAACTGGCTGCGGCAACCGATGCCCGCCATGACAACGATCTGGTTCTCATCGCGCGGACCGACGCTCGTGAGAGCGAGGGATTCGCGGGAGCCGTCGCTCGGGCCCAGATCTATGCGGCTGCTGGTGCAGATTTGGTCTTTGTCGAGTCGCTCCGCACCGTCCAGGAGCTTGCCCAATTACCCCGGCTCGTGGATGTGCCTGTAGTCGCGAATATGGTTGAGGGCGGCAAGACTCCTCTGCTGTCAGCAGATCAATTACAGGAAATGGGCTATCGAGCAGCAATATTCGCCAACACGGCATTGCGAGCGGCGGTGCGTGCCGTCCAGCGGTCCATGCTGATCCTCTACCGCGATCGCGGTTCGGCGGCTCTGCTCGATGACATTCTTCCGTGGGATGAACGTCAGCGGTTGGTCGGCATGCCAGAAGCGCAAGCGCGCGAGGACCGGTATCTGCGGTTTCACGAGCACGCGGGCCCTGTCAGAGCTAGAAGGTAAGGTGATGGAGCCAAGCACTGCCGCGTTCGTCGATTTCCTGGAAGACCGCGCGCGAGCCATTGGGCCCGATGCCCTCGCCGCGGCGACCACACTGGTGCTCGATGTCCTTGGTGTGGCCGTCGCCGGCTCGGCCACACCCGAGGGCCAGATCGTGGGCGACGTGATGCTCGCAACCGGGCGCGCAGGTGGCATCGCAGTCCCCGGCAAGGTGAAAGGCTACGATCCGACTGCGGCTGCGCTTGTGACCGGGACTGCGGCCTACAGTATTGGTCTGACCGACACCCATTCACGATCAATTACTCATCCAGGTCCGTCGGTCGTCGCAGCTGCCCTTGCTGTTGGCCAAGCGGTAGGCGCATCCGGCGAGGAAGTGCTGCGCGCCGTAGTCCTCGGCTGCGAAGCCGTCGCCAGGATTGGTGCGGTCGTAAATCCGTCCCATCGGCGCCGAGGGTTTCACCCAACGGCGACGTGCAACCCCTTCGGCGCCGCGTTTGCGGCAAGTCACCTTCTCAAAGCTGATCGACAACACACCCTGTGGGCACTGGGGTTGGCTGGTAGCACGAGTGGGGGCCTATACGAGTTCCGCCACCAAGGGGACATGCTCATGGCCCTGCACGGCGGGCTCCCTGCAGCTAACGGTGCAATGGCGGCGTATCTCGCCGCCGCTGATTTCACGGGACCGGCAACTGTGCTCGAAGGTCCCGAGGGCTTTTTCCGGGCATACGCCGACGAGATCCAACCGAACGAGCTTCTGGTGTCTCATCCGTCCTACGCCGTGCAGGAACTATCACTCAGACCCTACTGCGCCTGCCGCTATGCTCATGCAGCAATCGACGGCATCAGGCTCCTATCCTCGGCTGAGGGCCCGGTCGATCCCGACGAGATTGCGCACGTCACCGTGTTCACGCATAGAGTCTCCGTGGAACAGGAGACGGCCCCGGTGTCGATCGTCGGTGCACGCCTGAGCACACGCTTCAACGTTGCGCTGGCGCTTGTGCATTGGCCGCGTGTGTCCGAGGTGCCGCCGAACGACCTGCGTGATCGGAAGGTGACTGATGTTGCCGATCGGATCACCATCGAAGAGGACCCTCGACTCACGGCCATGTTCCCCCAGCATTGGGCATGTCGAGTGCGGATCGAGACACGAGACGGCCGTGTCCTCGAACGACAGGTCGAGTCGCCATGGGGTGACCCCGACAATCCAATGTCGCCCGGCGAGGTGGACGACAAGTTCATGAGGCTGGCCGCGCCAGTCATCGGTCCCGCGTCGGCCGAGAACCTCATGGTTTCGGTGAGGTCGCTCGACAGGGCCACCGACTTGCAGGATGTGGTTCACGCAATGACCTCTGTTCAGGTGACTCCATGACAGCTAGCAGCGAGCTCGCTCGCCACTTCACCTCAGGCCAGTTTCCCTACCTCGCGGCGCATCGAACTATCGACATGAAGCGCCTGCTTCTCGACTATTGCGGCGTCGCCCTCGCCGGCAGTCGAACGGTCACCGGCCAGTTGGCGAGGCGGTTCGTGACCGATATGGGCGGTGCTGCCCAGGCCACGGTCATCGGAGCACCGGGGCGGGTCCCGGCGGTTAACGCCGCATTCGCTAACGCAGTAGCCGAACACAGCATTGAACTCGACGACGTCGACGACCAGGCCTTGTTCCACTACGGGCCCCCGGTGGTGTCCGCTGCGCTGGCTGTCGCCGAATGGCAGCACGCCAGCGGCAAGGATCTTCTAACCGCCATGCTCGCTGGCTGCGAGATGGTCAACCGCCTGAGTCTGGCCACCAATCCCGGACTTCGAGACAGGGGCTTTCACACGACTCCGACTTGCGGCGTGTTCGGCGCAGCCGTCGCTGCCGGCCGACTTCTGACCCTTGACTCAACTGCTCTCACAAGCGCGCTGGGCCTCGCGGGAGCTCAAGCCTCTGGGCTGATGGAGATGTACGGACCGTCGATGCAGAAGCGAATCAACCCCGGGCCCGCAGCTCGAGGCGGCGTTACGGCGGCCGTGCTGGCTGAGATGGGCTTTACCGGCGCCGACACGATCTTAGAGGGCCAGCGCGGCTTCGGTGTCGCCTTCGCCGGCAACCTGCAAGTGGATGCTCTGCTCCGCGGGCTCGGTCAAGACGTGCCAGTGAGCATCGAGTTCAAGCCCTACTCCGCTGCACGTCCGATCCACAGCGCGATTGATTGTGCGCTGACCATCCGCGGCCAGGGAGAGCTCAAACCGGGAGACATCGACCGCATCATCGTCTATCGCCACCCTGCCTGGGCTCACTTTCACCTTAATGACTCCCCGAGCACCTACCACGAAGCTCAAGTCAGCTTGCCCTATTCAGTTGCCGTCGCCCTAATCGACGGGAAAGCCACGCCCGAGCAGTACCAAGACGAGCAGCTAGGTCGTCCTGAACTCATCGATCTCAGCCACAGGGTGACTGTGGCGACAGACAGCAATCTCCCGCACGGAGTCTCATGTCGCATGGTGGTCACACGTCGCTCGGACGGTACCCAATCGTCTTGCCAGGTGGATCACCCGAAGGGGTCCCTGGCGAACCCGCTGTCGAACGACGAATTGACGCAGAAGTTCCTCGTCCTGGCTGGACCTGTGGTCGGCGAGGCGCGGGCACGGCTAATCGCCGACGCCGTGTGGACCGTGGAACAGCTTGATGACATGGCCCCCCTTGTTGGCTCGATGACTGCGGAGGAAGCAGGGCCCCATGGAGCGTGAAGACCGCATTCTGGAGGGTGCATTTGACCCACATGCCCACGGATACCCCGAGTTCACCCTGGGCATGCCACCTCGGGTCAGCAACATCGAGTGGGCTCGGCTAGCCGCCGCAGCAGGAATGCGGGGATTCGTGATCAAGTCCCACGTCTGGCCCACAACGACCGCAGCACACATGCTGCGCGAGCTCCACCCAACTCTCGAGATCCTGGGTAGCATCACCTGCAACCCTACGACCGGCGGTCTGAATCCTGTATCTGTTGAGATCGCAGCACAGAGCGGCGCTCGCGTCGTATGGATGCCCACCTGGTCGGCACGACAGGAACGCTCGCTCCGCAACGCATATCTCGAACGCATGCAACCGTGGGTGTCTTCGCTTCGAACGAACCCAGGTTCGGTGAGTCCGCTTGGCGTGCTGGCCGACGACGGGACCTTGCTCCCCGATGTCACTCGAATTCTCGAGTTGTGCCGCGAGTACGGCATGACGCTCGCCACTGGGCACCTACCAATTGGAGCCAGCCTGATCCTGGCGGAAGAGGCCGAGCTGCGCGGCGTTAGGACGATCCTAACCCACCCCCTCAGTGCCTCCGTGGCGGCGAGCCTGAACGACCAGCAGACCTTCGTCGCTCACGGCGGCATGATCGAGCACGTGTTTGTCGGGTGTATGCCGATGCACCAACGAGCAGATCCACGGCAGATCGTGGAGGCGATAGAGGCGCTGGGCCCAGAGAACTGCATACTAGGGAGCGACGCTATTGAGGCGTGGAATCCGCCGGCACCAGAGGTCCTGCGGATGTTCATCGCTACGATGCTTGCGCTCGGCGTCGACGAGAGGGCTGTTCGACTTATGACTCACGACAACCCTGCGCGAGTGCTCGGCCTCGACTCACCGGGATTCACCGCGGCTGGGCAATGAGGCGGCAGCACGTGGACATGACGAGCCTCGATAGTCGCGAAGTGGGGAACTCGAGCTTCCGTCTCGCAAGATTTGCGGCCGAGCTGCGGATCGAGGATCTTCCTCCAGATGTCATCGCGCACGCCAGGCTCTGTCTACTCGACACCCTCGGGTGCGGGCTCTACGGCGCAACCTTGCCGTGGACCACGATCGTCCGCGAGACGCTCCTCGCTGTTGACCGTGGGCACGCCATGGTGTTCGCGTCGCCGCACCGACTGTCCGCACCGCACGCGGCTTTGGTCAATGGAACGGCCGTCCATGCGTTCGAGCTCGACGACCTACACCCACGTTCCATCGTTCACCCCGGATCAGTTGTCATCCCGGCCGCCCTAGCGGCAGCCTCGACCGTGTCGGGAGTCACCGGCGCCGACCTGCTTGTTGCCCTCGTGGCCGGATATGAGACAGCCGCGCGTGTCGGGGTATCGCTCGGCGCTGCTCATCTGCTGGCCGGGTGGCATCCAACCGGGACGCACGGCACCTTGGGTGCTGCTGCAGCAGCCGGATCCATACTCCATCTCGGTGCCGATGAGATGCAGAACGCCTTTGGTACGGCCGGCTCCCAGTCCGCCGGCCTCATGGCGGCGCAGTACGAGTCCATGGTAAAGCGCTTCCACGCCGGGCGAGCGGCTCAGAGCGGCCTGTACGCCGCCCTCTTGGCACGCCGGGGCTTCATTGGCATCGCAGATCTCTTCGAGGCGGAGTACGGAGGTTACGGCTCTACGTTCTCGCCAAAGTTCGAGCCCGCGCAATTGACAATCGGGCTCGGTAACGAGTGGCAGATTCGTGATGTTGGCTTCAAGCCTTACTCCTGCAACGGCAGCTGTCACCCCACGGTCGACGCCCTACGCCACCTAATCGCGGTGTCGGGCCTACGTAGTGAAGATGTGGAACGAGTCGACGTCTACGTATCAACGGCCACGGCCAAGCACGTCGGCTGGCCATATGCCCCAAAGACGGTCACGACCGCCCAGATGAACCTGCCATACATAGCTGCCGTGGTCCTAACAGACGGCGATGCCTTTGTCGAACAGTTCAGCGAACAGCGCGTTCACGATCCCAGACTGCTTGAGCTCTCACGGCGCGTGCACGTGCATGCCGACCCGGAGATCGATTCCCGAGGTGACGCGGCACGGCACGCGACGCGCTTGACCGTGACGCGGCGCGATGGACGCACCTTGGTAGATTCACGCGAGGCAGCTCACGGAGAGGTCCAAGATCCGCTAACCATGGGCGAGGTCCACGCTAAATACCGTCGCCTTGCGTCGACCGCGCTCCCCGGTCCGACTGTTGACATCCTTGAGGACTTAGTGACGCGGATCGAGGAAGTCGATGACCTCACGTACCTGATGACGACCCTTCAAGGAAGTCCGCAGTAAAGGCAGCATCACATGCACTTGTCCATCACGGATGCCCGCTCTCTTGCGATTGCAGTCCTACGCAAGCATCGCATGACTAGTGAGGATGCTCAGATCGTTACTGATCATCTCATCGATGCTCACCTGGCGGGACACACTTTCGCGGGCCTGCCACGTCTCCTGGTCATTCTGGAGCGCATGCGCAACGAGCCAAGTGCCACATATGGACCAGTGGAAGTCGTTCACGAGACTCCCCTATCAGCCTCAATCGACGGACACGGACAGCTTGGATATGTCGTGTGTTATCGCGCGGTCGATATCGCATTGAAAAAGTGCCGGGAGTCGAAGGTAGCTATTGTTGGCGCATACAACTCATACTACAGTGGCAGAAGTGGCTACTACACGGAGCGAGCCGCCAAAGAAGGCATGATTGCTATCCACGCTTCGAGCGCCTTCAGGATGGTGGCGCCCACTGGTGGCCGCGAACCGATATTGGGATCTAACCCACTTTCGATGGCCTTTCCGACCCGAGGTGTTCCCGTTGTGGTTGATCTCAGTACCGCGGCCACAACGTGGGGAGAGATACAGTTGGCGTCTGCAATTGGCGAACAGCTACCTGCTGGCGTGGCAATGGACGCTCATGGACAAGCCACCCGAGATCCGGCCGCTGCTCTGCTCGGCGCGGCCCTACCCTGGGGAGGGCACAAGGGCTACGCCTTGGGGGTCGCGGTCCAGTTGCTCGGGTTAATCGCGGGAGGGGATGCTGTTCCGCAGTCATTCGGCAACTTCGGGTTCTTCTTCCTCCTGTTCCATCCTGATCTGTTGCTACCCAGGGAGATGTACTACCAGAGGGTCGCTGAGTTGGTGGATGCTTTGCACGGATGTGCGGTGGCACCGGGGTCTGACTCCGTAAAAGTGCCGGGAGAACGCAGTAGCAAGCTACGAGCGCGTCTTCAGGCTGAGGGGTACATAGAAGTCCCCGATGCCGTGTACCAGCGACTGCTTAGTATCTGAGCCGCAGGCAGCCCGCGAGGAGTACAGCGTGCGCCTCGCCATCAAGGAAGGCAAATCGTTGAGCGGCACGATCTACGCGCCGGGTGCGCTCGTCACGATCACGGGGAACGACGTCACGACGGGCTGCACGGCTGACGGCGACAGCAACACCGACTGCGCCGCCATCCAGATCATTTCCGACACGTGGAAGATGGCTGGCGGCATCGATCTCGAAATGCCCTACGACCCGAGCCTCCTATACCAACTGCCGCTCAAGGGGCTAGTGCGCTGAGGCGTCGTTGCTGGGTGTGACGGAGCGAGATGCATCGGCGACGCTCGCGAGCTTCGTCCGTTCGATCCTTGTGTATTGCCGCGAGGGGTTGCCTGACACGTCGGCCGCGTCGGTGCAGATCGCTTCTGGCGTCCGCGAACTACCGACCAAGTCCGAACTCGTTGGTGGCGATCCTGAACCGACCCGTGGAGGTGACCACCCCTAGAGTCGCTTGCCCCAACGGCCAGATCGCGGGTTGCCGATTGTCCACCGGAGCGAAGTGGGGCAACATGACGAAACGGTGGTCAGCCTGATGGCTCCCTCGTGGGCGACGGCGCCCGGATGGTCGCCCTGCGGGGCGGGTCCTCGGCCGGAGGTGTCTGGACGTCCCTCGACGGTCTCGCATGGCGGCGTCTTGCCGTGTCCGGGGACGTCCCCGACGCGCAGGCCACGGCCGCCGGGGCGGCGATGACGCCGGTGTTGCTGCCCGGCGGCATCCTCGTGTCGGTCGGGACGACCACGTGGTTGG
>VFSW01012471.1_pt1 | contig 11864 bp, 12 predicted proteins | sample 5358111 | NCBI WGS metagenome assembly VFSW01 (sample SAMN11554181, study PRJNA540505) | mine drainage metagenome | isolation source: sediment from site ElyBrook_90M | place: USA: Ely Copper Mine, Vershire, VT | collected 2017 | reverse complement strand
GCATGGTTCAAACACTGCCTCGAAGGTCTACAGCATTAGGGAAAACGCTCTAATCGTTGCTGTGAGAGTGACCGCGGGAAAGAACCACAAGTTTGACCGAGGCAAGCCCAGGTTTGATCATCCCCAGTTTCCGGGCAGCTCCAAAGGATAGGTCGAGGATGCGTCCGCTGTAGAGGTAGCCGCGGTCGGTGATGCGCACCACGACCGATTTGTGGTTGTCGAGATCCACCACGCGGACTACAGAGCCGAAGGGGAGGGTTGGATGACATGCGGTCATCGCGTTCATGTCGAAGCGCTCTCCGCTGGCCGTGCGGCGACCGTTGAACCTGCCGCCATACCAGGAAGCTACGCCCTGGAGTTTATCAGCCGTTGTTGTTCTTGCGGGTTTCTGCGGCGCAAGCAAGGCCGGCGTCGCGCTTGCTACGGGAACCGCCAGAGTGGCGGTAGCGGCCGGTCGGGGAAGACGTGCATCCGCCAGAACTGTCCGCGTGGAAACTGCTACGATTCCCGCGGCCAATGCAACCGATGCTCCCCCTGCCAACAGCCATATCCGTAACGAAGATTTCGCGCTCGTGCTGCTTGATTTTCGTCGTATCACCATCTACCGATTTTACTAATTTGTAACTAGTTAACTCAAGCATTATCTTTAGATACACGCAGATTTAAGGCCCGGAAATGGGGCAATTTCCCGGTATTGCTGAAGTAACTCCTTCCCTCTCTATTGTTTATAAATTGCACTGAAGATGGTGCAAACCTGCGGATTTTTTGCCCTGATGGTACCCTTCCGGTGCTTCCAGACCCTCGAAAAGCCGCCTGACGGTCAGTCTGGTTCCGGCGTTGCAGATTATTTTCCGCCTCCTGCTAGCGTGAAATGGACGGCTTCAGCCGTGGGGGGAGAGATGAAATTCAGCGCAGCGGGGATGGAACTGCTCAAACGGTCGGAGGGATTTCGCAATCGCGTGTATCTGGACGCAGCCGGGTTTCCGACCGTCGGCTACGGGCACCGGCTGGTGCATCCCGAGTCGTTTTTGAACGGCATCAGCGAGTTGCAGGCCGCGCAACTGCTGGCCGGCGACGTGGTCGAAGCTGAGCAGACCGTTCAGCGGCTGGTGAAGGTTGCGCTGACCCAGGGTCAGTTCGATGCCTTGGTGGATTTCTGCTTCAACCTGGGCGAGGGCCGGCTGGCCGGCTCGTCGCTGCTGCAAGATCTGAATGCGAGGAGGTACGACGAAGCCAGGGACCAGTTGCTGCGCTGGGACCACGCCGGGGCGCGGGAGTGCGCGGCGCTGAAGGCCCGCCGCGAGGCCGAGGCTGGTTTGTGGGGCGATGACCGGGCCGGGCGGCAGGCGGCTGCCTGAGGTTTTTGGGGAGGCGTCAGCTCAGGCGTTCGCTGCCGCGTCAGAACTCTCGACGATTTCCAGCCGGTCATCGGGCTTCAGGTAGCCCTTGCGGTGAAACCAGTCTTCCATGGCTGGTTGCAGGCGGTCGAGGGGAACGCGGGTTCCGGCTTCGAGCAGGCCGTCGGCGATGGGCAGGGTGTCGTCGAAGACCGCGTCGTTGGTGAAGTTGCGCATGGCAAAGTTGTCGATCCAGCGCAAGGGGCAGGCCTGACGATCGCCGTTTGCATCGATGCGCTGGATGGAGAGCCGGCGGACGAACATTTTTTCAGTGTAGTGGATGTGCTCCGGTCGCGCATTTTGCGATAGTTCTACTTCTTCCCTACAACCTGCGCATCTTTATCCTGCTGCGTCTTGACGCTGAAGCGCTGGTAATTGTAATCGCGTTCGGTGATGTGCTGACGCATGCTCTTTACCAGAAAGACATGCAGTCGAGCGGTCACCTCCGCTCCGTCGGGGAGCCAGATCTCCCCGTTGACCGGCGTCTGGTCGAAGCTGAATCTTGACCCCTTCTCGACATTGGCTAAAAGCCCTCCGGCGACATGAAAGTTATCGTCCAGGCTCAGCTCGATGTGGGCAATCTGCCGGGCCGCCACATCCACCCACACCGCGCCCTGGAGTTTTTTGTAGGCATCCTCCACCAGGCCGTGGGTTTTGGCGTCCTTGCGGCCCACAACATCGAAGACAATGGTGGGCCTGCCGCGATAGCTCACGCGGCGCGGGTTGCGCACATCGACAATCTCCAGAATGCGGCTCACGGTGGGCGGCTGCTCTTCTTGGGGCGGGTCGGTCGGGGGATTTTCCGCCTTTTCCACTGCCTTGGTTACCCGTTCGTTCTCTTTTTCCTGATCGCGGCCGGTGAGCGGGTGTCCGTCTTTCTTCACCAACCGGGCAATTTGCGCGCCGTGGACAAAAAAGACCTCGGACTCGCTGGTTTTCGTCTTCTTCACCTGTCCGCTGGCGTCCAGATACTGGACCGTCTGCAGGGAAGTGTAAGTGTAGTTCTCCACTGTTTTTTCCAGCTTCTTCTGGTGCTGTTCGACCTGGTGCAGGAGTTGCGGAATGCCGGGCAGGGGCGGGCCGGCCGTCTTCTGGGCGGGAGCCGGCAGCAGCAGAATGAAACTCCCGAAGAGCACGAAGCGAATGGAAGCCATGAAGGCAGGCCTTTTCTTGCGGAGAAATATATGCGGCAGAAGCCGCAAATCGGAACCGATACTCACTTTGACCCTGCGAACGCTGAAAGGTCGCGGAAGTCGCAGCGCTCGTTCAAGACGGGAATAGCCCGATGGCCCTATCATAGTTTGAAGAGGCCTTTGAATGGGTGCATCTTCCGGACCCATCGCCAGGGCGGCGAGAATCGGAATTGGAGCGTGTATGGCGGCGGTACCCCTTGAGCAGGAAATCAACCCCTGGGAAGCGCAGGCGGCGCGATTTGATTTTGCGGCGCGCAAACTGAATCTGGAAGAGGGCTTGTGGAAGTTGCTGCGCATGCCGGCGCGGGAGATCATCGTGCATTTTCCGGTGGCCATGGATGACGGGCGGATCGAAATGTTCACCGGTTTCCGGGTGCAGCATTCGATTGCCCGCGGTCCCGGCAAGGGCGGCATCCGCTACGCGCCGGACGTGACCCTGGACGAGGTCCGCGCCTTGGCCAGTTGGATGACCTGGAAGTGCGCGGTGGTCAACATTCCCTTCGGCGGAGCCAAGGGCGGGGTCATCTGCGACCCCAAAAAGATGAGCCAGGGCGAACTGGAGCGCATGACGCGCCGCTACACCTCGGAGCTGATCGACTTCATCGGGCCGGAAAAGGACGTTCCCGCGCCGGACCTGGGCACCAACGAGCAGACCATGGCCTGGGTGATGGACACTTACTCGATGCACATGGGCCATACCGTAACCAGCGTGGTCACCGGCAAGCCGTTGAGCATTGGCGGCTCGCATGGCCGGATTGAGGCCACCGGACGCGGCGTCCAGGTGATCTGCGACGAGAGCCTGCGCTACCTGAAGATGAACAGCGAGGGCTGCCGGGTGGTGATTCAGGGCTTCGGCAACGTGGGCTCGAATGCCGCCCGGCTGCTGCTGGAGCGCGGCTACAAGATCGTGGGCATCGCCGAGCAGGATGGCGGCCTGTCGAATCCCAACGGCATCGACATTCACCAACTGCTGGATTACAAGCGGCGCAACAACACCACGCTGGGCTTCCGCGGCGCCGAGGCCATGCCCAGCGAAGAGCTGCTGGTTTCAGACTGCGATATCTTGATTCCCGCCGCCACCGAGAACGTGATCACCAGCCGCAACGCGGACAAGATCAAGGCGCGCATCGTCATCGAGGGCGCCAACGGTCCCACCACCGCGGTGGCCGATGAGATTCTGGCGGAAAAGCGCATCTTCGTCATGCCCGACATCCTGGCCAACGCCGGCGGCGTCACGGCCAGCTACTTCGAGTGGGTGCAGGACCGGCAGGGCTACTTCTGGAAGGAAGCCATCGTCAACGAGCAGATGGAAACCATCCTGCGCGACGGCTTCGAGGATGTGGTCCGCTACGCCGAGGCGCACAACGTGAACAACCGCATCGCCGCCTACATGCTGGCCATCGACCGGGTCGCCTTCACCGTCCGCCAGCGCGGCATCTACGCCTAACCCCCCTCCCACCTGCGGTGGGGCCAATTGCTCGCTGTTCGCTCGCAGGGGCTTCTGTGCTTTCCCAGGTCTCAGAGTCGAGACACTTCGGCTTCGCTCAGCGCAGGCACTGGGGCGCCCGATCTTTGGTTGAATGATTGAGATGTGGGACGCCCATTTTCAATGCCTGATCGGTATCTGAACCGCCCGCCGAAGAGCCAGCTTGCGGTTCAGACACATTTACCGGCCGCTTTTATTGAATGGAGCGCAGGTAGGCGATGACCTGCCAGCGTTGTGCTTGCGGCAGGCTGGACCAGGAGGGCATTCCATGGCGCAGGTCGCCCTGGCGCAGGAACCACTCCAGGTCTCCGTCGCTGGCTGTGCGAATGCTTTGGCTGCGCAGCGCGGGGTGCTTGCGGCCGTCTCCCTCGGCGTTCGCCTTGTGGCATTGCTGGCAGTGTTCCTGATAAACCAGCGCACCGGCGGCGATGGACTCGGCTTGGCCGGCAAGGGGGTTGGGGCGCGTGTGGTCCTTGGCCGGAATCCGCTCCCAGTGGGAATGTGAAACCGCGGCAACGGCAACTGCCGCGCTCCACGCGATCCAAAGAACTGCAAGCAGGCGGCGCTTCATTCCCCACCCCCGCTGGAACCGTGAAACCAATTGCCAATCTGATTGAATTCGTAGGCCACTCCCACGCGATAGACCCTGGAGAGACTGCTGCCGGTAAGGCCGAAACCGGGAGAAAAGCTGAGCCGAGGACCTTTGGGCAACTGCCAGCCGATCAGCGGCGCAATGTAATCCGAGGTGTCGCGGGTGGTGAGAGAAAAGGTGTCCCCCAGGCCGCCGTATGCCTCCGCGCCGACGATGAACTGCTCGGCGCAGAAGGTGCATTCCCGGCCGCTGCCGGCGCTGCGCAACGGCCGCGTTGCGCCGGCCGCGTAGCCGAACTCCCAGGGAGAGTGGTTCATATCCTTTTCCGCGATGAAGTTTTCGCTGATGTTCCAGTCCTTCACGTTGGAGGAGAGGTTCAGTTTCAGTTCCGCCTCGTGCTGGTGACCTCGGCGCAGGACGGCGTTGGGCGGCGTCATGCCGGCTTGACTGTCGTGGCCCACAAACTCAAGGATCGTTTTGTCGGCGTCGGAGATGTTCTCGTACTCCACATAGAAGACGGGATTGACGGCGTGGTCGCGCATCAGTGGCCGCAGACGATTCTCCAGCCGCCAGCCGGTGAAGATGGTTGAGTCGCTGCCCGTGGCTTGGCCGTCGAGGTAGAGTTCGGTGGTCCCCCAGGCGCGGGTGCCGTACTCCAGTTCCATTGCCGTGGCTCCGAATTGGTTGCCGCCATCGGGCTGGCCGAGCGCGGTTTTGGTCTCGATCTCCAGGTTTCCGGGTTCTTCGAGGTCGTGGGAATAGGTCACAAAATAGGGCTTGTCCTGCGCCCTGCCTGGGTTGGCTATCCAGAGGGGCAAGCAGACCGCCAGACAGCAGCCGAATCTGGAAGCCTTCTTGAATGAAATTGAAAGCAAAATGGAATCCTCCAAGGAAATTACGACTGAAAGAGTCGCATATAAATAAGACTAAATGAGTCGTATATGGATTGCAAGGAAATGCCTGGCTTGGGGGGTAATTTATTTCTTATTTAGTTTCGATCATATAAAGTTGACAGTATCTCACTCAATGTGGCACTCTGGAAAAGTCAGAAATTCTCATCGACAGGCAGGAACAGACATGGCAAAGATTATCGGCATTGATCTTGGAACGACCAACTCGTGCGTCGCCGTCCTGGAAGGCGGCGAGCCCAAAGTGATTGCAAATGAAGAAGGTGCGCGGACGACGCCCTCCATTGTGGCCTTCTCCAAGAGCGGCGAGCGGCTGGTGGGGCAGGTGGCCAAGCGGCAGGCGATCACCAACCCGGAGAACACCATCTTCTCCATCAAGCGCTTCATGGGCCGCCGCTACGACGAAGTCAGCGACGAGATGAAGATGGTGCCCTTCCAGGTGACCAAGCAGGGCGATCACGTGGGGGTGATGGCGCAGGGCAAGGAGTATACGCCGCCAGAGATCTCGGCGATGATCCTGCAAAAGCTGAAGAAGAGCGCCGAGGCCTACCTGGGCGAGGCGGTCACCGAGGCGGTGATCACGGTTCCGGCGTACTTCAACGACGCGCAGCGCCAGGCGACCAAGGACGCGGGCAAGATTGCCGGCCTGGATGTCAAGCGCATAGTGAACGAGCCGACGGCGGCCGCGCTGGCCTACGGGCTGGACAAGAAGAAGGACGAGACGATCGCCGTGTACGACTTTGGCGGCGGGACCTTTGACATTTCGATACTGGAAGTGGGCGAAGGGGTGATCGAGGTCAAGAGCACCAACGGCGACACGCACCTGGGCGGCGACAATCTGGATCAGCGTATTGTGGAGTGGCTGATTGCCGAATTCAAGCAGGAGAGCGGGCTGGACCTCGGCTCCAAGGGCAACGAGATGGCTCTTCAGCGGCTGAAGGACGCGGCGGAAAAGGCCAAGATCGAGCTGTCGACGACCATCGAGACGGAGATCAATCTGCCCTTTGTGACCGCCGACGCCAGCGGCCCCAAGCACCTGGTCCGCAAGCTGACGCGCTCCAAGCTGGAGCAACTGGTGCAGGATCTGCTTTACCGCTCGCTGGAGCCGTGCAAGAAGGCGATTGCCGACGCCGGCATCACCGTGGACAAGATCGACGAAGTGGTTCTGGTGGGCGGGCAGACGCGTATGCCCAAGATTCAGGAGATGGTGAAGGAGCTCTTCGGGCGCGAGCCGCATCGCGGTGTGAACCCGGACGAGGTGGTGGCCATCGGCGCGGCGGTGCAGGCCGGCGTTCTGGCCGGCGAGGTGAAGGATCTGCTGCTGTTGGACGTGACCCCGCTGACCCTTTCGATCGAGACGCTGGGCGGCGTGGCCACGTCGATGATCCAGCGCAACACGACGATTCCGACGAAGAAGACGGAGACGTTTTCGACGGCGGCCGACTCGCAATCCGAGGTTGAGGTCCATGTCTTGCAGGGCGAACGGCCGCTGGCGGCGCAGAATCGGACACTGGGCAAGTTCAAGCTGGGCGGCATCATGCCGGCTCCGCGCGGCGTGCCGCAGATCGAGGTGACATTCGACATTGACGCCAACGGCATTCTCAATGTGACGGCCAAGGACAACGCCACGGGCAAGGATACGCGCATCACGATTACCTCGAGCTCCGGCCTGAGCAAGGAAGAGGTGGAGCGGATGGCCAAGGACGCCGAGGCGCACGCCGGCGAGGACAAGGAGAAGCGCGAGGAGATCGAGGCGCGCAACTCGCTGGACGGCATGGTCTACAACATCGACAAGATGCTGAAGGACTCCGGCGACAAGCTGGGCGCGGCGGATGCGGCTCCGGTGAAGGCCGATGTGGAGACGGTGCTGGCCGAGTCGAAGAAGCTGCTGGAAGGCACGCCGAGTTCGGCTGAATTGAAGGTCCAGCACGAGAAGCTGACCCAGGCCTCGCACAAACTGGCGGAGATCGTCTACAAGGCTGCGGCCGCGGCTGGGCCGGACGCTGGAGCAGGTGCTGGTGCGGGTGCTGGCGCGGCTTCGGGCGGCGACAACGGGACCGAACCCGCCCCCGAAGCCAAGAAGGACGAAGGCGTGATTGACGCCGAGTATGTGGACGTGGAAGACAAAAAGTAGGACTGGCCGTCCAGGCGTACCCGCCTTCGGCGGAAAAACTCCGGGGTGGGCAACGAAAAGTTGTTCACCCCAAAAGTTTTTAACGCACGATTATCTGTAACTAAAAATGCAATTATCAATTCGGCGGGTGGCCCACATCTCGATCAGTTAATGAAGATGGGTGCCTCATGTCTGCGGGTTCCCCATCCTTCCGCGATCTTTGCGGAAGGGTGGGAACCACGAAACTCAATCATCCGCTTGGTGTCAGGTCACGACTCAAGTCGTGCCCTTTCAATACTGGTTGAATGAAATATCTGCCAATGGCTCTGCCTCTGATCTACTTGTTTATTTGTTGCGGCAGATACGAAAGCCCTGATCGGGGCCCATGCCATTCGCAGCCAGGTAGCCCCGAAATGACGGCTTGCAGAAGGGGGCGTCGCCCATCCAGCCGCCGCCCTTCCATACCCTGGCAAAACCGCTGTGACTTCCTTGCGGATCAGTTACTTTCGTCTGCAAGTCTCCGAACCAGTCCCAGCACCATTGCCGGACATTGCCTGACATATCGTATAGCCCTAACTCGTTGGGCTTCTTTTCGCCGCCAGGTTTTGTTTGGTCGTGGTTTTCCTTTATTTCGGGCCAGTTCCAGAATCCTTTCAGGGGCATATCTCCAGAATTTTTCCAATACCATGCTACTTCATCTACATTATCGCTTCCGCTGTAGGAGTAGCTCTTGCTCAACTGGCCTCCGCCGGCGGCATATTCCCACTCGGCTTCTGTCGGCAATCTATAACCATTCGCTCCGGCATTGATGGTCACCGTCCATTTCATGGTATCGAGATCGCCGAATTTCGGGTCTGGTTTATTGTTGGGGTCTTTATCGTTCTTGTCGATGTTGTAATACGGCTTCAAGCCCTCTTTGACGCTCCGTTTGTTGCAGTACTCGACGCTGTCATACCAGCTCACCATTTCCACCGGCAAATTGTCGCCTTTGAATTTTGAGGGATTGCTTCCCATTACCTCAGTCCACTCTTTTTGAGTTACGTCATATTTGCCAATGTAAAAGTCCGATAGGTTTACGGATTTTCCGTAGTAGTTGGATGTTGTGTTTTTAAAACTCCCGCCTTTGACCAATACAAGGTTATCAGGCACTTCTCCGGAACAAGCAATGGCAACAAGCATCATTGCTGCCGTTAAAATGAATAGTTTTCTCATTGAAATGCCTCCTTTATCCAGAGCAAAGAATAACCGACGCTGGTTGAAATTCATAACGCAGGCCGGCGGCTGTATGACCGCCGGCCTAATGGATATCAGATGATTTACAGGTGGATTTCTACCAAACAGTTGCGTTCACCTGCCCGCTGGCGCCATTGTAGGCCTCTGTCCCCAGGATCATATAGTTGAAAGATCCCATATTCATTCCAAGGTTCTTCCAGTGGGTGAAGTGGTTGCCGGTGGTGACGGTGTGGTTAGATCCGGTCGATGCCCCGCCCCAAGCGTCCAAGTACTGTTCGAAAGTTGCGGTGCCTTGAATGGAAGGCTGGTTGACCTGCTGATGTTCATAGGTGCTGTAGGTGTGGCCATCGCTGCTCACGCTGCCTTTATACGTTGCGTTGCCCGTATACAGCGAGCCAAGTTCAGTGATGTAATATTCGACGAGCGGGCTGGTCGTCCACCCATAGATGGATATGGTGTTATAGCCGCTGGCGGAGCCGATATTGTAGCCTACAGACATGGCTCCGCCGGTGCTCCAGCCTTTCCCGCCCACCACATCGTTGACACGACTCCAGGTAATCGCGTAATTGCCGTGATACTGAGATGCGCTGGGAAACGTCATGGTTGCCGACCCGCCACTGCTATAAAGCGAATAGTAGTAGCCGTTGTTCGTGCCCGTTCCATTGCCGTTTACCGTCTGCGCGTTTGCCGCCATGGTTCCACAAACCGCCGCCATGACAGCGAACAGGATTACTAGTTGAACTCGTGACAAAACCATCTTCATTGACTGCATGCAAATCTCCCTTTCGTTTTTTTTGGAGTTTCTGGTTATATTGCGATTCTTGCCCACTGCAATCTGCTTTCGATTGCAAACTGATGAATCCCGCAGGCGTCACCTCCGGTCGTTCCGGGGATCGGCCTTGTTGGGAATCAGGGAACTACGGTAACTGGGAAACTGAGTAACAGGGAAACATGAACGGATCGATACGCTGCGCCCCCCTGCGGGAAATGCCAGGAAAAAACGAGACGCGGGAATAGACCGATTCCAGAACTGCACACGCTTTGCGACGGTCTAACGCTGCGCCGGCGAGCAGCGTTCATGACCAACAATTGTTCGCTAGCCGAACAGAAGGGAAGATACAGTAAATTTTGACAACTTGGCAAGAAGATAATTACGATTCTGCTAAAATGTTTGACTACTGAAGAAAATCATTTACCGGGTAGATCGGCCATGTTTCAGGCATACATTTTCCACAGGCGTGCGTAGTTTTCCACAGCCCTCAATCCCTGCCAAGCCCGCCATGGCTTGAGCAATCGTTTTGTTGTGAATATGAACCAGAATCTCAGGAAATGGACGCGCCCTGACGCCCGGATCTTCAAGCTTTGAGCAACAGCTTGCCGTGTGAACTGGTTTTGTTGACCGCTCTTTGCAGCATTTCACGCGGGAATCCACGTATAGATGGAAAACGAGCACCGAATCGCGGCGCCACTTAGCGATTCAGAAGAGGCCTGTGCAACTCCGACGCCGACACGACGACTTAATAACTGGCTAACTCCGCGAAGGCCACCCGGAGGCGTTGCCAGGTGGATTCGAGCTCTTCGGGCAGGATACGGGCTTCGGCCGTGGTGGTCATGAAGTTGGTGTCGCCGGACCATCGGGGCAGCGCGTGAAGATGCAGGTGTCCGGCGACACCTGCGCCGGCCGCGCGGCGCAGATTCAACCCGACGTTGAAGCCGTGGGGCTGGTAGACGTGCTGCAGGGCCTGCTCAGTGCGCTGGGCCAGATCCATCAACTCGTGGGCGGCCGCGGCGGGCAAGACCGAGAGCCGGTCGAGATGGGCGTAGGGCATGATCATCACGTGGCCGGAGGTGTAGGGGTAGGCGTTGAGGCAGACAAAGCAGTGCCGGCCGCGATGGACGAGGAGGCCTGCGGCTTCGGCTTGCTCGGCGCTCATGCCTTGCGCGATGGCGTAATCGATGGAGGCCATCAGATTGCAAAAGACGCAGTTGTGGTCGCCGGGCCAGGCGGCGAGGCTGGGCGGAACGCCGGGGCGCCTGGCGGCGTCCGCCGTGGTGATATAGGCATAGCGCCAGGGAGTGAAGAGATAATCCATTGAGATGGGTCCGCCTGCAACAGTATAGTGGGCTTCGGGACCTTTAGTAACGATGCCGGCTGCAACTGCTACTTTGCCGTCAGCGCCGCAGCCGGGACCAGCATATCTTCCTTGCGCTGGACCAGATTGGTGGCGTTCAGCGTGGCCAGTTCGAAGCCGTGGCCGTGGGTAATGGCGTCGGTGGGGCAGGCTTCCACGCAGTAGCCGCAGAAGATGCAGCGATTGTAGTCGATGTTGTAGATCTTGGCGTAGCGCTCGGAGGATGAGATGCGCTGCTCTTCCGTATTGTCCGCTGCTTCAATGAAGATGCAGTTGGAAGGGCAGGCCGCCGCGCACAAAAAACAGGCCACGCACTTTTCCAGGCCGTTCTCGTCGCGCTGCAGAACGTGCGCCCCGCGGAAGCGCGGCTCTATGACCGCTCCGCGCAGCGGGCCTTCTCCATCGGGGTAATTCTCCACCTGCGTGGGTTGGAAGATCTCTCCGAAGGTGATGCTCATGCCCTTGGCAATTCCGGCGAGGTTGCGCACAATCGACATGAGGTCAGTATACGACGAATTCCAGTGGAATTTCAGCCTGCTCGGTGCGCAACCTGCAGGTCCGCCGACGGAAATACGGCGTATCGATTGCGCACCCCTCGCCCTGAGCCCGCGGAATCCAGTGCGGATGCTCAGCGAAATGCTACTTCTTCGGGTGGTTCTCCTGATGCTGCGGTGCCTGGCGCTGCGGTGCTTGACGCTGTTGCTGCGCCTGACGCTGTTGCGGAGCCTGGCGTTGCGGAGCCTGGCGCGGTTGCTGCGCCTGACGTTGCGGAGCCTGACGATGCGGAGCTCCTTGTGATCGACGCCGGCC
>VFSW01012470.1_pt1 | contig 11864 bp, 7 predicted proteins | sample 5358111 | NCBI WGS metagenome assembly VFSW01 (sample SAMN11554181, study PRJNA540505) | mine drainage metagenome | isolation source: sediment from site ElyBrook_90M | place: USA: Ely Copper Mine, Vershire, VT | collected 2017 | reverse complement strand
ATGTGAGAAAAATCTGCAGTGGGGAGATATTCTTCACGGATTGACATGCGCTGTCATCCAAAAAGGAGATTACGAACAGTTTAAAGCGATGTTGGATTACATGCCTAAATCTGTATTGCTAAAAAATATTCCTGTGCTTTTGGATCTCTTAGAGGTCGACAATCCTCAAGAAAGAAAACGCTGCTTAGCTGATGTTTCATATTTCTTAGAATTTGCAAGGACTCAAACTAACGAGACAGTTGCAAACCGCCGCGGCACAAAACGAAAAGCCGAAGAGGATGCCTCCACAAAACCTTCCAAAAAAAGCAAATCCGAGTCTAATTAGTTGCCGCTGATTTAGGAAGCTCTGGACAAGTCATTCGCCAAATCTCACCAAAAATCCGAAGCGCTCCTTCCGGAAGTGGTATAAGATATTCCAGAGATTGACTTGAGAGAATATACACAAAGTCCCCACACCTCAGCGGGCATCTCCATTTGAAGTTCTGTGGCAAACTTTGCTAATCCTTCCGAAGTCAGCACCGTATCGACCACAACTACGCGCTTGCCTGCCACAGTTCCCTTTCCTACGCCTAATTGCCTCTGCAATTCTTTCGCAAGAAGCTCGGCCGGCGAATATCCCCGCCGCATTTTCTCCCACTTCGATCGCCGAAATGGAACGATGCAATCCGGCACGTCTAAATTATTTTTCAGCCATTGAACAACAAGATAGCTGGAAAGCGTTCGAGCGATACCGGGCAGTTTGCCATTTTCGAGTTGCCGTACGAGCGATCGAATCGGCCCCTCATTCTCCATCGCCACGACAAGTTCTTTGTAAGGAAGGCAGAGTTTGAGACATTTACCTTTGCAGTAATCGGCGCATTTAGGACATCGTCCTGTTCGATCCAAAAGCTGGAGAAGTTCAGAGCAGGAAGCACATAAAAGAGCCCCATCAGTCTTTTCTTCGCAATGCAGGCAGAGCGGCGGAAAAAAGAGTCCAAGAATCGCTTGTCTCACGCGGTTCATTTTGAAGGGCACCATTTGCGTTAAATTATCTCATATGTAAAATTTAAACTAAACCTTAGGAGGTTTCATGAATACCAAACGATACATCGGCGCAACCGTAGCCTTGTTTATCTTTCTCTTTTTCTATGAATGGTTGGTGCACGGCGTTCTTCTCACGAGTATGTACCACCAGACACAGCATGTGTGGCGCACTATGGATGAAATGCGCTCCATGATGCCTCTCTATCTCTGCATCAACTTAGGCATATCCGCTTGGCTTGCCCTCGTTTTCGCGCGTCTCTTTAAAAATGGCGGTGTGGAAAATGGCTTGCGCTTTGGCCTTTATTTTGGAGTATTCGCAGGACTGCTTACAGCAATGTGGTATACTTGGCTACCTATCTCTGGAACACTAGGATTGAGCTGGTTGATCAATGGCTTCGTGGAAGGTCTTGGCAGCGGCTTTGTTCTCGGATTGGTCTATCGCAAATAATGGGACTCATCTATTTAGCGAGTCCTTTTAGACATTCTGATGTCAACATCATGAAAAACCGTTGTGCGGCGGCTCATTATGTTGCCGCGCAACTATCTAAACAGGGATACCATGTGTTTTCTCCTCTCACGCACAATGAAATTCTTGTAAATTTAGCCCCTGAACTTCCTGGAGAACATTGGATGCAATTTGATCTGGCGATTTTAGCGATTTGCGAGAGTCTATTCGTTCTAAAATCAGAAGGCTGGGAATTGTCAAAAGGTGTTGAACGGGAAATCCTTTTTGCAAAGGAAAAAGGAATGCCTATCCAAGAAATCGATCCTCCCAAAGAAGAAGAATACCTTCCCTTATTTAGCGTAATCCATAACTAGGTTTGTCGGCTGTGCCGCGCACCGTGAGGGCAAAGGGCTCTGCCAATTTGAGGGCTACATCTTGCTTCATGCGCAAGTTCAGATGGAGCTTTCCCTGCCAATCGATGTAGGAAGGCTCTAAGTCGGAGGCGAGGAAAAATTGAGAACGGCGTCCTTCGCTGAAAGAATTTTCCAGATCGGTGAGATAGATGCGTCCTTCTCGAAAGAGACATTTCACATCGCCGCTTTCGGGACGGAAAAGATCAAAATCGAGGCCAAGATCTTTCATCATCTTGAGAGGAATGTCAAAGATCGAACTTTCCTTTTTCTCGCGATTCGTAAAATGGAAACTGCCCTTACCGCGCAAATGGAAAATATCATCTCCCGTGCAGAATAAATCTGTGAGAACCAAAGACCGAATCTCAAACGGCTTTTCCTTCGAAGGTTTCCCATCGATGGAGCGAAGAAGGCTGGGTTTAAAATGATGCCCTTTCACAAGGGGAATATCGGTATCCCACGATCCTGTGATCGATTTACGGATAGAGATCTGCTTAAATAAAAATTGCCCTGCTGGATCTTCGATCTGCAAATTCGTGATCGCTACGGCTTTAGGGTTGATCGTCATATCGCCTTGCAGTGCATGGAGTCGATACCCCTTCAAGGTGACTTCCTCTCCCTGTACCTTTCCGGCAAAGTGCCAACCTGTTGGTTCTTTTTTCCACACTCCATCCAGCTGCAATCCCTGCATTTCTTTGAGCATTTCTTTTTTCGTGAAGGCAGAAAGGCTAGCCCCATCCTCGATTTTCATACGCCCGACAAAACCTTTATCCAGCTTTGTTATATCCAGGAAGAGCCCGTGCAAGGTTCCCTGGCACTTCAGCTCATTTTCCCATGAAATCGTCAGGGTATCGTGGCCCGTCTTTAAGAGTGCTTGGGAAGCTGTGAGGCGAAGATGCACGGGGAGATTGAACTCTTGCCATGTCAATCGAGCTTCAGGAATCTCCAGACCCTCTTTTTGCATACGCGCGAGGGGCGCAGATAAGCCTCCTACAATTTTCTCCCCTTCTTTTGCTGTCAAACGGATGTCGCGGCACTCGGAACCTTGGAAGAGAAGAGGCGCCGGCGTCGAAAAAACAATCCCGGGCATTTCCTCTAACGCAAGAGAAGAGATGGAGCAGGCTTGGGTTCCTATGGAACCTTGTGCCCGCACGGCTTGCCAATTTAAATTCCACAGAATCTCTTGACCTGCGAAAGTTAATTTCAATAGGCGGCCATTATCAGCAGAAAGCTCAAGTCGATACAGATTATCTAAAGGAAGATGGCCGATACCACGGAGCTTTAGTCCTGGATGAATTTCTACGTCGAACTCTAGAGGTTTCGTGGGAAGATTTTTGAACTTGGCTCGCGGTATCTTTACATCCCAATTGCCGACTTTCGCCCGAAATTGGCTGAGCTGCGCGAGCTGCACTGTTGAGTCGTACTCGAGAAGTCCTTCTCCCTGCTGCAACAAGCCGTAGCCAACCCCATTTAAGGCCGCTTTGACCTGTAAAAAATAGTCGGTGCCATCAGGGCTATGATGTACGCGGCATTGCACCCCTTCTTTTTCCGTATAAAATTTTCCTGCCATGTCTGCGGGAAGAGACAAGAGCGGCATAATCTTCGTAAGATCCCCTTCTGCCATCCGAGATGTCAGTCGAAGATCCCATCCATTTCCAAAAAGGAGCTCAATATCGCCTATAAATGTTAAGCCCTCTCCTGCGTAGCTTAAATTGCGACTTTCCATGCGATTTTCTGTAAATGTAAACTCTCCCTCGAGTCCTTTCAGCCCACGAACTTCTCCGCCTTGAAGTAAAAATCCGCCTTCCCATTGCCCTGTTGCAATATTCCAAGAAAAACGCCCCTCATCGAGTTTGACCGCTAACAACCGCGCATCAGATGTTATGAGAGAAAAGTGATCGCCAGTAAAATGGCCTTCGACATGAGAACCTTTTATTTTTCCTCGAACAGAAAGATCGCCATCTATGAGAGCGCCTTTTAAAAAAGGCTCATACAATGTTCTCGTCGCTCGCTGGATGTCAAACCATCCGTGTTCGACCTTGTACTCCTTGTCCAGGGCTAAACCAAACTCTCCCTGATCAATATCTGTCTTAAAACTACCCGTCGTATCGAGACGGCCCTCATGAAAGACCCCCGATAAATCGACATAAAGTATCTTCTTAGATGCGGACCAGATTTCTGTGGGAGCTTCTAATGCTGCCTGAAATTGCAGAGCATCCCATCCCCCTTCGACCTTGATATCGCTCTTGATGCCTTCGATTTTACAGGTAAACCTGCTCGGCTCGATGTGACCATCCACCACTTTTAAAGCGCCTTGAACATCTTCCACTCGTCTTTTATCGTAGCTGAAGAGCCCCCGGCTTATGCTTAAATCGAATTGCTTCAAAGATCCACTCGATGTCACTTCTCCGAAAAATCCTTGGAAAGATTTTTTAGGAATTTCAAAATAGGCATCGCTTAACCTTAAGTCATGCCATGCGATGTGCTGAAGCGTTCCTCTTTCAATCCGGCTCTCCAACCGTCCTTGCAGCGTTCCGGCAATCGCCTGCAAATCTTCCAAATCCGGCATGAAATAGGAAACCGCTTTTATTGCCTCCCGAAGAGCCCCATCTTTCCAATTTTCTAGATCCACCTTTACAGGACAGACACCCCAATCGCTGTAATTGATAGCAACTGTTGCTAAAGACTCTCCGGCATGCACATGTAGTTGAATCCACGGCGTCCGACCCTCTTCCAATACCCCTCTGCCATTTATCGTAAAAAGAAGTTCATCACCGAGCTTCCCCTCCATCTCGAATAGGGGCTCCTGCTCTGGGCTCAAATAAAGATGACCCCGGGCTGTCTCTAGATGGAGGGTCTTTTTCACCCACACATGGCCGTCTTCCCATGCTGCTGCTGCCAACATCTGCTGCCATAGCGCTCCGTGCTCTCCTGATGGATAATCGAGAGCAAGTTGCACATGCCGCGCCCCGCAGGCAATGTCGCCTTTTTCCCAAGTAGCATTTTCGATCGATAGATCGGCTTTGATAGATTGAACGGCAAACTGATGATCGAATTCGACCTGACCATCCAAGCGAAGGATACCACTCATTTTGCTTCCATCGACAGATTGCATCTGCAAAAAACGGACCCAAAGATCGCGCGCATCGCAAATATCGATATCATGCAACGAGCCCCGTAGCTGCATGCCCTCCGCCGTCTGGCGCACTCCAGCCACGATGGTATCACCCACATTCAGCGTTCCTATTTCTTCTCGTGTCTCCCCGGCGCGAAACGAAAACGACACTGGCTCTTCTTTTCCATGAATGAACATCAAACTGTCTTCGATGTTGAGCCGCACGCCGAAATATTTCGTTGGAAGTAGCAAAGCCGCCAAGGCTGTATTGTTTTCTTCAGGATTGATCTTAAGGCACACGCCCTGAATATCGACCTTCGGCTCTAGGTAAAAGGGGGAAAATTGCCAATTCCAGTCGATCGCGACATGCTGCGCGACAATTCCTTCGCCCAGACTCACGTCCTCATACTGAATTCCCTTCCCCTGGATCTGCCGGTGTTTATAGAGAAGCTTTTCATGAGAGACGTAGGAAAGGGCCCACTCCAATGTGGTCGCGATGAGAATGTGGCGGCAAGCAAACACCCCAACAACAAGTCCACAAACCGTGAGAAGCACCCATGGCCATTTAGCTTTTTTGCGTTCCATAAGGGCTTTATCTTACGCACAGCGCTTAAAAAAGTAAAAGTGCGAGTTTTTCTTGGGAAAAACTCCACAGAAGCATATAAACTTATCTTCCAAAAGGAGAAATCTATGCCAAGAGTTCAAACACCACCTGTAAGAATGCCACCTTCTCTTCCTTCCATCTTTGAAACTCCTTCATTTCCCTCTTTTTCGTTGCCTAAATTTGATTTTAGCCGCGCTCTGACAACTCGTAATATTGCCATTGTGCTAGGGGCTGGTTTCATTGCCTGGATGGCCTATCGATATTTATTCTCTTCTCCCAAAACAGATAAGAACTATTCAACACCGATTTTAACCCCTACCACAAGCACACCGGATAATGAACTTAAATTAAATCTACAGGAGGAGAGCCAGAAGATCTTTCGCGTGCTCTATTTATATGAAAATGATCCATGGAATGAAACTAACCTAACGAATGCAATAAAAGCTATCGAGCTTTTAAACAGCCATTCAGATTCATTGACGAAAGCACAAATTAGAAATATTTCCATAGACGGCCCCCTCGCTTTCGTTGAAGACAAATTGCCTAATAGGGCTCTTGTCTTTCAACACATGCAAACCCTAAACGCTCCTGCATTTTTATGTAATTTAGCCCTCCAACGGTTCAAAGAACAATTAACTGCAGAATTATTCGAAAAACTGAAGCTAGGGACAAGCCTCAACACCGCCAGTCAAGAATTATCCAATCAATACGCATCGATATTTTCCTCAAACCAGGTAAAAGATATCCCCATCAAACTTGAGGACCCAACGCGCCAAGCTCTTCAGAAGTGTTGGGAGGAAGCTCAAACATCCATGGCTTTCGTGGTAGACGGATCTACCCTCTCCACAGAAGACCTGTTGCAAGAAAGCCTTCCCATCATTGCTAAAAACTACAAAAATGCTCTCCCCTACCAGCAGGCCCTCCTCTTGCATGTCACTACAAAAAAAATGCCGCCAGATGCATTTGTGAGCATGCTCAAAAGTTGGGTAAGCAAGATGGATCCCGAAAAATCTTGGAACCTTTTGGCGAAACTAAATCATGAGCAGCCTTATGACCAAGCACATTGGTGCATCGATGCGATCCGCGATTTGCTTCCGCTAATGTTGTGGGAAATGACCCCCAGCGATCTGGCCGAACTAAAACTCGTCAACGACGAAATGACATATTATGTCGATCAGCTAGAGGTCATTGAAAAATTGAAAACCAATCCAAACTTGAAATGTCCTACTTTCTTTGGGTCCGGTATGAGGTTACTTGTGGCGCTATCCATAGTTCGCCTGAAAAATCAAACCCCTAGTGAAAAACTCCAAGACCGTCTAAAACAGCTGTCTCAATTCTTCGATCCGCCGAATGATAAACTCAAAAGATGCGAAGTTCTTAAAACCACTTATCACAAAGAACTTATTGAAGCGGACACACTGCTCACTTCAACTGAGGATTCAAAATTAGAAGAAAATGAGACATCCGATACTTTCGACGACTTCGAAGGACTAAACAACACTCATTCGAATGTAAGCTTGATTAGCTACACCATCTTTACAAACCTTTTTGACATTGTGGAATATTCACGCCTCGATACAAATCAAACAATGAAGTCAGCAGGAATACAAATTCAACTTCTGAACACAAATTTAGCTTCCTTTACGCAAGCAGAGATTAGAAACGTTAGCATAGACAGAGACTTACTTGATGATGCGAATTTGAGTCATATCGCCCTTGTCTTTCAACAATTGCAAGCTCTAAAAGCCCCTACATTTTTATCAGAATTAGTCGTCAATGCCTTCAAAGAACAATTGACCTCAGAAATGTTCATAAAGCTTCAGGAGAGAAAAAAACTTGATCAGGCCTGTAACGAATTATCCGAACAATACAGCTCATTATTTTCACCCACCCAGTTAGAATCCAGTAAGACTGATACTTCGCAAATAATAAAAGTGGAAGCGCAAACTGTTCAAATGGCTTGGTCTTGTTTGAACGAAGTTCAAGAGTCCATGACTTTTGCCATAGAAAAATCTCAACTTTCAACGGAAAAACTGTTGCTAGAAAGCCTTCCTGTCATCGCTAAAAACCGCGAAAAAGCTCTCCTCTATCAACATGCTCTTATCTTGCATGTAACTAACAAAGACATACAGCCAGATAAATTCATAGCCCTGCTTAAACAAGTGATAAACATAGAAAATTTAGAGGACGAAAAAGTTTGGTCCTTTTTGGGGAATTTAAACCACCTTCAGCCTTATGACCAAGCACATTGGTGCATCGATGCGATCCGCGATTTGCTTCCGATAATATTGTGGGACATGAGCCCCAATGATTTAGAAAAACTACCGACCTCAAATAAAGAGATAGCCTCTTATATCGATCAGTTAGATCTCATTGAAAAATTGAAAACCGATCCTGACTTTGAATTTCCTGATGAGTTGTACTGGAAAGAACTACATTCCTCTGAAGAATTGACATTGGCCCTAGCCCTAGCTAGGCTCAAGGGTCAAAAACCTACTGAACAGCTAGCATCCCGGCTTCAGTTTACCCAATTGCCTAATGCCAAACAACTTCAGGATAAGTCCGAAAGATGTGAACCTCTTCAAACCACTTATCATAAAGAACTTAGCAAAGCATCTCTGTTGAACAACTTAGCCTTTTCTGAGGAAGAAGATTAGCGAAACTGATCTGATGGCTCTCTGCTCAAAAACGCCAGTTTTTCTTGGGAAAAATTAAACAAAACCGTACAATTTTCTGTTCAAAGGAGAATTTTATGCAACGCATTCAACCACCAGCTGTAAGAGTACCTTCTTCAACCCCTTTCGCCTCCAGCGCTTCTTCATTCCCCTCCTTCTCCTTTGCGAATTTGAACCTGGGTCGCGCGCTCACAGGCCGCAATCTTCTCATTTTAGCCGCGGTAGGCACCGTCATTCTCATTGCTTATAAAATCCTCCACCGAAATTCTTCCTCTGAATCCAACTCTAACAAGATTAGCTCCCCAAAAAGCCAACCGAAAAACCCCACTCAAATACCTCGGGAATTGAGTAAGGATATTCTTCACAATCTCTTTAATGCTGCGAGAGAGCCCCAAGGCAATTGGCTAACGCTGGCAAATACGGCAATAAATTCTTTAAAAGAACTTGATCAACGAGGATCAATTACAGAGGACTCCACTCGGGAGCTTCACATTGACCCTAGTCTTCTTCAAAAAGCTGATTTTTTTGATATGGCCTTCGTACTGCAACATTTGAATAGTACCCAAGCTCCAATTTTTTTATCCGGGCGTGTAGCCTACGCTTACGAAGAGCGGTTAACAGCGGCATTTTTTAAAATGCTGCTAGAAGACAAAACCGTTGAACAGGCAAAGCAAAGTCTATTAAACGATGAATTCTTAGCTTTGACCAGTCAAGAACCTAATAGGGGTGTAACATTTAATCGTCTCAATCAACACGAATTTCAGTTTAAATATGATACTCTCAAGACTTTATTTACGGTCTTTCAATCAGTTGAGCAAACGATGGCTAGGGTCAAATCTCTTGCATCTACACCAATTCAGCAATTGCTGAAGGACTTTATTTTATCTTTCGTTAACAACAAAAAAGATGCTCGTGTTTATCATTTAGCCCTCATCTTATCTACTACCAAAATCAAAGATCCCATGTTGGACTTTGTTGCGCCGCTCCAAACGGTAGTTTGGGACTTGTACCTTTCTGAACAAGCTAAATATTGGTCAGTGCTAGACATTTTGAACGGAGTCCCCTATTACATCCACGGCCATTGGTGTATAGCTGCCATCCAAGATCTTCTTCCGATGAAACTATGGAATAAAGAATACCCACAACACCTAGCTCTTGGTCAAAATACAAATAACAGAACTACACCCTATGTCTCCCAACTTAAAGATGTGGACAGTCTTCTTCAGAATCCCAATGTTAAACTTTCTTCTGAAGATGATGCTTATATTTGCATGACTTTAGCTCTCGCCGTCGGAACAAGTGATTCAAATAATCAAGAGCAGCTTAAAATGCGGCTTAAGAATTTTTTGATAGAAAAAGACCTTAGCAAACTCAATGATCGTTTTGCATACCTTTCTATACAACTTCTTGAGTTAACGGATGTGTACCACAAGCAAATGAGGAGTGCCTATAAAATACTTGCAGAGCTCTCGGAACAAATTAAGAATACTCAATGAACAAAGTTCAACAGCTACCAGTAATAGTTCCCTTCTCTAGCATACGTTTACCGGAAACTAGTTCATTCACGGCTTTTTCTTTTCCGAAATTCGACTTTAGCCGCGCTCTCACAGGCCGGAACCTTCTCATTCTAACTGGAATCGGTTGCGTGGTTTATTTGGCTCTTAGAGCCTTAGGCAGGACTGCGCTGGTTTCTCCCTCTAAAGAGATCTCCGCTGAAGACGTATGTGCGCAAATTTTGGATGCGGTTCTTTCTCCTTCAAATGAAACGACGACCCTTAAGAAAGCCATAAGCGGTTTGAATTCCATGAAATTTGAGGAAGAGGCGTTAGAAAGTTTTGTAACTTCCTATTGTCAAAAGGTAGAACTCTACATACTTCCGAAGATCTTCCAAGAGCTGCGTGATGCAGAGGCTCCTGTTTTTTTTGATCGAGCGATTGAAGAAGTGTTTACTATAAAACTAACAGCAGCCTATTTTAATGAACTTAAAACAAGCACCATGCCTTTTAGTAACATCCGTGATCAAGTTTTCCGTCCACATCCCATCTTAAACTTGTTTTTCTTAGAGCACTCAGTAGAACAGTCATTCAAGTCCGAGGCATTCTCCATCATATTCAAGGTTCCTACTCTGAAAACTTTTCATAAAATTCTTGAAGCCGTTCAACAAGATATGGCAAAAGTTAAAAACACTTCTACTGCTTCTGTCGAAAATCAACTTAAAACATTCATTTCCAATTTCGCCACCACTAATCCTGAAAGTATCATCCAACACTTGGCACTTATTCGATCGATGTATATCCAACCGATAGAGCCGGTTGCTTATCTCAAGCTTCTCCGTACAACGGTGCAATCTTTATACCCTGAAAAAAACCCATATTGGGAGCGTTTGGCCGTATTAGCTGAAATCCCTATCTATGTAGAAGACCATTGGTGTATGGGCGTGATCCACAATCTACGCCCAACTCTAATTTGGGAGATGAGTGCTAGTGAGCGTTCGAGTCTTTCCTTGAAAGCTGGTGGGAATACTCTATCCTTCTACAAGGATATTGAAGAGCTTGAGAAGAACCCCGATCATCCTTTAATCAATACTCCTTTATATATCCAAAAGGCCTTGGCATATGCCATTGGTCGACAAGAAACCTCGCATCAAGATTCAAAGCAACTTCGAGCTAGGCTAAAAGAGCATCTTATTGCCAATAAAGGCTGGTCTGTGAATAGCTTTAATGATCGATCTCAAAAATATCTGGAAGTTCCTACGCGTTACTATACGGAAGCCAGAGCAGCCTATAAGATTCTCGGAGAAATTGCCAAAGAAATAACCTAGAAGCTTTCTTTTTAATCGACTAGGGGCCAGACGAAGAGAGCCAGAAGTGCCATTCCTATGAGAATAGCCACACCTGTAATCAAAAAGAGTAATATTTTTCCTACGAAGATAAAGAAATTGAGAATGATTTGGCCTATAGATCTCGTTGGAACAACTCTTTCAGAAGCTTGAGCCTTGTCTATTTCACTTAAATTTTCGATCTTTCCGGATCTCGTGAGCTGTGTTTGCGGCTGGGCTTTAGGTGGCAACGGTGCAGGTCTTTTTGCCCAAGTTTTTTCCTTAGCTACCTGAATTTCACTGTCTGTATATCCAAGCTCTTTGAGCAATCTGAACAAATCTTTTTTACTTATGGGCTGACGAGTTTCAAAATTAATGAGCTGGCTATATTTTTCATAGAGTTTACAAACTTTTTGTTCTCGCTCTTGAATTATGTGCCGTCTAGCAATACTAATCTCTATGTCTGCGAAATGAAGTCTCTTGAGCATTTGATGAACTTCAGTTTCAGTATACGGAGTGCCTTCCTTGTTCGTTTTTGTGCTGTATTTTTTATAAGCTCGAACAACCTCGTCCAGTCTTTCCTTGGCTCGAGCTTTCTGAAATTGTTGAATCTCACCCTCTTCAAACCCCAACGCCTGAAAAATAGCTCTTTGCTGGCATGCTTTTAGAGAACTAAAAGCCTCTTTCTTCACAAGCCTTTGATATCCCAGCGTCTTTTTTTCAGCGGGAGAATAGTTTTGGTCCAAGTGGCCGATGTAGGCCATGTATTTCTTG
>VFSW01012469.1_pt1 | contig 11864 bp, 14 predicted proteins | sample 5358111 | NCBI WGS metagenome assembly VFSW01 (sample SAMN11554181, study PRJNA540505) | mine drainage metagenome | isolation source: sediment from site ElyBrook_90M | place: USA: Ely Copper Mine, Vershire, VT | collected 2017 | reverse complement strand
ATATGATTCTTCTATTTAATTTATTTCTAAAGATTATAAGCCCCTATCCCCTACCTACTATGACGGATGACCTCGGGCGCCCTTACCGGCAAGCTACTGGCTGTTGAGCCCGTTGTCGGCGCTCGTATTGTCGGAATTGAGGCCGCTCATCTGCATGTCGACTGCCGCAGCTTCCTGGCTTAGGTCGGCATCGGTCGAGCCGCTCGCCGGAATGGTAACGGTGTTGGGCGTGCCGGCGGGCGCGGGCGCTGCCGGCTCTGTGGCCTTTTGCGTCGGCACGAGCGGCGCCGGCGCTGTCGCCACAGGAGCGGCGCTGCCCGCGGAATTATTAAAATACCACCAAGCGCCGCCGCCGAGGATGATGACCGCGACAATGATTATGATCGCCTTTTTCATACGTTATTTGTGACGCGTTAAAATCTCTTAAAACCCCTCCATCGTATTATACAGAAAAAAAGAGCGCCCGGATATCGCTCGGTGGATATCTTCATTAGGGCCTTGAGGCGACAAGGCCTAATCAAAGACAGCCTCCACCGCCATCCCTTCGTCGAGCGTACTCTCTCCGTGGATATACTGGCCGCCGCGCAGCCACGAAGCGACCGCGGCGACGAGATACGCGATGATGGAGATCGTGAAGGCGATGCCGAGCCCGCGCTTGAACGGGCCCGATATGAGGTCGGGGAAGAATTGCGTGCCGGTGACGGTCGCCGCCGAGCCGGCCGGAAGCGCGCCGAGCACCGATGCGGGGATTAGTTTTTGCATGGGATTATAGCCAAGAAAAGCTGCGAACAGGCTTGAGATGGGTGGCGCGGAAGCGACTTCCTGCGCGACAGCCGCCGGCACGCCTTGGGCGGTAAGCCCCGAGAGTATCGACTGCGGCAAGCTCGCGGAGAGCCCGATGATCATCAGGCTGAAGAATATCCCGATCGAGAGGACCTGGCCGGAGTTCATAAAGGTCGCGCGCATGCCGGATGCCTGCCCGCGGTCGTGCGGCGGCACCGCGTTCATGATCGCGGTCGAATTCGGCGCGGCGAAAAGCCCCGAGCCGATGCCGCTCAGGAAGAGGATGAGGCCGAACGCCCAATACGGGAAATCGACCGGCAATATTATAAGGAGCGCGAAAGCGAAGGCGCCCAAGAGCATGCCGCCGGTCGCGAAATATTTCGCTCCGTAATGATCCGAAAGCCAACCCGAGACCGGTCCTGCGATCAGGAATCCGGCGGTCAAGGGAAGCATATAGATGCCGGCCCACAGCGGCGTGGATTCGAAGGAGTAGCCGTGCAAGGGCAGCCATATCCCCTGCAGCCAGATGATGAGCATGAACTGCAGGCCGCCGCGCCCGATGGATGCGAGGAAGCTCGCGATGTTGCCGGCAGCGAACGCGCGGATGCTGAAGAGCCTGAGGTTGAACATGGGCTCGCGGGTCCTGCTCTCGATCAGGGCGAAGGCGGCGAGCAAGAGGATGCCCGCGCCGAGCATGAGGAGCACGAAAGGATTCGTCCAGCCCATCAAGGACGCGCCGTACGGCTGGATGCCATACGTGATACCGATCAGGAGAATGACGAGGCCGAGGCCGAAGGTGATGTTGCCCCACCAGTCGATCGATTCCTTCTTGCGGATGCCCGTGTCGTGCAGCTTCCAGTACGCCCATATCGTGCCGAAGATGCCGATAGGGACATTCATCCAGAAGATCAGGCGCCAGTCGATAGCCGCGAGTATGCCGCCGACGATGAGCCCGATGAAGGAGCCCGCGATAGCCGCGACCATGTTGATGCCCATGGCGAAGCCCCGCTCGCGCGCGGGGAACGCGTCGGTGAGGATGGCGCCGGAATTCGCCATGAGCAAGGCACCGCCTATCCCCTGCACGACGCGCATCGCGATGAGATAGATCACCGCCGAGGCTCCGGTGCCGGGCGTGAGCGAGAGCGCGACAGAGGCGAGAGTGAATACCGCGAAGCCCGCGTTGTACATCTTCACGCGGCCGAACATGTCGCCGAGCCTGCCGAGTGTCACGACCAGGACCGCGGTGCACATCATGTAGCCCATCAGGGTCCACAAGAGGAAGCCGATGTTGGCGGGTGCCAACGGGTCAAGCGAGATGCCGCGGAATATCGCCGGCAAGCTGATGATGACGATGGAAGCGTCCAAGGACGCCATGAAAACGCCGAGCGTCGTGTTGGACAGCGCCGTCCATTTATAGGTACTCTTATGCGGCATAGATGAGAGGAAGGTAACTCAGGGACCCATGTCGGCGTTCAAGCCGGCGTTGATGCTCGCGACCTGCGACTGGACGAACTCCTGCGCCCATACATACCCGAGCCAGAGCGTGACTACGCTCGAGATGGCCAGAAGCGCGATGGCGTTCATACCGATCTGCCGGGTCTTGGGATCGCTCGATCGGTAATACTTCAATCCTTGCCAACGCGTGACGAAGATATAACACATCATCGGCAGGATGATACTGAATATATAGATCCAAGCCTGAGTTCCCGGTGAAGTCGAAAGCTCTCCCGACCCGATCCTGTTGCCGCAGTTGGGGCAAAAATAATACGTCGAGAGTATCGGCTGATGGCAATATGAGCACACAAGCATCGAGGGGGGCGCCGGTACGGCCGAGGAAGCTGGCACGACTGAAGGTGTGGCTGTCAATTCTGCAGGCACTTCAGGATGCGCGTTGGGATCCATATATAGGTGAATTCTATCGAAGATACGGCATCTTAGCGAGCGGCTTCCAATATCTTCCGAGCCGCCTCTTCCCCGCTCGCGAACGCCGCTTCGACCGTCCCGCCAATCTCGCTCCCGCCTAGCGCTTCGCCGGCGAAGTAGAGCTTCGCATCGACCGGCTTCGCTAATTCCTTGATCGCCTCCGCGCTCTCCGGCGTCTCGTAGCTATACGCGCCGCGCGCAAAGGGGTCGTTCGCCCAATTCACTACTCTTGAAGCCACGAGCTCGGCGCGAAGGTCGCCGAGCGACATCTTGAAGATGTTCGAGAGAGATGCGAGCGCCATCTCAAGAAGCTCGGCATCAGAATGAGTGGCTAGCTTTCGCGCGCTCGGGCCTGCGACCCAGCCGGTCAGCGTGGTGTAAGACTCGGGATACTGCGTCCACCACGTCGGTATCGCTTCGCGCGAGAACATGAAGAACAGGCGCTCGAAGTTGCGCTCGCGATCGCCCGTCCACCACTTGCTCCTGAAGTGCAGGAGAATCTTGATGACGCCGCCGTAGCCGATCATCTCGGCCGCATGGATCTTCTCGGAGAGCGCTGGCGTGAACGAGATCGTCTTCAAGACCGGCGGCGGCACGGTGATTATGGCCTCCCGGGCGCAGTACGCTTCCCCGCCCGTGCACGTCACGCGCACAAAATCGCCTTCGACCTGGACGGCCGCGACTTCTTTCTGCAGCAGGATCTCGACCCCTAAGCTTAGGCAGGCATCCGCGAGGTATCGGATGAGCGCGCCGTAGCCTTCCTTGAAGTCGCGCTGCAGCGCGATCGTGGCCGCGGTCATCTCTTCGAAGAGCGCCTTGGCGCTCGCGCGGTCGGCATCGGCCGCGTCATAGCCTTCGAGCCTCCTCGTGATCCAATCGCGCAGCTGCGAGTACTTCCCATCGGCGAAATATTCCCGCAAGACTGCCCCGACCGTCGTATCTTCTTTCAGCTCGCGCAGCCGACCTACGAACTCATCCTCATATTCCATCGGCTTCCATTCCACCTTCTCTGCCGGACCGTCCCGTACGCTCCACCAGGTGCGATCGCTCGCAGCATCGAAATGCAATCCGGCTTCCTCGACGAGTGCGCTCGTGATCGGCGCCTCGCCATGGACGAACTCGGCGCCACCTTGCGCATCGTAGCCGAACTCTTCCGCATCGAGCGGATATATCCTTCCGCCGATCCTATCGCGCGCTTCGAGCATGATGACGGACTTCCCCGCCTTAGAAAGTTCGCGCGCGGCCAACAGTCCTGAGGCTCCCGCCCCCACGATGAGTATCTTGCCGTATTCCATCTCTAAGGTTGCCGGTGCCTTTACGGGACGATGGGAGCGAGACCCAATCGCTGCGAAGCGTAGTTATCCGCTTGAGATACAGCCTGCGCGGTCTCTTGATACTGCGTCCCGATATAGAAAGAGAGCGCCGGCACGATGCCGATGAAAAGCACGATCGCGCCCAAGCGCGAATACCACGTCACTTTGTTCCACTCTAGATTAGAACCTCGCTTGCGTTGCGCCATATAGCAGAGATTTTAACACGCGCAGAGCCTCATACGAGCGCTTCTTTCGCTAATTGCCTCAAAGCTGTGGACATTTCGGGGTCTGATGAGAGATGTCCGGAATTCACGAGCGTGAGCGAAAGCTTATCGCCATACGCCTTCTTGAGGTCCGTCGCCGAGACCATCGGCGTGCACATGTCGAAGCGGCCCTGTACGAGCCAGCACGGTATGTGCGAGATCTTGCGGATATTGCCCAAGATGTAATTCTCCGGCACGAAGCATTTGTTGAGGAGATAGTGCACCTGTATACGCGCACTCGGCAGATTATCCATCTGCGCCAGTATCTCCTGCGGGAGTACTGCCGCGTCATACGTGATCGAGCAGAGCGTCGCTTCCCAGAGGATCCACTCGGTCGCGTACTTGTGGGCAACGGCACCATCCGGTGAATTGATCTTGTCGGCATAGAAGCGCATGACATCGTCACCCGACTTACGGGACTCCTCGGGCACGAGCGAGATGAACCGCTCCCACTCCAGCGGGAAGAAATACCGCGGATAGCCTTCGTTGACGAAATCGACCTCGAACTGCCGCGCGAGAAAGACGCTGCGTATCAGGAGACGCTCGACCCGCTCGGGATGCGCTATCGCGTAGAAGAGAGCGAGCGTCGATCCCCACGACCCTCCCGAGACGTGCATCTTTTCAATCGCGAGATGCTCGCGCAAAGATTCGATATCCGCTATGAGATCCTGGCTCGTGTTGCTCGCGGTATCGCCCGCGGGCGTGCTCTTGCCGCTGCCGCGCTGGTCGTGGAATATAACGCGATGTATCGCGGGATCATAGAGATGCTTGCTGCTGTCGCTAAATCCGCCGCCCGGACCGCCGTGCAAGTGGAAAGTCGTCACCGCCGCGGGATTGCCCCAGTCTTCCCAATACAGCTGGTGGCCGGCGACTTCCAAGAATCCCTTATCGTTCAAGTGCGAGCCTTCTTCCATTTTCCCTTTACTGGACCGCTGAGGACGCGCTCACTGAGAACGTCGCCGTGCCGTTCCCGATCTGCGTGAGCGTGATACCGTGATTGCCGCTCATATACTCCTGCCCGATTCCCAGGGTCTGCGGGGGTATCGGCACCATGGCGATCATGCAGCGGATCTGCGGCGGCGTGTCTGAAGGAAAGGAATTCCAGCATCCCACCGGCGTCGTCTGTATGGTCGCGGAAGACGGCGTGAGGCTCTCCAGGGTGAAGTAGAAGCTCTCATTCCTGATCTCTGCGATGCCGCCTGGCGAGAGCGAGACGCTCCCGGGCGCATTGAGCTGTTGGATATCGGATGCAGTGCCCGTCGGCGCGGCACCGACCTCGACCGTCGCGGTGCCCAGGATCTGCATGTTGGGACAATTACAGATGCCGTTGGCGCGGCAGGCGCACGCGCCTCCGGTCAAGGTCGCCGTATACGCGCCCGCCGAGAGATAGGTGTGCGAAACGGTGCCCATCGCGTTGCAGCTCGAACAGGTGGGTACGAAGGCAAGATTGCCGCTCGTACCGTCGCCGAAGCTCACGCTCGTGCCTATGTTCTCGCCTTGCGGAGCCGACGAGACGAACTGCACGGAAAGAGGAGCTATGCCGGATGCCGGAGATGCGGAGAAGTTCGTACCGGCGGTTGTCAGGGAGCCGACATTGATGGTCGCAGTGCCGACGATTTGCGACGGAGCCTCGCATCCCGTCGCGTTGCCGCAGACGTTCCTCACGAGCTGCGCCGTATAGGTGCCGTTTGAGGAGTAGGCGTGAGAGGCCGTGTATGAACACCGGATGCCGCCCTGGCCGCCCACGGTCGCCGTGATAGCGATGCAGCTGCCTTTCGTCATTGTCCCGTTTTGCCCGTCACCGAAATCAACCGAGTAGGCAGAAGCACTGACAATCGAATCGGTCGTCGTGAATGCGACAGAGAGAGGAGCGGGGCCCGATTGCGGATCAGCCGAGAAGCTCTGCTGATTTTGCGCCGTGCTGCCACAGGATTTGAGAAGATACGAGCGCGACAAGGGACCGAAGATGCCGAAGCCGGCGCCCCCGGAGGCGGTGACGCCGTTTTGCGCCTGCCATTTGCCGACAGCAGCTTTCGTCAGCGCACCGAAGTAACCAGTTGCCGAAACATTAAGATCTCCTTGCGCCGAGAGGAATTCCTGGAGCGCGCTGACGTCGCTGCCGGTCGAGCCGATCATGAGCGAACGGGCGAAAGAAGGGCACGGTGCTGCGACAGAGCCTCCGAGCGAGCCGGAGGCGCTGCTCTGTGATGACTGCGATGATTGCGATGATTGCAAGACCTGTATTTGGGAGATGAGGTTCTGGAACTGGGCCTGCAGATCGCTTAGCGTAGAGGCCGAAGCGAAGAGTGGCGCTGCGAGCAATGCCAGGCCGATCGCTGCAAACGTTATTTTTTTAAGCATATGATTGAAATTCAGCTGGTAAATACTTAAGTACTATAGAAGAAGAGACGGATTATTATATGAAAACTTACGCAATGCCCCTATCGCCCGCATTATAACACCGAGAGCTGAGGGTCTGGGACAATATACAAAAGGAAAGGGAACTATATACATAGCTACCCTAAGGCCTGATTACTAGCTTAGTGGGATGCTTGTAATAAAGATATCCACTCCTTGACAATATATCCGTCATGGATATACTCGAAGTATATGACCAAATCACCACTTACCCCTGCCGTGTTCCATATCCTTCTCGCTCTCTACGGCCAAGAGCGCCACGGCTACGACATCATGCGGCAAGTCGAGGATGACTCGCAGGGATCGGTAAAGGTGGGACCGGGAACATTGTACGGATCGATCGACCGGATGATCAAGGCGGGACTCGTCGTGGCAAGCAACACGCAGGATCCTCGACGGATCTACTACAAGCTCACTGCGCAAGGCAAAACGGTCTTCAAAGCGGAAACGGAGCGTATCTCTCAAGCGTCTGCGATAGCGAAGCGGCAGCTCAAGGCCGCATAACGAATATGGAGCACATCGAAACAAAGCCCCAATCTTCCTCGTTCGGCCTCTACAAGCTGCTGCTTGCTTTGTATCCCTCGGCATATGTTGAGGAACATGGCGCGGAAATGCTTCAGAATTTTCTTGATCTTGAACGCGATTCATCTTCTAGGTTCACACTATGGGCACTCATCAGCAAAGACCTGCTTACCAGCCTCATCTACCAGCATATGACAATGAAATCTTCCCGTGCCGCACTATTTGCCTTTGTATTATTCTTGCCGTTCCTCATCATGGTCGCTCTCACGATCTTGCACAACGCAGTCACACACAATTCCGGGACTGGTCTCATCGCGAATTTTGTCGCTACGCAGACATTCCTTGCATACACCTTTATTTTCATCCTGCCCGCGATCGGCGTATTGGCAGTACTCGCCGACATGGTCATGGATCTCATGCGGGAGCGTGCGTGGAATCCTTTCCGGGCACGGTTCTTCCGGGATCACCTCTTGTCTCTCGGCATGTTCTGCTTCGGAGTACTGATCTTGCTTTTCATACCCCTCCACGACGCGGTACCGTGTTTCGTACATGGAATGCTTAAGGAAGGATTCAGCAATATCGGCCCGTTGATTCAAGCCTGCCGCAACGCATGATCGTCCATGGAATACATCGAACGCCATCCTTGGATCTCACTCGCCCTCGCCGCGGCCTTGCTTGTCTTCCTTCTTTGCGTGTGGCAAGTCGTCTATTTGCAAAAGGCGCACAGCACGTTCGATAACTATGCGGCGTTCCGAGGATGCACGCAGATAACCAACCAGAGCGATACTCAAGGTACCTGCACCACCGGTTCCGGTCAGACGGTCACTCTAGTGAAGTCCGACAATCAATGGTTCCTGCAGGGTGATCTTCCGGTCTGCATGATAGACATCGGCTCGTTCTGCCTCGTGCACCAACCCTAAAGATGGAAATAGAACACCGGGGCGCAAGCGGCAAGCAAAGCGACGATTTGCAGCGCTAGTAGCGACAATGCTTGCCTCGGCGTCCGCGGCAGCCATTTGATCGCGAAGAATGCTACGGCTAGGACCTCTAATGCCAGCCAGATTTGGAAGAGATGCGCAGCTATCCCTTCGTCGTGCTGTCGAGCGGGAGGTCCGGACATCAAAACCGATACAGCCCATATCGCTACGATCATGAGCGGGGCTGTTATCGGGATCCATGCGCTCGGACGTCTCAGCAGCGAATTCATATTTTTACTATACCAGAATCTTTTTGGTATAGTGACTCCACTCATATGCCTCGTACGTATACATCTGCCGCAAAGTGGTTCCATTGGCTCATCGTCTTGCTGGTGGGCCTCGAACTATTGATCGGCGTTACGATGCCCCGCATCCGCCATAACACGACGCCGGGCACATTGGTGAATTTGCATTTCTCCTTCGGACTCACCATCATCGCGGTGATGGTTCTTCGAGTACTGTGGCGACTCACGCATCGAGTACCCTCGCTGCCGCGAGAAACGACGGGGTGGGAAGCGACAGCGGCACACTTGATGCACCTTTCGCTCTACGTGCTCCTTTTCGTCATTCCGTTGGCGGGATGGCTCTGGACAAATGCCATCGGCTGGCAGATCACGGCTTTTTGGATCCTTCCTATGCCGACACTCGTGTCGAAAGGCTGGACGTACACCTGGCTCGCCGCTGATGCGCATGTGTACCTTGCGGCTCTCATCTGCGTCCTCATCGCACTCCACATTCTCGCGTCGCTATGGCACTGGTATGCCAAGAGAGACCGGGTGCTTGAGCGGATGCTACCGGAAAGCAAGCTCACCGATCGCGCCTTGAGGTATTTCGATCGGTTCCGTTAATCTTGCTGCAGCGCTTCAGTACTTCGGCGTGATGAGAAAAGTATCCGCGCGTATGCAGCGAACGAAACGAGAAATGCGAGCGACATGCTAAACGAGTACGCATCCGCTTCAGACGGAATGAATATTGCTCCGCAGTGATTATCCTCTTCTGGACTTAGCTCGTTTATCGAGAATTCCCTGCACCGATTTGCTAACGGCCTTATCTTTCCTGTGGATGCAGCCGATCCAGCAGCATGGCCGTCGCATCCCCTCGATCAGCTCCGAGACCACCCTTCTCACATGGCCCTTTCGCGTTGCCTCAAGCTTCACCGAAATAGTCCAGCATATCCACTCGTTCCGCGCGAGCGGCGAGATGTCTTCCCATTTCGCGAGCGCTTTTGGAGAAGCAGCAAGTGCTTTCTTCATATCTGCAGGTAGCGTATGTGCTGTTCCGGAAGATATTTTCATAGCTCGATATAAAATAAAGTATAGCAAATTGATCCTTCTAGAACTCGAACTAATTTCGGGGTGTGTAGTACGAAGTTGGATCCGTTTTGATGAAACTTCATGTATACCCTCCGCACAAGAGGATAAGTTTGTCCTAGTGATCGGGTAGAGCATATAGCTTGTAGAGCTTCACTGATTCCGTGCTGGTATTGATGATGTTGTGGCGCGTGCCCTTGGGGACGATGATCGCCGAGCCATCCGCGACAGGATGAGCAACGCCGTCTAGCACGGCGTTGCCCTCCCCGAGCGCGAAGGCCGCTGTAATCGGTTTCCGTTATAGAACCTAATTGGGGTCATGCAGTTACTCCCATCTATAAAGGTGCACCGCGATGTACATGGCGAGCATGCCGAGCAAGAATCCGACGGAAACCAACTCCGACGTGTGGAGCTTTATATCGCCGCCCGTGAGCCATGCAATGTAATTGACGACCACAAGCGCAATGATGACGGCAATGACGTACAGCCACAAAGGTCGTCTCTCCATGAGCTTAATTATACCTTGAGCTTACGCCGGAGCACGGCAGTGCCGAATACATGGTAAACAATGTCAGCGGAAAAGTGCGCAATGATTGCCGCTTCGATGCCATAGGTCCAGAATAGCCAGCCGCATAGAAGTCCGATTGGCGCGTTGAGCAATAGGGGCCATATTTTCTTTTTAGTTATTTTCTATTCATCGCCGTCACGGTGAGCTGAAGCACCGAGGCAAAACTTACCCAAGCCAAGTACGGCAAGTTGATATATGCCACCCATGGCACGAGCGGCAAGATCGCAATCAGCGCCCATATTAGGGTTACCCATACAGCCAATACATCAACGGCCGCGAGCGTAAAATTACGCCAACGAAATTGGATTGTGGTAAACAGGGCATTGAAAATGAGATTGAGGATAAACGGAAGGGCTATACCAAAAGAAAGTATCCCCGTAATCCATAGGTAGCCGACATAGCCAAAGGATACCGCTATGAGTCCATACAGTGCTGTCCACACCGGCCCGAAGAGCCGAGCAGGAGGTGCCCATGATGGCTTTTTGTACGAGCGATATTGAGAATAGGTACGCCTCGAGTGATTATAGCTGTTTCTCCCAATCCCGCATTGAGGGGCATTGATGATACTGTGGTGCGTGTCCTTGGGGGCGATGGTCGCCGAGCCAAAACGGGAGAAACAGTTTCTCCCAATCTGTCTGTCACTATTCTCTATTCATTTATGGTGCAGCGCTTCGGCAATATGTTTGATGTGCATCAGCCGCATGTTCCATGCATGCGCCGCACGAGAGAGTTCTTCTGCAGCAGCGCGGAAGCTTTTAGGATCGACGGCGAAGCGCACCTCCTTGCCATGCTGCTTTGCCTTTACGAGCCCGGCTTTCTTGAGCACTCCCATATGCTTGGCGACAGCCTGGCGCGTAAACGACACTTCGCGTGAAAGTGCACTCGCGCTTGATTCGCCCTCCTGAAGCAGAAGATCGATCAGCCTGCGGCGATTTGGCTCGGTAATCGCCGACCAGAGCGCCTCGTTGAATTCGAGCGTCTTACTCATGATGCTCTGACATAACTCTAGCCACGTATGCTGGCAGATTCCCAAAGAATTTTGTCCAACCAGTATTGTGCATGGATATGAATGGGTCTCTCGTCTTTTCGTCCATGGATCGGTCAACACTTTCAGTCACACGCAGCCTGGTCTCCGCATGGTGCTCGGATAGTGTAAATTCCACTAGGCTTATATTGCCGTCCGAGTCGGGCGGAGTCCATTGGTACGAGAAAATATGCGGCTTTTCAATCTTTACGATCTCAAGCGGCGACTCGCCATGAGCGGTCACTATACCCTTGCCGCCGACTCGCAGGTCGAGCGTGGTTGGAGCAAACCATTTGCTGATGTGCTCCGGCTTGGTAATAACGTCCCAAACGACCTCGATTGGGGCGTTGATAACTATCTCAGACTCTATGCTGTTTTTACTCATACCTTGATCGCTATTTGATATGCAACTTATTGTTGCACATCAGAAAAGAAGCGCAACTGCTTATTGCATTCATGCTTGTAATGGGTCCGGGAGGATGGTGCGGCTCTGAAACTTCTACCGGGAAAAAATCCTGGCCAAGATTGCGATTGAATAAAAGATGATGTCAAAGGTGTCGGTTATAAGCAAGAACTTGCTTGTCTTCTTAGCATTCATACGAAACAAAGTAGCACGCGTGTCGAGATCATTCAATTAGCTGCACTGTCCTTATTGGGGGCCGTGTGGAAAATACAGCTTAGGAGGGCTTGGGTTCGAATGTGACTCGAGCTTGAGGAAGTACCTTTGAAGTAGGACGCGCTTTAAGTTAAAAAGAGCGCATGA
>VFSW01012468.1_pt1 | contig 11866 bp, 11 predicted proteins | sample 5358111 | NCBI WGS metagenome assembly VFSW01 (sample SAMN11554181, study PRJNA540505) | mine drainage metagenome | isolation source: sediment from site ElyBrook_90M | place: USA: Ely Copper Mine, Vershire, VT | collected 2017 | reverse complement strand
ATTCCAGCGTGGCGATCGCGGTGGCGGTCACGGTGCCCGTATACCGATCGAGCGCGCGTCGCCACGCGGCTTCCTTGTCGCCGAACGCGGCATAAAAGCTACCGCGCTGCACCCCGATCCGCTCCTGCAGGTCGTCGACGGACGTCCCCGCGAAGCCGCGATCCCAGAACGCCTCGACGATCTCGTCGAGTGCCGCGTCGGTATCGAAGCTGCGGGGACGTCCGGCCATGGGACCCTGTGTTTCGCGTCAGGCCGCCGCCGGCTGCGGCGCCGTCCACGCATGCGCGGCGAATGGCGCATCGACCGGTGTCGATGCGAGGTGATTCACGTAGTTGGACATGACCTTCTGCGCGAGTCCGAGCAGGATATCCAGAACGTCGCGCGGGGTAAACCCGGCTGCCAGGAACGCCTTCACGTCCGCGTCCGACACGTTGCCACGCTGGCGCACGAGCTTCAGGGTGAACTGGCGCAACGTCTCGAGGCGCGCGTCCGGCAGCGGACGGGCCTCACGCAGCGCCGCGATCGTCGCCTCATCGAGACCTTGCGCTTTCGCGATCCACGTGTGCGCCGGTACGCAATAGTGGCAGCCGTGCTCGACGTTGATCGCGAGCCACACCACGTTGCGCTCCGCAACGCTCAGGCTCGTGTGCTCGAACAGGTCGTGCAGCTTCTTGTACGCGTCGAGGTGCTCGGGCGATTCGGCCATCACCGCGTGCAGATTGGGGATCATTCCATAGGACTTCTGCGAGTGCTCGAGCAGCGGCTTGCTCGCGGCGGGCGCGCTGTCCAGGGTGTGGATCTTGAAAGTCGACATGTTCGCTCCTCAGGCTGGGTGGAGTCGGTGGGATAGCACGTTGCCGACGCAGGATAAGCTATTATGGACTATGCAGTCAATAATAGGGGTTGCCGATTCCATGCCCCGGGTGCGCCGCGCGTCCGCCCGGCGCCGGTCTTGGGGCGACCGGGTCGCTTCAGCGCGGGCTTTCCAGCAACGCCGGGAGGTCCGCGAGACTGCGAATCTCGTGGTCTGGCTGCCCGGGGAGCCGCTCTCGCCGCTGGCCGTACCGGTTGCACCAGACGACGCGCATCCCGAATGCCGATGCGGCGTACGCGTCCCAGGCGTTCGACGATTGAAACGAGACCTCGCGGGCTTCGAGACCGAGCCGTTGCAGGCAGTATTCGTACACCCGGGGATGCGTCTTGTACTTCTGTACCGCATCGGCCGACAGAACCGCATCGAGCGAATCGTCGATTCCGGCCGCGCGGACGGCCGCCGTCAGCATCGCCGGGGTGCCGTTCGAGAGGATCGCGGTGACGAATCCGGCTTCTCGAAGCCTCTGCAACACCTGCGGCACCTCCGGGAACGCCGCGAGCGTCATGTAGAGGTTCATCAGTCGCGTGTGCAATGCGGCGCTCGCGATGCCGAGGCTGTCGAGCGCGAAGTCGAGCGCATCGCTCGTGACCCGCCAGAAATCGGCGTAGTCGCCTTGCAGGGTGCGCAACCAGGTGTACTGGAGCTGCTTGTCGCGCCACGACGCGGTCAGGGCCGCGCGCACGTCGGCGGGAATGTCGGTGCAGCGCGCGGTCGCGGACGCGAAGTCGAACAGCGTTCCGTACGCATCGAACACGCAGGCGCGAATGCCGCGCAGGCGTGTCGGCGCGCGATCCCGCCGTGGGCGAGGGGTCTCGTTCATCTTGGCGTCTCCTTCTGGCGGCGACGATCGGCGCCGGCGTCGCGATCCTATAATGGCAGGATCGACGGTGCCGCGGGCCCGGGGCCTTTGCGAGGGAGAGAGACATGACCGGTCCACATCTGGTGTACTTCGCCGATCCCATGTGCTCTTGGTGCTGGGGATTTGCGCCGGTACTCGAGGCGGTCGGCCGGCGGTTCGGTGCAGACCTGCCGGTCCACCTCGTGCTGGGCGGCTTGCGTCCCGGGAACCGGACCCCGATGGGCAACCCCGAGCGCGAGGAGATCCGCAGTCACTGGGAACACGTCCGCGAGGCCTCGGGACAGCCGTTCGATTTCTCGTTCTTCGAGCGACCCGCTTTCGTATACGACACGGAGCCGGCGAGCCGCGCCGTCGTCGTGATGCGGCGGCGAGCCATGGCCGATGGGTTGGCGGGACTGCGTCGCCTGCAACGGGCCTTCTATGCCGAGAATCGCGACGTGACCGATCCGCAAGTCCTGTGCGCTCTCGCCGGGGAACTCGGTTTCGACGTCGAGCGCTTTCGTGCGGATTTCGATTCCGAGGACGCGGTCCGAGAGACGCGGTCCGACTTCGATACCGCGCAGCGGATCGGCGTGCGCGGCTTCCCGACGATGATCGCCGGCACCGGCGGATCCGGCGGCTACGTCCTCGTCACGCAGGGCTACCAGCCGGCCGAGCGGATCCTGCCGAACCTGGAACGATGGCTCGGCACGATTCGGTCCGCGCACTAGCAATCGGACGGCGCACCGTCATGTTCCTCGTCGATTACGCGCACGCTCATCCGACGATCGCCTACGGGCTCGCCGGCGCCGTGGCGCTCGCCGAAGCGCTGCCGGTGCTCGGGGCGTTCGTGCCCGGAGACGTGGTCATTCTCGGGATCGGCGCGCTGATTCCGACCGGCGCCGTCCGGTTGTGGCCCCTGATCCTCGCGGTGACGCTGGGCGCGATCCTCGGCGACGGACTGTCCTTCGGTCTCGGCCGGCATTACCGCGAAGCGATACTCGGTCGCTGGCCGGTTCGCGGCCATCTCGCGTGGGTCGCGCGCGGCGAGCAGTTCATCGAGCGGCACGGTGGCAAGAGCGTGTTCATCGCCCGATTCACGCCGGGCATGCGCGCGATCGTACCGGCGCTCAGCGGGATGCTGCGAATGTCGATCGCAAGGTTCTGCACGTCGAACGTCCTTTCGGCGGCGATATGGGCGCCGCTGCACGTCGTCGCCGGCGCGGCGATCGGCGCCGCTCTCGTGCTGCTCGGCGCCGTCGCGGGGCGCCTCGCGATGCTCGTGGTGATCATGCTTGTGCTCGTCGCGTTAGTGATCTGGGGAGCGCGCGCGGTCGTGCGCAGAGTACCGCCGCGCGCCGCCGCGGCGGCGGCCGGGTTGAGCCGCGGGGCGTTGCGGCGCGCCGCGGTGCTGCGCCGGTCGGTGCTCGGCGTCCTCGATCCGTCACGGCGCGAACTGCCCGGACTGGCGCTGCTCGCGTCGATCCTGGTGGCGAGCCTCTGGCTGTTCCTCGGCGTTCTGCAGGATGTGATCGCCGGCGACCCGCTGGTTCGTGCGAACCAAGCGGTGTTCCACTTCATGCAGTCCTTGCGGATCGACGCAGTCGATCGGGTGATGGTCGCGATCACCGAACTCGGCGATCCGTCGGTGGTGACCGCGGTCGCGATCGCCGCGCTGCTGTGGTTCGCCGTCCGGCGCAACGGACGGGCGGCCGCGCACGCGGCGGGTGCCGTGGGGCTGTCGGCCGCCCTGACGTTCGTGATCAAGGCGGCGTTGCGAATTCCGCGGCCGCTCGCGCCCGACGCGGCCTGGGAGACGTTCGCGTTCCCGAGCGGTCACTCCGCGGTCAACGCCGCGCTCTACGGGTTCCTGGCGATCGTCGCGGCCTGGGGATCCTCGATGCGCGCAATGTTCGCGATCGGTGGCGCGGCATCACTCCTGGTCGCCGCGATCGCATTCTCGCGCATCTATCTCGGCCTGCACTGGATGAGCGACGTGCTCGCCGGCATCGCGTTCGGAACCGCCTGGGCCGCATTCCTCGCGATCGCGTACCTGCGCCGCAATCCCCCGTCGATCGGCGCGGGCGGGCTGTGCGCGTTCACCGGAGCGGCGCTGCTCGTCGCCGGCGGATCGCACATCGATCGGTCGCATCGGCAGGACATGGCCCATTATGCGGTGAGCGAGCGCCCGGTCCCGATGCCATTGGACGCGTGGTGGCGATCACGCTGGGCCGAATTGCCCGTTCGGCGACGGGATCTCGAGGGTGAATCGGGTGCCGCGTTGACGTTCCAGTGGGCCGGTTCGGTCGCGACGCTCGCGCGTGACCTTGCCCGGCGGGGTTGGACGTCGCCGATTCCCTGGACGCCGCGATCGACGCTTGCGTGGTTGCGGCCGCACGAGCCGATCGCACGTCTTCCCGTTCTGCCGCGGCTCGAGGATGGGCGCGAGGAGACGCTCGTCCGAACGCGGCCGGTCGGCGGGCCCTCCGGAAACGCCCGATTCGTCCTGCGGGTCTGGCGATCGGGCGTCGAGATCACCGGACTCGCCGGCGGCCCGGAGCCCTTGCTCGTCGGGATGGTCGAGAAGCAACGCATCGACCGATCGATCGCGTTCGTGACGGTCACCCACACGTCGGCGGACTACGGTGCGGGACTCGAGGCGCTGACGGCCGCGCTGCCGTCGAGCCGTCGGGTCGTGCGCACGGCCGAGGCCCGGCAGCCCGGTTGGCGGGGGCGCGTGATTCTCGGGCGCAACGGTGCCTCGTCCATGGCGATGCGTCCGGGATCCTGAGCCTCGGGTCCGCTGCGTGTGCCGGCTCGCGGCGTGACCGATGCGCTGCTGCGCGCGTTGACGGACGTGGAGCGCGACAGTGCTCGCAATCCGAATCCCGCGTCGTACGATATGGCCGAAAAACTGTTATATTTAATAACAAATAAGCGGTCGGAGTACGGATGATGGACGCGCCGCCACGCCGTAGCGCGGTCGGATTCGGAGTGGGCTCGCTGGCCGGCCTGTTCGGATACGCCTTGCGGCGTGCGCAGCTGCAGGTGGCGGCTGAGCTCGCGGACTCGCTGCGCCCGCTCGACTTGCGTCCGGCGACGTTCAGCGTACTGGCGCTGATCAGGGACCGGCCCGGACTCAGTCAAACCGAGATTGGCGATTTGCTCGGCATACAACGGGCAAACTTCGTGCCGCTCGCGCGCGCGCTCGAACGGATGGATTGGATCGAACGCCGACCGTCGTCGCGCGATCGTCGCCAGAACGTCTTGCGACTCACCCCGAGTGGATGCGGCGTGCTCCGGCGAGCATGGGTCATCGTGCGGGACCACGAGGCGCGGATCGGCCGCAGGCTCGGGGTCGCCCGCCGGCGCGAGGTGCTCCAGCTGCTCGACAAATTGTCGCGCCCGGCTGCGCCGAGCGGACGGCCTCGCCGCCATCGGCGTGCAACATCGCAAGGGGGTTCCACGTGACCGCGGAGACCGTCTCACTCGATCGGATCGGCGGCGTCGCCGTCATCACCGCCGATCATCCACCCGTCAATACGATCACCGCCGATGTCCGTCGGGGACTCGACGCGACGCTGGCGCGAGTCGAGCAGGACGGGAGCGTCGAGGCGGTGGTGCTGATCTGCGCCGGAAAGACGTTTTTTTCGGGCGCCGATATCAATGAATTCGCCGGGCCACCGAAGGAGGAGGAGTACCGAGCGCTCTTCGGCCGCCTCGAGGCCTTGCCGATTCCGGTCGTCGCCGCGATGCATGGAACGGTGATGGGAGGCGGACTCGAGATCGCACTCGCTTGCCATTATCGCGTTGCGACGGCGGATGCTAGATTCGGCTTCCCGGAAGTCACCCTCGGCGTGATCCCGGGCGCAGGCGGTACGCAGCGAATGCCGCGCCTGATTGGTGTCGAAAAGACCCTCGAGCTCGTCATCGATGCACGCCCGGTCGACGCCCCTACGGGTCTTGCGCTCGGCTTCATCGATCGGGTCGTCGCCGGCGATTTGCGGGCGGCAGCGATCGAATATGCGCGCACCCGGGCGCACGACGGCCCGCGCCCGACTGCGGCGCGCGGCGTCGATCCCGCGACCGCCACCGCCGAAATCCTCGAGCGCGCGCGCGGACTCGCTCGCAAGCGCTATCCCCACCGTCGGGCGGCATTGACCGCGATCGACGCGGTCTGCGCGAGCGCACGACTGCCATTCGCCGAGGGACTGATCTACGAGACCCAGCTTGCCAATGAGTCCAAGGCGACCGTCGAATCGAAGGCGGCGATTCACGTATTTTTCGCCGAAAGGGCGACTCGCAAAGTGCCCGGCCTGCCCGAGGGGATCAGACCGAAGCCGGTGCGCAAAGCTGGAATCGTCGGCGCGGGCACGATGGGCGGCGGGATCGCGATCAGTTTCGCGAACGCCGGGATTCCGGTCACGATCGTCGACGCGGGTGCCGACGCGCTCGAGCGGGGGATGAGCAAGATCGCGGCGACCTACGACTCGATGGTCGAGCGAGGACGACTCACCGCGGACGAGCGCGCGCGGCGACTCTCGCTGATCGAGGGTCGCGTCGAATTCGCGTCGCTCGCGGATGCGGATCTGATCGTCGAGGCCGTGTTCGAGGACCTTGCCCTCAAGCGCAGCGTCTTTACCATTCTCGACGACGCCGCAAAGCCGGGCGCCGTGCTGGCGACCAACACGTCGACGCTCGACGTCGAGGCGATCGCCGATTCGACCCGCCGGCCGGAGGACGTGATCGGCCTGCATTTCTTCTCGCCGGCAAACGTGATGCCGCTGGTCGAGGTCGTGAGGACGACCCGGAGCTCGCCGATCACAATCAGCACGGCGATGGAGATCGCGCGGGTCCTGAAGAAGACGCCCGTGTTGGCGAAGGTGTGCTACGGGTTCATCGGCAACCGGATGATGGAAGGCTATGCCCGGGAGGCGCAGCGAATGGTGCTCGAGGGCGCGATGCCGCGCGAGGTGGATGCGGCGCTCGAGGACTTCGGCATGGCGATGGGTATTCTCGCGGTGTTCGATATGGCCGGGATCGACGTGGGAGTGAAGGTGCATCTGGCCAATGCGCGCGAATACCCGCCCGATCCGACTTACTACCAGGCCGACGCGGCCCTGTATGCCGCCGGGCGACTCGGCCAGAAGAGCGCCAAGGGGTATTACGCCTACGCGCCGGGCGAGCGGCAGCGTCGGGACGATCCCGAAGCGGTCGAGATCCTGCGTGCGGCGGCACGGCGGCTCGAGATTCCGCAGCGCAAGCACACTGCGACGGAAGTCCTCGAGCGTTGCCTCTACCCGTTGTTGAACGAGGGGTTCAAGGTCCTCGAGGAAGGCGTTGCGCTCAGGGCGGCCGACATCGATGTCGTCTGGACGGCCGGCTATGGTTTTCCGCGCTGGCGCGGTGGTCCGATGTTCTATGCGGAAACCATCGGCCTGAAGGCGCTGTACGACGGCATCCTGAGGTACCGCGAGCAGTTCGGCCCGATGCATTGGCAGCCGGCGATCTTGCTGGAACGACTGGTCCGCGAACGGCGGAGCCTCGCGGAGTGGGAGGCGATGCACACGCGAGGTGGCGGATGAAAACCGAGGATTTGATCGCGATCGACGTACATGCGCACGCGGAAGTCTCGTGCCGGCAACCGGTCGACGAGGTGTGGAAGGAGTACGAAGACGCGGCTTCGATCTACTTCAAGGCGGGCAAGCGGCCAACGATCGCGGAGACGGTGGCTTACTATCGTGAGCGCAAGATCGGACTCGTCATGTTCACCGTGGATACCGAGTACGAAATCGGAAATCGTCGAATTCCGAACGAGGAGATCTGCGACGCGGCGCGGGAGAATGCCGATATGATGCTCGCGTTCGCGAGCATCGATCCCCACAAGGGACGAATCGGGGTGCGCGAGGCGCGCCGCCTGATCGCGGATCACGGTGTCCGTGGATTCAAGTTCCATCCGACCTGCCAGGGGTTCTTCCCGAACGACCGACTCGCGTACCGGTTGTACGAAGTGATCGCCGAGCACAAGCTGCCGGCGATCTTCCACACCGGGCATTCGGGAATCGGGACCGGCATGCGCGGGGGGGGCGGGCTGCGGCTGAAATACTCCCAGCCGATGTACCTCGACGACGTCGCGGTGGATTTTCCCGACATGACGATCATCCTCGCGCATCCGTCATGGCCTTGGACGGACGAGGCCCTGTCGATCGCTTTGCACAAGCCGAACGTGTACATCGACCTGTCGGGGTGGTCGCCGAAATATTTTCCCCCGCAACTCGTCCAATATGCGAACGGGCAGCTGAAGAGAAAAATGTTGTTCGGGTCGGACTTTCCCTTGATCACGCCCGATCGATGGATGAAGGACTTCGCGGAAGCGGGCTTCAAGCCGGAGGTGCGCGATCTCATTTTGAAGGAAAACGCGATCCGAGCGCTCGGGCTTTCGAGCGAAGACGATGCTTGAGATGGGCGCCGGCAGGGTGGCGCCGGCCGATGCTCGACTCGGAGGGAACCCGTTCTCGATCCGTAGCGCAGAGAGCCAGTGAGTCTCGCGCGGACGCAGGCTCACCGGGGAACGATCATCGACGTTCATGATACCCATGAACGTCGACCGATTTATTGTCGGCCAGGGGCACGGGGATACTGCGCAGATGGTGGAACGGTGGTTCGTTCCAGAGGAGTGCATCGATGTCCGTCCGTTCGAGCCGAAACATTCCGGGTACGACCCTGTTCGACGGTACCCAGGCGATCAAGGGGTACGCGCTCAACAAGATGTGCTACTCGTTCAATTCCGCGGCGAATCGCGAGGAGTTCAAGCGCGACGAGGCTGCGTATTGCGACCGCTACGGTCTGACGATCGAACAACGCGACGCGGTGCGACGGCGCAATGTGCTCGATCTGATCGCGGCCGGAGGCAACGTCTATTATCTTGCGAAGCTCGCGGGCATCTTCGGCCTCGACGTGCAAGATCTGGGCGCTCAGCAGACCGGCACGACCAAGGACGCGTTCAAGGCCAAGCTCGAAGCGGCGGGACGCTGAGCCATGGCCAAGATCGTCGGTGCCGTCACCACTTCGCACATTCCCGCGATCGGCGGTGCGATTGCCCGGGATCTGTGTGAGGATCCCTACTGGAAGCCGCTGTTTTCCGCCTATCCGCCCGCGCATCGATGGCTTGGAACCCAGCGTCCGGACGTCGCGGTGATCTTCTACAACGATCACGGACTCAACTTCTTTCTGGACAAGATGCCGACCTTCGCGGTTGGTGCGGCGCCGCAATATCGAAACGCGGACGAAGGGTGGGGGATACCGACGCTACCGCCGGTCGGCGGTGATCAGCGATTCTCATGGCATCTGATCGAGCAGCTGGTCGGCGAGGAATTCGACGTCACGACCTGCCAAGAGATGCTGATCGATCACGCTTGTACCATACCGCTTGCGCTGCTTTGGCCGGGTCGGGATGCCTGGCCGGTGCGCATCGTGCCGATCTGCATCAATACGGTTCAACATCCACTGCCGTCGGCCGCCCGCTGCTTCAAGCTCGGGCAGGCCGTCGGAAGGGCGATCCGCGATTACGCCGAGGACCTACGGGTCGTCGTGATCGGCACCGGGGGCCTCAGCCATCAGCTCGACGGCCAGCGCGCCGGGTTCATCAACAAGGACTTCGATCTCGAGTTCATGCAGAAACTGCCGGGCGACCCCCTGTGGGCGACGCATTACTCGATCCCGGAACTCGTCGAACTCACGGGGACCCAAGGTATCGAGCTGCTGATGTGGCTCGCCGCCCGCGCTACGCTGGATGGCGAAGTGAAGACGATACATTCGAGCTACCACATTCCGATCTCCAATACGGCGGCGGGACTGATGGTGATGGAGGGCGGCAACCCCTGAGTGGCCTCCTCGTTCGCGTCGTCGTCGGTGGCGCCAGCCGCGCCATTTGAGCCGCCATGCGGGCGCCGCGTATGACAGAATGATCGCGCTTGCCGCGCGCACGAAATCATCGCGCGTCGCGAGTGCGACCCATGAACGACGCCAATTCTGCGCCGACGCCTTTGCTCGAGATCGACGGACGCATGCTGCGCACGTTCTTGACGGTGCTCGAGACAGGCTCCGTGACCCAGGCAGCGAAGCGTCTCGGCGTGACCCAGTCGGCGGTCAGCCATGCGCTCGAACGCCTGCGCGCAGCCCTCGGGGATCCGCTGTTCGTGAAGTCGGGTCGAGGGATCGTCGCGACCGCGAGAGCAGAGGATCTCGCCGCCCCGGCGCGGCAGATGCTCGCCGATCTGCAGCGCCTGGCCCGCGCGTCGCGCTTCGTCCCGGAGGAAGCGTCGCTCGCGCTCACCGTCGCCGCGAACGACTTTCAGCGTGACCTGCTGCTGCCCGTGTTTTGCCAGCGGGTGACCGCACGGACCAGGACGTTCTCGCTGCGAATCATCCCGTCCCGGGCTCCGACCGCTGAAATGCTGCGCGACGGGCGCTGCGATCTCATCATCACGCCGCGACCGCCGGAGGGGTCGGACGTTCTCCAGAAGCGTCTCCTGGTCGATCATTTCGCGTGTTTCTTCGATCCATCACGGCGCGCCGGGCCGGTCAACCTCGAGGAATACCTCGCGGCATCGCACGTCACCGTCGTGCACGAGGATGGTCGCCGCTTGGAGTTTGACGAGTGGCTGGGTGCCCGGGGGCTCGCGCGCCGCGTCGCGATCGCCGTGCCGGACTTCGCGGGCATTGCCGCGTTCCTGCGGGGCACCAATCTGCTGGCGAGCGTTCCGTCGCGACTCGGGCAGGGTCCGTTGCAATCGCTGGCGGCGGTGCCGTTGCCGTTCAGCGCGCCGGCGCTGTCGATGTTCCTGGTGTGGCACCGTCGCGATCACGACGACTCGGCGCACGTCTGGCTTCGCGCCCAGCTCGAGGACGCGGTCAAGGAGACTCTGACCGTACCCGGCGCATCCTGAAGGCAAGAAGGGCCATTCGCGCGTCCCCCGTTGCAGGTGACGAGACGGCAAGGCAGCATGTGCTGGTCAGGCGGTCGGAGAACGGGAGCGATTGCAGATGCCATCGTCGGTGAGCAATTGGTCGACCGCGGGCATCGATCCGTACCGCGCTTTGTCGTACTGGGTCGAAACGGTTTGCGACCGGTTCCTCGAACTCGAGATCGAAGCGCCGCTGCGTTCTGGCTTTCACGCGAGTCTCGATCAGGCCGCGTTCGGACCGGCTACGATCAACCTGATCAGCGCGGACGCACAGCGCGTCCGCCGTACGGTCGCCAAGATCGCAAGAGCGCGGGCGCCGTCCTTCCTGTTGATGCAGTTGCGTGAGGGACGCGTACGCGTACGCCAGCGCAACCGCGCGATCGAGCTGTATCCGGGCGAGTGCGTGCTGATCGCTGGCGGAGAGCCCTATGAAGTCGAATGCCCGCAGCCGACTCGCTCCCTCGTATTGCAGATCCCTGACGATTGGCTTCGGCGACATCTCGAGCATCCCGAGGCGGGGACGCCGATTCCCCTGACCGCCGGCGGTGATTGTGCGGCACTTTGTTCGGCGGTCGATGCCCTCGACTTGGATGCCGAGGATGCGCCGGCGCTGCCGCCTGACGAGGTGCTCGAACAAATCGGCGCACTGTTGTCGTTCGCGGTACGCTCGTCGACGACGATCCCGGGCGGACGGCCGTTGATCGAACGGCTCCTGCGCAGCATCCGCGGCCGCTTGTCCGAACCCGATCTCACGCCCCGTTCGATCGCCGCCGAACATCGCGTTTCGGTTCGCAGTCTTCATTACGCATTCGCGCCGCTCGGAACGACGTTCGCCGAGGCGTTGATGCGCGCGCGCCTCGAACAGGCGCGCGCCCTGCTCCTGGATCGTCGGATGCGGGAGCTGCCCATCGCCGACGTCGCGGCGCGCTGCGGCTTCCTGGATCCGAGTCACTTCGCCCGCCGGTTTCGGCGCGCCTACGGCGTCGCACCGCTCGCGCTCCGGGCGATGGCGAGCCATTAGTCGAGGAAGCGGAGCACCTCGGGGAGTGTGCGCAGCACCCGATATGGCTGACGCCGGCCGGTCTGGCGCAGCCATTCCTCGCGAGACGTCACGCCAGTGGTGACCGCGAATGCCGTCGCCTGACCGCGATTCGCCATCAGGGCTTCGACGATCGGATCGTCCCCCAC
>VFSW01012467.1_pt1 | contig 11867 bp, 8 predicted proteins | sample 5358111 | NCBI WGS metagenome assembly VFSW01 (sample SAMN11554181, study PRJNA540505) | mine drainage metagenome | isolation source: sediment from site ElyBrook_90M | place: USA: Ely Copper Mine, Vershire, VT | collected 2017 | reverse complement strand
CCTGATCCAGTGAAACGGATGGCGGTGGGCTGACTTGCAACAAGCAAATCGTGAGTAATAGGTTGCAAGTCAGCATGAATCTCCGGGTGCAGCTTTCCTGATGGCTTCGCCCGCGCAGAAGTAGTTAACTATAGTTAACATGAAAAGGTCAATCCAATTCAACGAATTTTAATGTGCGATGAACGCGGGTGTCGCAGGATCGATGAAGCCTTGTTTCCCGACAAGACGTAGCACTCGAGACGACCTGAAAACCTGCAGCCACTCGAAGCTAGGATGCGAAGGATGAAGTCGGACTCGATGTTTCTATCTCCATCCGCGGAATACGCCTGCCAGGCTGAGCACGTGACAGCCCAGCATCAAGGTCATGGCGACAAGATAAACGCGCAGCACGGCTAACGAGATGCGAACCGTGCGGGTCAATCCGATGTGGCCAAGCCCTTCACTGCAGCACTTTTGTTCGGGAACGTCGTGCAGCGGATGAATTACCGTAAAATATTTCGGTTCAAGCGTATTGTGTATGGTTGACATAAATCACCCCTGGCGCCGTCAGGCGAATAGTTTGGGAAGCGTGACCTGCGCGGCCAGCAGCAGCGACAGGGCAAAGAGGACGACGATGATCGTCCAGTTGACGATGTTGTTCCATGGCCGGTTGACCCAGCGATCGCCGAGCAGATCGCGATCGTTGAGAAGGAGCTGAAGGAAGATGATCGCCGAGGGCAGGATCAGTCCGGCAAAGACCTGGACGCTGATGATGACCAACTGCAGCGGGACGTGCGGTATCAATACGAAGGCAGCAGCTGCGCCGACGCAGGCGATGTAGGTTGCGTAAAAGCCGGGCGCTTCCCACAGTTTTTTATGCAGCGAGTGCTCCCAACCTTTGACCTCGCCATAGGCCCAGGCGCTGGCGAGGGAGATGGCAGTGGTTCCCAGGATCGCGGCGTTGACCATCAGCAGCAGAATGGCGTTGCGTGCGAAGTGTCCCAGCGTTGGCATGACGGCGTCGGCGAATTGGGCCGGGTCCTGGAAGACAATGCCTTGGCGATAGCCGTAGTTTCCTACCAGCATCATCGCGCCAGCCACCAGGATGGTGAAGATTGCGCCGATGAGTGTGTCGAGGCGGGCCCACTTTAAATCCGCGAAGCGCAGGCGTTTCTCAGCGACGCAACTCTGTTGGAAGAACAGCTGCCAGGGTGCGATAGTCGTACCCACGATGGCGATGACCAGGAAGATCAAACTGCCGGTGATGCCGCCGGGTGGCAGGGTGGGTATCACGGTATTGCGCGCAGCGGAACTCCACTGCGGATGCACCAGAAACGCCAATGCGAACCAGGTCAGGTCGAGCAGACAGAGGACGATGACAGTGCGTTCCCATCGGAGATAACTGCCGGTGACGACCATCAGGGTCAATCCAAGTGCTGACACCGGCACGGCGATGAAAGGACTGACTCCCATCGCGCCGAGAGCCAGCGAGATGGCGGCAAACTCGGTGATCAGGGTGAGGAAATTTACCAGCAGAAGATCGAAGAGCGAAAAGCGTCCCCACCATTTGCCGAAGCGCTCGTAGATCATGGCGGCATGGCCTTTGCCAGTCGCAATTCCCAGCCGGGCCACCATTTCCTGCACAAAGTAGCAGATGGGCAGAAGCAGCAGCAGGATCCAGAGCAGATGCAATCCGTACTGGCCACCCGCCTGCATGTAGGTGGAGACAGCGCCGGCGTCGTTGTCCGCCTCCATCACGATCAATCCCGGACCAAAGACCATCAGGAAGGTGAGCAGATGCTTTTGCCAGCTGCGGCGGACGATCACGCCGTTGGCCGTCCGCGGAGAAGCGGCATTGATTTCTGTTACTTCTACAGGCACGGCTGTACTCTCTCGCCTTGCTTCATAGGAGCTTGCTGAATCGAGGAGGAGCGCACGATGCAATTCGCCGGGTAATGCTTGTCCTGAAGCCATACGCAAGTGAGAGGCAATCTTGGATTGCCGGTCGGGACCCAGACGCAGATCAGGCGGTCCGTTTCTCGGGCCGTGGCGAACGTAGAAAAGTTGGTGTTGTACATGGTTCCTCCTTGTGAGGCCCGTGCGAAGGCGTACGCGTATCCAGTGCCATGGGCACGGAACGCATAAGGCTACACGAAGCATCGGTTCGGTAGGGGTGAGTCTGACTGTTGGGACGGGCTCACGCGCTCAAATCACAGGACGTATGATGTGACGAGCGGTGAGAGAATTGCCTGTAGCGAGGCTAGAGGCGATTGTCTGAGCGCTCATCGCAACACAGGAAGGATCTCCGAATACTCGGAGGTTCTTGTGCGGATTCTCTGGTCATATGGTGCGTAGTTCTCCTGCGCAGGTCGAAATCTGCGCTATTGATTTTGTATCATATCCCCCTAGGGTATCGTCAAGGAGAAATATGCCGGAAATCGACAAAGAAAAACAAAAGCTGGTGGCCCGCATCAAGCGGATTCGCGGACAAGTGGATTCGATCGAGCGCTCGTTAACCGCCGGCGACGACTGTGCCGACATTCTGATGCTGCTGGCGAATGTGCGTGGCGGAATCAACAGTTTGATGGCCGAGGTTCTGGAAGATCATATCCGGTTGCATCTGCTTGCATCGGGGAAAAGCTCATCACCGCCACACGAACTTGCCGAAGACCTGATCGACCTGGTGCGCGCTTACTTGAAGTGAGGGCGGGAGAGCCGTACGGTCCGGTTCAACTTTTCTTATTACACAAGGAGGAAGCGCAAGTGGCGTGTCTAGGGCATTTTCCCTATTACTGTGAACTTTCCGAGTTCAACTCAGTGCAGCTTTTCTTAACGGAAAAGCTGCGCCGACATCCCCGCTTCGGTCTGAATCGGAACAACCTATTGAGCCTCCACATCTAGCGGTCTAATTCGTGTCGTTACTATCCTTGCGCGCCTCCAGGTACCAGGGGATATTGGCGACCACGGTTTGCTGGGCTCCGCGGAGATACAACATTGTTTTTAGCAGCGTGGCTCGCTGGTTATGCAGGAGATAGAAATACCATCGGCTCTCAATCAGTTCTGGCAGTAGAACCAGCAATTGTCGGGTAGGATTCGCTTTTTCCAGCGCGTCCACCTGGTCGAGTATGGGGCCGAGAATGCGTCGAGTCGGCGATTCGATCTGGATCAGGGTAGGTTGCGGCAAGTTTGCGCGCTGCAGCGGCTGGATGACATTCTTCTGCCACAGTGGCGTCAGTGGTTGTTCACCTTCGTCATTCTTCACGTGGATACAGAAGACTTCGGGAGAAATTGAGAGGGCAAAGCGCAGTCCTTTTGCGGTGACGCGATTCCAGCCGGGAATGGGCAGGATGACGATGGGCGGCGCCAGCTTATCTGTGTCCAACGCCTGCTTGGCGGCGATCTGACGGCCCACCCAGAGGTAGTGGTGGTGGATGGCGAGCATGAGCAGGATGATCGAGGGGATCACAATGGCGGTGATCCATGCTCCAGAAGTAAACTTTGTCACCAAGACAACGCAGACGGTGATTCCGGTGGCGAGCGCTCCAATCCCATTGACGGCCATGCTGAGCTTCCAACCAGGGCCGCGCTTGCGGCGCCAGTGCTGCACCATTCCCGCTTGCGAAAGAGTGAAGGCGAGGAAAGCGCCGATGGCGAAGAGAGGAATGAGGCGGTCTGTCACGCCGCGAAAAAGAACCAGGAGCGCGGCGGCCGCGAGAGCCAGCACATACACGCCGCCTGAATATACGAGACGCCGGCCGCGAAGAGTAAAGGCGAAGGGGAGATATCGATCCTTGGCGATGTTATGGCAGAGCCGGGGAAAATCTGCGAAACCGGTATTTGCAGAGAGCGCCAACACCAGCAATATGGAAGCAATCGAGACGTAATAAAAGATGCCGCGTCCGCTGACGGCGGCGATCAGTTGCGACAGCACGCTTTGATATCCGGGTGCAAATGGATCGGTGGCTGCGATGCGGTAAGCGGGCGCGAGGAAGGCAATTCCTAACAGGAGAATGGCGAGCAATGCAATGATGACGGTGAGAGTGAGTTGCGCCGATTTCTCTTGCGGCTCTTTGAAGGCGCCTACGCCATTGCTCACGGCTTCAACGCCGGTCATTGCGGTACAGCCGCTGGAAAATGCCTTGAGCAGCAGCCAGAGGCTGAACACCGCGGTGGCGTGACCGAGTTGCGGCGGGGCGACGACGGGATGGGGATGACCGCCGGAGAGGATGACCTTAGCTACTCCCCAGGCGATGGCGGCGAGCAGGCAGAGGATAAACAAATACGTGGGCGCCATGAAAATGACGCCAGAAGAACGCGCGCCGCGCAGGTTCAACACGGTGAGAATGGCCAGGATTCCGAGGCACAGAGCGAGCGTATGAGGCTGGAGTTTTGGCAACGCTGAGACCAGCGCACCGACGCCGGCGGAGATGCCCACTGCAACTTCAAGAATGTAGTCAACCATGAGGGCCGCACCCGCGAGCAGCCCAGGAACATGCCCAAGATTTTCTCCAGCGACAGTGTAAGAGCCGCCGCCGTTTGGATACGCAGCGATGGTCTGACGGTAGGAGAAATAGAGGATGGTCAGCAGCGCCAGGATGGCCGCTGTAATGGGCAGGACGAAATGGACGCCAGCCATCCCCAGCGGGATGAGAAGCGTCATGGCAGCTTCCGGACCGTAAGCCGCGGAACTGAGCGCGTCGAGGCCGAAGATGGGAATGCCCTGGGGCGCGCCTATCTTTTCGGCGCGATCTTCCCAGGTTGCAAGCGGCCGTCCCAGCAATACGTCGAGAATTGTCATAGCCGTCGTTTCATAGTAATTGACGTGCTATGCAGTGACCCAGGCGAAATGCCGCGTACGCAGCCGATTAAGCCCGACTGTCTAGAAGTGGCGGACAACATCCTCCTCCGTGGAGGTTTTGTGTCGGTCACGTTCCAAAGATCGGCTGACCAGATCTCTGGAGCCGAGGCCAACCGCCAAGGCCAGCGCGAGCACAATGCCGCCGAAGAGAATGCCGAAGCCGAGGTCGACGATGCTGCGGGCGATGCCCAGATGATCGAGCACCATGGCAACAGTGAACACGAGGACCAGCCACTTCGCACCCATGCTTAATAGACGTGCGTGCTCCAGGTTCATGTTGACGCCGTTGATAAGAACGCTGCGGGACAGGAAGCGAGCGATGATGGCTCCAATGGTCAGCAGCACCACAGCGGCGACGATTCTGGAAATATACGCGACGACGTATGCGGACAGACCGGAAGACAGGGAAGCGTCAAAGGCGGCGACGCCAACAAACCGGCCCGCAATGACGGTGAGCCAGAAGATAATGCGCGTCACAAGGAAGGTGGGAGTTTTGGCGGACGACCAGTCGGAAATGTTGGCGAGACCGGATTGTTGCACACGCGCGTCGAAGTGCACGGCGAGAAGGATGCGCCGCAGGATGGCGGCCAGAAGCCATCCGATAAAAACGGAGACCACCAATGCAACGATCAGCGCGAGCACGCCGGGCAACAGTGTTGCGACTTTGAATACGGCACGATGAAGCGATTCCAGCAGCGCCTGATGTACTTGTTGCCACATGACGGACTCCTGTTCTGGTGCGGGCGATTACGGGTGAAAGCGATCTGGCCAGCGCCACCGGGACAGGAGATAGGGCTTCTCCGATTCGTAGACGCGTGCCAGTTGTTCGATTCGTTGTTGCGCGGCAGCGATGCCGGTCTGGTTGATTTCAACCGCGTACGACGCAACCCATCCGAGATAGAGCGGGGTGAGCGCGCCAAAAAGGTGGGTGCGATGAATATTGCGAAGACGATGGGCGAGCGCGAAATCGTACACAATGCGGGCCCACAGCGTATCCGGCATATGAAAGTCATCCGGCGAAAGGCGGGACAATTTTTTCAACTCCAGCAAACTGACGGGCGGCAGGATGAGGGCCCAGAAGTCGCGCAGGTTGCGCTCGCCCAGCTGGAAAGCTTCGACCATGTGGCGAACATCGACGGTGTCGGTTGTTTCGGCAGAGGTGGATGCGGCGCCGAAAATGGGCGCATCATGCGAGCCGCGAATGCGTTGCCAGAAAGCGGCGCTGTCTTCCATGTCGAGAAACAAGGGGCCGGTCAACTGGGCGAGGGCGTCGCTGAGCTCTATACCATCGGCACTGGAGGGACGACGCACCCCGAGTTGAGCCTCGCAGATTTTCAGATTCCTGCTGGCCGCGAGCGTCGCGAGCCAGGGAAGGCGACCTTGCTGCTGGGTTGAATCCTGCACGGCATTGGCGGCCAGTGCCGGAAACATTTTCGACGACATCTGGAATTCTGTCCCGAGTGGATTCTGCACGCGGTGGCCATAGAGGGATCGAGTGAGTGGATAGAGAATACTTTTATTCACCAGGTCGTCGAAGGCCTGGGAGGCATAGAGAGGCATGACCAGGTCGAAGCTGCCGCCGATGGCGGGATCGACGAGAAGCGTGAGTTTTTCGGGAGTGAGCGAGGCGCGAGTGAATCCTGTATCTGTGCCGAGAACCGTGCAAGCTCGCGCCTGTAGCGTGGTGGCGAGCCTGGCCATCTCTCGATACGTGGCGGCATTGGGAAGCCAGGGAATGGTTCCGGGGACGACCGCAGGTAATGGATAGTTGACATAGCGCAGGGGTCGGTCCGAAGCAGGCTCAACGCTGTTCGTAGGAAGCTCCGCAGGCGCCTCCAGGGTGCTTTCTCCGGGCAATGCAAGGACCACCTGGCAAGGGGACGAGAGAAGCCTGAAGGCTTGCAGGATCTTCTGCACTGCGGGCGTGAGAAGCTCGCTTCGCAGCGGGGCCGGGACTGCCATGAGGAGATCTGTCTGGCCGATCTCCCGCGAGCTTTCCTGGTTGGATTCCTGCAGCGCTTCTAGTTCAGCCATGGTTTCGATTTACTCCGCTGCGGGGGAACACCACGCGTTATTCAAATTCCTGCTGCAGCAATGCCGCAACGCCCATCAACGGTATCTTCACCCAATCAGGGCGACTATTCAACTCATAGACCAACTCGTAAAAGGCTTTTTCCAGCAGGTACAGGTCGAGCAAACTCCATTGCGCGGCAGGAGTCGCGGGAATCAGATGACTGCCGGCCATGGTTTGCATGTAGGCGTGCAGAAACTCTGCGGACGCGGACTCATCCCACAGCGTGGCCCAGGGTTCCAGCTTCGACTGATCTTCCGGCCGGCGGGAGGAGTAGCGCATGAGCGCAGCCCAGGCCGCGTAGTTGAAGGAGCGCAGCATTCCGGCAACATCTTTCAACGGAGAGTGCTTCATGCGGCGGATGTCGAGCGAACGGGCCGGTTCGCCTTCGAAGTCGAGAATGACAAAGTCGGATTTGACGCGCAGCACCTGGCCAAGATGGTAATCGCCATGGATGCGGATGCGTCGACCGTCCATGCTGCCGATGGTAGACGCGCCGAGGCCGTCGAGAATGCGCGTGCGATGACTGAGAAGAAGCGCGGCAATTTCAACCGTATCGTCCGCCAGGCCAGACATGGTTTTGCGCAGCAGATCGTAGGCATGGGAGGCCTGGGCGTTGATCGACGCCTGCAAATTGTCGAAATACTCTTTGCTCAATAGCTCGGGAGAAAAAGCCGCGTTGGTTGTCGAGGAAGCCAGGGCCAAATGCATTTCCGCGGTGCGGCGGCCGAGTACGGCTGCAGCGTCCAGGGCAACGCCTGCCTGTTCGCGTGCGAATTGCGATGCACGGGCGACACCCAGAGGAGCGGATGTCGACACCACAGGCTGGCCTAATTCTTCCGCGGGAATTGTCTTTTGAACATAATTTTCGTAATAGCGTTCCAACTCTTCCATCATCCATTGCCAGCCGTCGCCTTGATTTGTGACTAGCCCCTGCAGCATGCAAAGGGTGGTGGGGGCGTCGCCCTGACTCAGGTATTCAATGGAGCCGCCGAAGGGCGGAATGTTGGAGAAATGCGCGTGCTCGGTGAGGAATCGGCCGATTTCGCAATCCGGGTTGAGGCCTGGTTCTGGATGACGAAACAGTTTCATGATCAGGCGATCACCGAAGAGAATGGAAGTGTTGCTCTGCTCCGCAGAACTGCGCCGAGGCGCGAGAGTCTTGTCCGGCGATTCCTTCGAAATCAGTTTACGCAAGGCGCTGCTGGGCGTTCCCTCCACCGAACCCTGCTGCATGGGGAGCGCGGTGGAATTGGCAATGACATGCAACAAGGCCTCGCAGGAATGCGGGTCAAAGGTCGCATCGTAGAGCACGCCCTCGCCGGCAGGAGAGAGCACGGAGGAAAGGATGGACGCGGGCGAAGTGTCGCGAAGGGTGCGGGCAGATTCTCCAAACGCAATGGCGATGGGGAGAAAATAGCGATCTGCTTTTCCGGTGTCGTATTCGACGTGCACCAGGCAGAAGATGGCGCCGCTTTGATCGATCTTGCCCCAATCTGCGATGGTGGCGCTGCGAATCGTGGCGGACTTGTTGCCGAACCATCGCTGCAGCGGAATATAGGTGGGCAGAATGGATTCCTGCAGCTTGCGCAGGTTGCCGTCGAGAAACAGGCTTGGCCAGTCCGTGGTATCGGCAAGCAGCAGGGCGGAGTCTTCTGGCTGAACGGCGGCGGTGTCGGGCGACGGATGCAGTTCCAGCCAGAGGAAACCATAGGGCGCGAGGGTGACTGCATACGGCTGACGGGTGATGGAAGGGAATTCGACGTAACCCAGCATTTCCACGGGTACCATGCCGTCGTACTCGCTGAGATCGAGTTGCGCGGGCTGGGCGAAGCGCGAGAGGTTGGCAACGCACAGGACAATTTCGTCGTCGGCTTCGCGGATATAGGCGAGGACTTTGCGATTGTCGAGATGCAGGAATTTGAGAGCTCCTCGGCCGAAGACGCGGAAGAGTTTGCGCAGGGCGATCAGGTTGCGCATCCAGTTCAACAGCGAGCTGGAGTCGCCCTGCTGGGCTTCCACGTTAATGGCTTCGTAACCCCAGATGGGGTCCATGACCACGGGACTGTAAAGCTTGGCGGGAACAGCGCGGGAGAAGCCGGCATTGCGGTCCGCAGTCCACTGCATGGGGGTGCGCACGCCGTTGCGGTCGCCGAGATAGATGTTGTCGCCCATGCCGATTTCATCGCCGTAATAGAGGATGGGCGTGCCAGGGAAAGAAAACAGCAGGCTGTTCAGCAGTTCAATGCGGCGGCGATTGTTATCGAGCAGCGGAGCCAGGCGGCGGCGAATGCCAATGTTGATGCGCATCCGCGGATCGGCGCTGTAGGCGAGGTACATGTAGTCGCGCTCGTCGTCGCTGACCATTTCCAGCGTGAGCTCATCATGGTTGCGAAGAAACAGGCCCCATTGACAGGTATCGGGTATGGCAGGAGTCTGGCCCATGATTTCCGTGATGGGCAAGCGATCTTCCTGGCGAAGCGCCATGTACATGCGCGGCATCAGGGGAAAGTGGAAGGCCATGTGACACTCATCGCCGTCGGCGAAGTAGGGACGGACATCGGCGGGCCACTGGTTGGCCTCGGCGAGAATGATGCGGTTTTCATAGTGGGCATCAATCTCGGCGCGAATCTTCTTCATGACGGCGTGAGTTTCAGGAAGATTTTCGCAACTGGTGCCGTCGCGTTCGACCAGGTAGGGAATGGCGTCAATTCGCAGCGCGTCCACGCCCATGTCGAGCCAGAAGCGCATGACGCGCAACACTTCTTCCAGCACCAGGGGATTGTCGTAGTTCAAATCCGGCTGATGCGAGAAGAAGCGATGCCAGTAATACGCCTTGGCGACCGGGTCCCAGGTCCAGTTAGATTTTTCTGTGTCGGTGAAGATGATGCGCGCGTCTTTATATTTTTCGTCGGTATCGCTCCACACATAGTAGTCGCGCTCGGGCGATCCGGGGGGCGCGAGGCGGGCACGCTGGAACCAGGCATGCTGGTCGGAAGTATGGTTGACCACCAGCTCAATCATGACCTGCAGGCCACGGTCGTGGGCGGCGTGGACGAAGGTCTGGAAATCCTCCAGCGTTCCGTAGCTGGGATGGACGGTCATGTAGTCGGCGATGTCATATCCATCGTCGCGTAACGGTGAAGCAAAAAAAGGCAGCAGCCAGACACAGGTGATGCCGAGCTCCTGCAGATAATCCAGCTTGCTCAGCAGCCCCTGGAAGTCGCCGATGCCGTCGTTATTGGCGTCTTCAAACGCTTTGACGTGCAGCTCATAAATAATGGCGTCTTTAAACCAAAGAGGGTCGAGGGCGCTGCCTGGCTGCTTCAACGTGGTGCTGTTGGAGGTTTCGTGCATAGATGCGGCGATTCCTTCTTCCCGGCAACCGGGGAGTCTTGTAGATTACGCCGAAGGGGCCGACTCCGTCTCCACATGGAAGATGTGGGAGCGCCCCGCCTCCAGCTGTATATAGTTTCGCGCACCGGTCCAGTGATAGGTCTGGTCGGTGAGCAGGTCGTGAACGCGAAAAGTCTGGTTCGGCTGAATTCCAAGCTCGGCAAGGTTGAGATCGACCCATCCAGTTTGTGTATTTTGATGGTGAAGATTCACCACGACAAGAATCACATCTTGTTTCTCTGGGTCTGTCTTGCTGTAGCTGATAAGGAAAGGTTGTTCGGTTGGATGAAAGCGAAGCGTGCGATTGCTGTGCAGCGCCAAGTGTTTTTTGCGAATTTCGTTGACGCGCGCAATATAGGTCTGCAGGTTTTGCGGCTCGTCAATGTTCCAGTGGCGGAGCTGATATTTTTCTGAGTTGAGATATTCTTCACTACCCGGCTTGACTGGAGTGTTCTCGCACAGTTCAAATGCGGGGCCGTAGATGCCGTAGTTGGAGGACAGCGTGGCGGCCAGCACGAAACGGCTGAGGAAGGCGGGACGACCACCTGTCTGCAACTCCTCGTGCAGAATGTCGGGCGTGTTGGGCCAGAAATTCGGGCGGAAGAATTCGACGACTGGGGTTTGCGTCAGTTCTTCGAGGTATTTGGTGAGGTCTTCTTTGGTGTTGCGCCAGGTGAAGTAGGTGTAGGACTGGGTGAAGCCAAGCTTGGCGAGGCGATACATGACCTTGGGACGGGTGAAGGCTTCGGCGAGGAAGATGACATCGGGATGCGCAGCCTTGACCTCGGCGATGACCCAATTCCAGAAAGGAAACGATTTGGTGTGCGGATTGTCGACGCGGAAGATGAGGACGCCTTCGTCGATCCAGTAGTCGATGACGCTTTTCAGTTCCGTCCAGAGAGCGCGCCAGTCTTCGGTTTCAAAGTCGAGCGGATAAATATCTTGATATTTTTTCGGCGGATTCTCGGCGTACTGGATGGTGCCATCGGCGCGTTTTCGGAAGAAGCTGGGATGCTGCTGCACGTAAGGATGATCGGGGGAACATTGAAAGGCGAGATCGAGGGCGATTTCCAGACCATGCTGATTTGCTGCCGCCATCAGCGAGTGAAGATCGTCGAGCGTGCCCAGCTGGGGATGAATGGCCTTGTGGCCGCCTTCTTCCGAACCGATGGCCCAGGTGCTGCCAACATCGTCCAGCTGCGCTTTCTCGACGTTGTTTTTGCCTTTGCGAAACGCGTGGCCGATGGGATGGATCGGCGGCAGGTAGAGCACATCGAAGTTCATGGAGGCGATGTAGGGCAACCAGGATTCGCAATCCTTGAAGGTGCCGTGATTGCCGGGCGTAGGGGCGCAAGAGCGGGGGAAGATTTCATACCAGGTGGAAAATCCCGCGCGCTCGCGGCCAACGCTGACCCTGAGTTCCTTGGCATAGCGTGTGGTGTATGGATGCTCCGCATAGGTTTTCATCAGCGCTTCGAGCTTAGGGTCAATCGAGGCGGCGGAGGCGGCGTCCTGATCGGTGTCATTAATTTTCGCGGCGAAATCTTTCAGCGCCTTGGCATC
>VFSW01012466.1_pt1 | contig 11868 bp, 26 predicted proteins | sample 5358111 | NCBI WGS metagenome assembly VFSW01 (sample SAMN11554181, study PRJNA540505) | mine drainage metagenome | isolation source: sediment from site ElyBrook_90M | place: USA: Ely Copper Mine, Vershire, VT | collected 2017 | reverse complement strand
ATAGCGCCTCGCCACGCGATCCGAAACCATCCCGGCACTCCGACTACCTCCGGTTCATCCGGCGTCAACCCTGCGTCATCTGTGCGCGGCTGTATGGGGTAGAATCGGCCCACACTGGAGGCCGAGGGCTAGGACAGAAAGCGGACGATATGCTGGCAATCCCACTTTGCCGGGAGCATCATCGAACTGGAAGGTATGCGTACCACGTCTTAGGAAAGAGGTTCTGGGGATTCCACGGGCTTAACCGAGTAGAACTTATCCACCAGTTGCAAGAATTGTGGAAAACTCAGTGTTTGGGCTCAACGGACAAAGCAAGAGGCGAACGGACGGCGGCGCTGTGAAATTGCGCGTAGTCCCATGCTCACTCCGAAAAGCTAATGACTTTGTGGAAGTGTATCACCGTCATAATCTCCGCACGGCGCGCGACGGCGGCAAATTCTCCGTGGCGGTCGCTGCCGGTTCCGAAATTGTCGGAGTCGCCATCGTCGGGAACCCATTATCAGCTACACTTATGGATGGCTTCACGGCGGAAGTGTTGCGCGCCTGCGTTTTACCGGAAGCGCCCCGGAACTGCAACAGCCTACTTTATGGAGCCTGCCGGCGAATCTGGTTTGAAATGGGCGGTCGAAAGATCCTCACGTACACCTCGACCGAGATTCAACGACTCCGCCGAAAGGAGGAAACCAAGAATGGGTAACGATCCAACACCGAGCGGCTACGATCCCAACGTGCCAATCCCGCCAAGCTCTCCGATTGTTCAGCTTTGGGTAGATTTTACGCTTCTATTCGTCAGCATTTTCGGCGGATAGGAAAGTGGGGCCGCGCATCCCTCGGGGTAACAATGCGCGGCCCCCCTTCGAGACCGGGCCGCAACTCCTAGCACGTTAGACCGCGTGAAAAAAGGCAGGACCCCCTCCGAGTACTCGCCCCATGGAGTTGTGGCCCGATCTGGAGGTTTTGAGATATGAATGACCTGGAATCAGCCACCGCGCGCCCGTCCGCCTGAAACCTTCGTGAACCGTTGAGCCTCAAAATAAAGGAATGAAACCAGTGTCTCTCTTGTGTGAAACAGCCGATAAGAACAGCATGACCCAACCAGACCTTTTTGAAGCTCTAGATGGATTTTACGCAGCGGAACGAGAGCAAGACCTTTTCAGAGCTGGAACATGGCTCAGACACTTGGAGTTTTTAAGATATATGCAGGCGTTGAATACAGGCTGCTCAGGCGATCTGAGCTACCGGGAGCGCGGGAACGGATGATTGCCTTGTACATACTCGAACTGACGGAAGAGGATCTATGCGACCTCTGGGGCCTGCTCTCGCTCTTGGATCTGCAAGAAGAACTCGATCCACTAGAGCAAGGCATACTTGAGAAAATTCAACTGCTGATGGCGGAACTGGTATGAAACCACCAACCGAAGCCTTCGGGCCACAACGGCGGACGGTTCAGTTTTTGGCGGAACGTGCCTGTGTCGAATCTGGCCGTGGAGTCGCGGCTCAGGATGCCGGCCTGTTCCCCACTGTGATTTGGGTGTTTTGGCCACCAGAACGAAACGAAGGCCAGTTCGGATGTTCGGCCACATGGATTTATTATCACGATCCAACAACCCCTCTTCCCATCACTGAGGTACCCCAGAATCCTGGCGGAAGGGTCTGCGAACACATGGGACACCTGATCGAATGAAACCACCCACCGAAGCCGACCTGATCGAATTGGAGCGAATGATTCTATCCCCTTGGCAAGCCAGGAAATACGAGAAAGAAGACAACTACGACCCAAAGATTTATCGCGTAACTTCGACCCTGGAATACCTGATAGCCCGCGCCCGGTTTCACAACCAGCGGCAAGCCGAGCGTTTAGGTTTGAAAACAGGCCGTCCAGACGATCTGAAACAGACAGGAGCACGGTAGCCAATGAGACCAACCGTCACCGCGCGCCCGCAAGTTCGCATAGCCCGCAAAGCCCGTATTCCAAACAAAAGATTAAAGCAACGCCGTGGCTCAGTGAAAGATCCAGCCTATCGCGCCTTTGTACGTAGTTTTGGCTGTGTCGCGTGTTTCGGTAAATTGATCCTCGATGGCTCCGAGTGGAATATGTGGCGAATCCAAACCTCACCCACCGAATGCGCCCACGTCGGAACCCGCGGTCTCTCCCAGAAGGCATCAGATTACGAATCCCTGCCTCTCTGTGCAATCGAACACCATCGAGTAGGCCCAGAGTCCCACCACAAGCTAGGAAAACGATTCTGGGGCTTCCACGGGCTTAACCGAGTAGAACTTATCCACCAGTTGCAAGAATTGTGGAAAACTCAGTGTTGGGCTCGACAGCGGGAACCGGACTCGCACAGGACAGGGCGCGGTAGCCAGTGAAGGATTATCGCATTTTGGAAACCGGCCGCGCCGCCGTCGATCACCTGGTACGCGCCCACTATTTGCACCGCTGGCCCGGAGTTGTCACGGGGATTCTGGCTCTCTTGGATGGAACGCGGCCAATTGGCACGATTGTATTCGCGATGCCCCCACGCGAAATTTTCACACGTTATGGCGTCTCAGAGGCTTGGGAACTGGCGCGCCTCTTTATTGAGGACTCTACACCCAAGAATACCGAAACGTGGTTTGTAGCCCGCGCTATTCGCTGGATTCGGCAACACCGGCCAAACGTGCAATTACTGGTTTCCTACGCTGATCCATCCGCGAACCACACCGGGATTATCTACCGCGCTGGAAACTGGATTAAGGACGGGCGCACCGATCAGGAACGAAAGACGCCGCGTTTCGATTATCTATCAACCGAGTTAACGCAAGACGCGCCATTATTGAGCGATGAGACCAGCGCTAAACGGTTCAGCCGAAAAAGCCACGTGAACGGCGCAACAGTCTCGCGAGTGGCCCGCGTCTCGAAATTCCGGTTTATCTATTGGCTTGACGGAAAGCACGAACAACGCCGACGAGCCTCAGCACTCTCGAAACCCTGAAACCTGCCCCGACCGGCGAACGGCGGTTTACCTAAAAACCCGACCCACTCCCCTACTTGAGTCTAAAATATTTTCAATCGAGTACCCCCAACCCCCTCAATCGAGTCTCTTTCTATCCTTTATCTTATAGAGATTGAGAGTTGAGAGCAGAACCCGGCAAAATTCCATCTTGAAAACAGAACCTATCGGGTGTAATGTAGGAGAGTCCCAAAACACGGGGCAGAAATTGAAAACGGCCCAAGCGGTTAAAAACTCTTCCTAAGGAGTCCGCAAGAGCCGTGATCGACAATGCCATCCTACACTAAAACACGACGCGGCGCAAGTAAAAAGGTGGGAATGTGAGCGCCGTCCCATCAACCGCTCCGCAACCCTCCAAACCAGCCATCTGTAAAGCTCCCCTGTCCATGTTTGAAGCGATTTTAGGTATCTGCAATTTCACCCAGGTGAAATGCTTCGGCCAGGTACTTAATGAAACGACCGCACCAGATCGATTCGGCAAGACGCGAACATGGGCCAGGATCCGGCCCGCCGAATTCGCCGAGACCTCACGGACTACGGAAGACTGGGCTATGGCTGCCGTCGAATCGCTCGAGAAATCCGGCCTCATCAAAACCGAATACATCGACGGAAAAGAGAGCCACGGCACCCGGTATCGCATAAGTCCCGATCTTCAGGCGGAAACCAAAGCGGAGAAAATCCGAGGAAAATGCAAGCAATGCCAGTGGGTTGGGATGTTCGCGACTGAGTTCGTACCTCTGCCGCGGACGGCCTTTACCAAACTCGCGCCAGCGGTCGAGCATCCGCCCTACGTTTGCACCCTGGTAGTGGCCCGGTATACCCATCATTGGAACACAGAACGCGGACTCTGGACCGAACCGAGCGAGCTCACCCCGCATGACTTCCGGTTGACCGGACTCGAACCGGGACAGATCAAGAACGGGCTCGATGAAGCTGTACGCCTCAACCTGATAAAGCGGACCAACCGCGCCGGCAAAGTTAGCATCTTCGAATCCTGCCCTGAGAATTGGGCCACCGTCGAGAAATTACCACTTCGTAAGATTACACCACCCGCAGGTGGACGCAAAAAGAAAACGAAAGAACCTAACCCAATCGACCCAAATAAGCCAATAAAACCCACACCAACCCCTATAATCGAGTTAGGACACTTCCGCACGGCCATATGCCCAAAATGTGAGCGGGTGGTGGAGATTGAGACCATTTCCGACGATCTACACATCCCGGAGGTGCTCCCACCGGAGAAAGAGGCGCCCAAACAGCCTCCGCGGGCGAGTCCAAAGCCGGAACGTAAGCCGGTAAGCAGAGAAGAGGCCACCTGGGAGCAATTAAGAACATGGTCAACACAGAGAACTGTGTTGAAACCGTGAGGGGGAGTTTTTATGTTGAGCCAGGAAGTTATCAATGAGACTGTCGCCCGTATCAGCCTAATGCCATTTTTCCCAAGCTCCGATCCAGCGGCCCGCGCCATCGTAACAAAGGAAATCGTGAACATGGCGACTTCCGATGAGCAAGTAATCTGGTTGGGATATAGGATGCAGCAACTTTACCCCAAACAGTGGCCCGGCATTGTTGAATTGCGGGCTTGCTTCTGTAAGCGGTTTAAGCCCGCCGATGGAGTAGAGGTAAATTCGGCCACGTACTTCCAACAGGACGGTTTTCCAACCGAAGCGGAATTGGGGCCTGTACCGGGTTTATGTTTACCACCCACGCGAAGCGAGCGGGAGTCCCTCGAAGCGGGCACAGGCGTACCACGAATTGGACAGGGCTCACAACTTCAGATCGCCGCAATCCTGGACGGTCGCGGCGAAGAGGCGGCCAGACTCACCAACCAACTTAACGGTCTGAATCCGCGGAGAGCGGAAGAGCGTGAAGAGATTAGGGAAGCCGAGCGCCAGATAGCGGAAGCCAAACCGACTTTGACCGAGGAAGAGAAGGCCCGCAGAATTCGGGAGATCGAAACTGCGCTGAAAACCGCATGACGGCCCCAGCAGAAGCCCGGCGCCAACACTACCTCTACGAGACTGGCCGCGCAGAGACGGCCCCGCTTCTACCCCGCCACCTTCCGCGTCGTAAAACTCTGCCAAAAGTACTCGGCAAACCCCGTCGAACGAATATTGAGATAGCGGAGAGCGATGGATACCGTTGCGGAAGTCACGATTGGCAGACGACCAGCGCCAATTATGCGACCGGCGAAGAATGGAAAGCCTGGTACTTAGGCTGGAAACGAGGACAAGCCGAGCGCCCAAAGGAGGAGATTTTATGAGCCACGTAACGCCGGCCCGCCGTTCCCTACTCCGAGACCGTCTAGTAGGAATTGAATTCCGCAACCAGTTGCGCCAGGCGCGGCGCCGTTCGATTCTGCTGGCCAGTTTAGAGCGCCAGCGACAAGGGATCGCACGTCACTACGAAACGATCAGCACGCGGCTACCCCACCCTAACCCACTGACAGCCTCCATTCAAAAACAAGGATATGAAAAATGCTAACTTGGGACCCCTCTGAAGAATTCCTCGTAGCCGTTCAAACCCCGTACAAGATTGGGGATTCGATCCATGTCTGCGGCCAACAGGGAAGGGTAATCGAGCCGATCAGCCATCAGGAATATTTAGAAGCGTGGGAGTGGACAGGGTTTCCATCGGAAGCAATATCACTGAATCCAAGATTTTATTACCGATGCAAGCGAATTGAGGACGATAGTTTGGGCTCGACAGTCCAGGTAGGCTCGGATCAGACAGGGCGCGGAGATCAGGAGAGCGCTTGAATGTACTACGTGCCAGGAATCATCGAGTTGGTTTTAGCGGGCATCATCGGCGGCATTGTGGGTTACGCTTTTTGTGAAGCCAAAGTTAACCGCGACAATCAGAACAATTCGACCAAGCCATTGCGCGGAGATCAGGAGAGCGCTTCGTGAGCGCGGTTATCATGCCCGCAGATTGGCAACAACTCCGCATAGACCGATTGGCCCACGGTGGAGTATTCGCGTGGTACGTAAAATGCCTGACCCACGGGCAAGACTTTCAGGCGGGCTGTCTCAGTTGTGGAATGGCCCAAGGTCACAATGGCGATATCACGCGCGAACTGCTAACCCTTGGCTTAATCTGGTTATGGGATGAGCCAGCGGGCGACATCCCCATGACGCCAATTTCAGAAGATCCGGCATTGCGCGGAGATCAGGAGAGCGCTTCGTGATGTGCCTTTGCAATCCCCACGCCGAACCGGACGCGCCACGCGAGCCCAACTGCCCGGTTCACGGACAGCGAGTGGGCGACTGGATTCAAACGTACACCGGGCTCGTGATGTATCCGCTCGACCCGCGGCCCGAAGAAATCTGCATTGAAGATATCGCCCATGCGCTGTCGAACCTCTGCCGTTTCACCGGCCACTGTCGCGAGTTTTACAGCGTAGCCGATCACAGCGTGAGAGTCAGTTACGCCTGTGACCCGCAGGACGCGCTCTGGGGGCTCTTGCACGATGCGCCGGAAGCGTATCTCGCCGACATGAGCCGGCCCATCAAGCGATATTCCCCATTCGGCCAGATCTACAAAGGTGTCGAAGACCGGCTCATGAATCAGATCGTCATCAAGTTCGGTTTGTCGCAATTCGGCACACCGGCCAGCGTAATAGAAGCCGACACGGTGTTGCTGATGACCGAAAAGCGCGACCTGATGCACGGTTGCAACAAGCCATGGGAAGACACCGCGCAGCCGCTGAAGGCCGTAATTGAACCGCTGCCGCCATCGCATGCGCGCCTCAACTTCATGCGCCGGTTTCGGCAGTTGACAGCAAGTACGCGGACCTCCGATCCGAACGGGCGCGACATCCAGAATTCAAACAAAAAGGAAGTTACGAATGGTTGAGAACTGCCCCTCTTGTAAAGTCCATCGATCAGAGGAAAATCAGAATCAAGATAGTTTGGGCTCATCTGTACCGCCCGGTTCGGACTCGGCATTGCGCGAAGGCTATTCCCTCTTTCTCAACCGTAAATCGCAATTGAGCGACGGAGAGGGATTTAAGCCCAACTGGATGCCATCGTTTCTGATCGATTTCCAAGCCTACGCCGCGGATTGGAATTTATGGAAAGGCCGGAGCGCGGATTTCCTGGACTGTGGCATGGGCAAAACCCCGATTCAACTGGTATGGGCGGAAAACGTAGTCCGCCACACAAACAAGCCGGTATTGGACCTCACCCCGCTCGGAGTCGTGGCGCAGACTATCCGTGAAAGTGAAAAGTTCAACATCGACGCCCGCCGATCAGGAGACGGCAAACTCCCACACAAGGGTATCGTGGTTACCAATTACGACAAGTTGCACCTGTTTGACCCCAACGACTTCGCGGGATGTATCTGCGATGAATCTTCCATCCTGAAAAACTTCGACGGCGCGTTAAAGCACCGGATCACGGAATTCATGAAGAAGATGAAATATCGCTTGCTCTGTACCGCGACCCCGGCGCCCAACGATTACATCGAACTCGGAACCAGCAGCGAAGCGCTGGGGTATCTCGGTTATGTGGACATGCTGACCCGGTTCTTTATCAACGACCAGCGCACCGTAAAGCCGATGCGGTACACCGGCCTCGGCGCTCCGCGACGAGACGAGCCAGAAGGCGGCCATACAGACAAGTGGCGATTAAAGGGCCACGCGGAAGAGGCGTACTGGAAATACGTCTGCTATTGGTCACGGTCAGCGCGGAAACCTTCGAACCTGGGATTCCCAGACGGCAAGTTCACACTGACGAAACTGATCGAAAACGTTCACATGGTCGAAGCGAACACCCTCGCCGATGGAATGCTGTTTCCGATGGCCGCCGTAGGATGGAGAGAACAACGCCAGGAACGCGCCAGAACCATCGAAGAGCGTTGCACGCGGGTAGCGGAACTCTGCGCACCCTACGATCAAAACTTGATATGGTGCCACCTCAACCCCGAAGGTGACACCCTCGAGAAATTCATACCGGGCTCGGTTCAGATCAGCGGGAGCGATTCGGACGAACGCAAGGAAGAAGCCTTTTTAGCTTTCCAATCCGGCCAGATTCGAGACCTGATAACCAAGCATAAGATCGGCGCATGGGGCTTGAACTTCCAAGGCTGCAATCACGTCATCGGGTTTCCAGATCACTCCTACGAGCAGTACTATCAAGGCGTGCGAAGGTGTTGGAGATACGGCCAGACCCGCGACGTAATTTCCGACCTCGTGACGACCGAAGGCGGGCGGGCCGTCATCGAGAACCAACAGCGCAAAGCGAAACAAGCCGACCGGATGTTTGATCGCATCGTCGCCAATATGAACAACGCCATAAAAATCGACCGGGGCCAGGAATTCACGCAGGCAGAGGAGATACCGGCATGGCTGTAGCGGAGCAGAAAATCACCAGCAAGTACGCAATCTACCAGGGGGATTGTTGCGAGACCTTGCAAGCGATCCGCGAGGGCAGCGTCCATCTGTCGATCTATTCCCCACCGTTCGGCGGGCTTTACCATTACTCCAGCTCGGAGCGCGACCTATCGAATAGCGCCGACTATGCGGAATTCTTCGCCCACTACGATTTCGTCATCCGCGAGTTGTTTCGCGTGACGATGCCGGGCCGCATGACGGCAGTGCATTGCTCCGACATCCCATCAGGAAACACGGGAGACGACGAACTGACGGACTTCTCCGGCGATATTATCCGGCATCACAAAGAAGCAGGCTGGAGAATGGTAGCGCGGTACTGCGTCTGGAAAGAGCCGCTCGCCGTCCGCAATCGGACGATGGCCAAGAATCTCGCGCATAAATCCGTGGTCGAGGATTCGTCCAGATGCTCGGTCGCGGCGGCGGATTATCTCCTCGTGTTTCGGCGCAAGGGCAAAAACCAGGTTCCGATCACGCACCCGACCGGCCTTCACTACTACGCGGGCGCCCGCAAGATGCCGGCCGAGCTACTCCAGTACAAGGGCTACAAGGGCAACCAAATTTACAATCGCTATTCGCATTGGATCTGGAGACAGTACGCCTCTGCATTCTGGGACGACATCCGCATCGGAAAAGTTCTGCCCTTCCAGGAGGCGCGGGACGAAGAGGACGAGGACGAAAAGCACGTTCACCCATTGCAACTCGACGTGATCGAGCGCATTTTGCAACTGTGGTCTAATCCCGGCGAAGTGGTTCTCACGCCGTTCATGGGAGTAGGCTCCGAAGTGTTCCAGGCGGTACGCTCTGGGCGTAAGGGAGTTGGTATCGAGTTGAAGCCGTCCTACTTCCGCCAGGCGCTCAAAAATATTGAACACGCCGAGGACGAAGCCGAACCGGATCAGGTTGAGATGTTTGAACAGGACGCGGAGTTTCTCGAAGAATTGGGGATCGAAGCCGAGAGCGGCGTTGGACATCGGGAGTTGAAATCCACCGCGCTTCCACCCCTCGAAACAGGCGAGAAAGTACCAGCCAACGACTAAAAATCTGGTTAAGGGTATTGACAGACGCAGAGAGTAGGTTTACCATCGTCTACGAGCCTTTTTAGCAGCGTAGACTACCCTATGGCAAAGCCCCATAAACTCGCAGATGGCCGTTACGAGTGCCAAAACTGCCTACGAAAGTTCACCAGAAACGCCAACACCTATATCGACCCGCTGTTTTGTTCGGACCCATGCCGAAAGGAATTTCACCAGCACGGTTTAAGCCTGAAGCGGCTCGATTCAAAGGTGCGGCAAATCGTCCGCAACGAGCTAGCCGCTATCAAGGCGGAAGAGGCGCGCGCATGAAACTGAAACCGGGGCACATCCATCTGTCCGTGGACGATCACGATGGCTTGATATCCATTCAGGACGTGGAGAGCATGAAAGAGTTTTGGTTGCTTCTGTCGCAACGTACTGGCCTGAATCGTCTGACGGCTACAGCAGCGCTCAATAGCGGCAATCTAATTATAGGGAAAGACCTCACCGTGAACCATCACGATATCTTTTGCAGAGCGATGGAAAGGGCGCTTGTCGCTATCAAGGCGGAAGAGGCGGGCGCATGAGTGCCGCCGCGCGCCCGCGAGTCTCAACCGACCGGGGAGCCAGTATTCAAACCAAAGAAAACCTCTCCCAATTGGCCCAGGCAATTTTCAGCAGAGCCCAACGGGACGCTTACGACCGTGGAGCATCGGACTTTGAAACTGGAGCCAGGGATCAGCCTCCTTATGGATTCTCAGACTTAAAAGATGCATGGAGAATGGGATGGTTATCAGCGAAGCAGAAGGCGGATGGTTTGGGCTCGACAGCGCCACAAGGCCTGAAGCGAACAGGAGCGCGGTAGCGGATGACGCACCGTGAGCGGTATCGCAACAATCCCGAGTATCGAGAGCGGCAATTAGCTAGGGTGAAAGCGCGTCACGCGGAAAACAAACAGGACCCCACATATCGGCGGCTGCTTCAGATTCGTAAGAAAATCTGCGACCGGCGATACTCCATTGAGCGCTTTCAGAATCGGATCGTTGAATTGGAGCGCAATCTATTCTCCCTAATTCGGAAGCGTGACCAACTGTCTCAAATGTGGAAAGAAAAACGGAGGAACCGATGAACGAAGCCGTAAACCATCCCGCGCACTACGGCGGTGACACGACCTATGAAGCGATCAAAGTTATCGAGGCGTGGAATCTAGGCTTCAGGCTCGGCAACGTGTTGAAGTACATCAGGCGTGCGCAGCATAAAGATAACCTGCTCCAGAATCTTCAAAAGGCCCGCTGGTATCTGGATCGCGAGATAGCGGCTATCGAACGGCAAGCCCACGAGTGGAGCGCCGCCGGACCCGACACCGAGACGGCCCCCATTCAAAAACAAACAATAAACTCCGGCTACGAAGTCCCATGACCCCCACCCGCTTACGTCAAATCGCCCAACAACTGGTAAACAACTGCTCAGCCTACCAAGAGAAGATCATGCAAACCGGAAACTACACGCCTTGCAAAACCTGCGCGCAGATGGCGGAAGAGTTACGAAAGCACGCGAAAGAAATGGGACCGCATGTGGTCGAAAAAGTAGAGGCGGCTGCGAAATGAAACTCTGGAACTGGTTTCTCGCTCTGATCGGCAAACGCTTTCCATTACCACCCCGGCATATCTTAACCTATGAGGACATGCGGAAATACTGGGATTCGCTGGAGGATCGATGGCGGATTGAGTGCTCCATTACGGCGCTACGCATCCGTCGAACCACCGCTAACGATTCGCGCAATATCTGGAAGATTCCGAAAATACTATCGCCCGCCACCTGGTTTCCGACCTTGGGAGACATTCAACAAAAACTCGGGCACGGCGAACCACACGACCCGTTCACCATCCGAATCGATCGAGAATGGGAACCAGTTCCAGGGATGAAGCTGAAAGAAGAAGTGTGTATAGCCAACTTTGAACTCTAGCGCCCGATAACAATCATCGGGTGCCGCCGATCCTCTTTCGTCAAATCAAGCTCATCGGCATCCCGCCACGTCATCCGAAATACCGGAGTCGCTCCATTGGTTCGCGTCTTCGTTTCTATCTGCCAGGCGATGTCATCAAGGAAAGAGCGGTCAGAGGTGAGGATTGCTTTCGCTCTCGGGCAATTGGGGGATCGGTCGCGGTGCGAATCTTCGACGTACCGGCAAATAACGCCGATCTTCGAGCCCAGTGGGATATCCACTCTCCAGGCTTTCTTGCAGCCATCGCAGGAGCCGGATACCGGGAATCGGTTGAAGATTTCCATCACTGAACCGTTTCTGGTTTGGGCTCGACAGGGGGAGAAGGCTCTGAACTTTCGGGAGCGCGGCGGGAGGCTTCTTCACTTGTGATAGGGTGAAGATAGGAGCGCCACTCCTCCTGTTTCGCGAGGGAGTAGGCGTCCAGATCGTTCAGACACGCCAGCAATCGCCAGCGCTGGAACCAGC
>VFSW01012465.1_pt1 | contig 11868 bp, 6 predicted proteins | sample 5358111 | NCBI WGS metagenome assembly VFSW01 (sample SAMN11554181, study PRJNA540505) | mine drainage metagenome | isolation source: sediment from site ElyBrook_90M | place: USA: Ely Copper Mine, Vershire, VT | collected 2017 | reverse complement strand
TCGTAGGTAATATGCCCATCCGAAACGCTCATGCGCAGATGCTGCCCTTCTTTGCCAATTTTCTTTGGCCATTTTACGCGCAGATCACGAGAGACGAACACCGCTTCCGGATTCCCCAGACCAGTTGGTTCGAGCAGGTCCAAATCTTTGAGCAGGTTCGGGCGCAGGTCCTTCAATGGGATTTCCATATCTGCCCGCAGCACCGGGCGCAGGTCACGCTCACCCAGCTCGCGCTGAGCGATGGCATGCAAGCAGCTTGCCAGTTCTTCGAGGCGGTCATTGCGTACGGTAAAACCGGCTGCCATGGCGTGGCCGCCATACCTTTCCAGCAAAGCTGTACATTCGTCCAGGGCTTTCGTGATATTAAATTCAGGGATGCTGCGACAAGAACAACGAGTGAATTCGTCGCCGCGTGAGCCAACAATCGCCGGGCGATAATATGCATCGGTCAGGCGTGCGGCTACCAGGCCAACTACCCCCATATTAAATCCGGGGTCTACGGCAAACAGCAGGCTGTCTTTTTCGCTGGCGCGCGCTAATTTCTCAGCCTCGACCTGCATCCTTTGCGTCATGCTCTGGCGATCGCGGTTCTGATCGTCCAATTTTTGCGCCAGCACCCCTAATACGGATATATCGGCTGAGACCAGCAAATCAAAGGCAGCCAGGGCCGATTCCAGGCGTCCGGCAGCATTCAGACGCGGGCCTAAACCAAAACCAATATCGCGGGCTGAAATCCTTTGAATGTCCAGCCCGGCAACTTTAGCCAGAGAAAACAGGCCCTGGCGCTGCCCAAAGCGGATTTTCTTCAAGCCGGCCCGCACCAGCGAACGGTTTTCGCCAGTTAGCGGCACCACATCCGCAACCGTACCCACCGCCACCAGGTCCAGCCAATCCTCCAGGATTACACCTTCTACCGGACGCCTGGCTAACAGCGCTTCGGCAATTTTGAAGGCCAGGCCGACCCCGGCCAGGTTCCGTTCGGGATAGTCATTATTACTGCGCTTCTGGCAGATAACCGCCACAGCTTCCGGCAGATCCGATTTTGGCTCGTGGTGATCGCTGATGACCAGGTCCATACCCATCTGCCGGGCATGTTCAACTTCGCCGGGGGAACGAATCCCGCAGTCAACCGTTACCACCAACTGGATGCCCTGCTCGTGGAGCATGTCCAGAGCATCATTATTCACTCCATAACCTTCATCAAACCGGTTGGGGATATAACCAAGCACGTTGCCCCCCAGGCGGCGCAGCACCTGTACCAACAGCGCCGTCGCTGTTACACCATCCACATCGTAATCACCATAGACTGCGATGGCCTCCTGGTGATCCAAAGCGTACCAGATGCGCTCTACCGCGGCTTCCATATCTGGCAGCCGGAAAGGATCGTGCATCGAACCGGCGCCGCGCAAATACCAATCGGCGGATTCAATATCTTTAATCCCCCGGTTGTACAGCATTTGCTGCATTACCGGCGAGTAACCTTCCAACGTTCCTTCTTCACCCGCGGAAACACAGGCTTGAATCTGCCAACTTTTCTTCATTGGAACCGGCATGGAAATCCTTTGTTTATTTAAATGAATAAGATAGATGTTGCTCTACTGATTAAAATAAAACCGATTCACTCGCGCTGCCAGCCCGCAAACCACTTCATAATTGACGGTCTCCCAGGCAGCGGCAACTTCCTCGGCTGTGATAAGAGAGTCTCCTTGTCGGCCGATTAATACCACTTCATCTCCCATGCGCGCCCCCGGCACCTGGTCCAACTGCAGCATACACTGGTCCATGCATACCCCCCCCACTACCGGAACGCGCTGTCCATTCACCAGTACAAAATTGCCCAACCTCCGGCGGAAACCATCTGCATAACCGACCGAGACAGTGCCAATTGATTCGTGGCGGGTAGTCACGTACCTGGCATTGTAACCTATGCCGTGCCCGGGCGGGAGTGTCTTTATCGAAGTCAGGCGCGCTTTCCAGGCCAGAGCCGGCCGAAAACCGGGAGGCAGCGGCGCCTCGGAAGACGGGTGCAGGCCGTAAATAGATATCCCGCAGCGCACCATGTCAAAACGCCCGCGTGGATGGTATAGGGCTGTGGCCGAATTGGCGGCGTGTACCAGCCGCGGGCGCAGGTTGGCGGCTTCAAGCTCATCCAGGAGGTGTTGAAAACGGTCGATGGCGATAGCCGTGGAAGAATTTTCCGGCTCATCTGCCGATGCAAAATGGGTAAAAACCCCTTCAACCTCTACCCCCGGTAACTCGTTCAACCGGCGGACCAAAGGCAAACCCTGGTCAGGGAACACGCCCAGACGGCCCATGGATGTGTCTATTTTGGCGTGGACTTTGAGCCGGGCGTTTGAGGTCCTGGCGGTATGCGCGATGATCTCTGCCTGGTCGAAAGCGTAAACTGTCAAAGATATTCCGTATTCAATCGCCTCTGCCAGGTGTTCTGGTGAAGTGTAACCGGTAACTAAAACTGGCGCCTGAATGCCGGCCTGTCGCAGGGTCAGGGCCTCTTCGATGCGCGCCACGCCGCACCAACCCGCGCCGCCCTCCAGGGCAGCCCGGGCAGTTTCCACGAGCCCGTGGCCATAGGCATTGGCTTTCACCACTGCCATGACTTCTACGCCGGTTATCTGCCTGAGCATCGAGACATTCTGGCGAACAGCCTCAAGGTCAACTTCCACCCAGGTCGAACAGGCGCTTGGATCCATGCGCAGTAGTATATCCTGTATGAATTATGCAAGCAAGGCCAGTCCATTTTTGTGTGAAAAGCACCGCTTTTCTCACATAATAAGAGCGGTCGCCCTGGACTGCTCGCTGGCTTTCCCAACCTCATTCGAGTAAAATCGACTTATGTCTGCATCCCCTTTTTCTTACGAACTGATCGCCACGGATGGAGATGCCCGCGCCGGGATCTTCCACACGCCGCATGGCGATATCTTTACCCCCATTTTCGCCCCGGTCGGCACCCAGGCCACGGTTAAGGCGGTTACGCCGGCTCAACTGACCGAAATTGGCGCCTCACTGGTTTTATCCAATACTTACCATCTTTTCTTACGCCCCGGGGCGGAACTGGTGGCAGAAATGGGCGGCCTGCACAAGTTCATGAACTGGCCCAATCCCATTCTGACCGATTCGGGTGGTTATCAGGTCTTCTCGCTGGCCAAAATGCGCAAGATCGATGAGGACGGGGTGACCTTCAAGAGCCACATCGATGGCTCCACCCGTCGCCTGACGCCTGAAATCTCTATCGAGATTCAAGAAAAGCTGGGGGCGGATATCATTATGGCGTTCGACGAGTGCGCTCCCCCTGAAGACCGGGCGTATAACGAGCTGGCTATGGCGCGCACGCATGCCTGGGCAGAACGCTGCCTGATGGCTCACCGGCGCAGCGACCAGGCTTTGTTTGGCATCGTCCAGGGTGGAGCTTTCGCCGACCTGCGCCGCCAGTCGGCGGCCACCATCTCCTCCATGGATTTTCCCGGCTATGCCATTGGTGGCCTTTCGGTAGGCGAAACCAAGGCTGAAATGGCGGAGATGATCGAAGTGGTCAACGCTATCCTGCCGACTAACAAGCCGCGTTACTTGATGGGCGTTGGCGCGCCTGAAGACCTGGTCAATGGCATCCAGCGCGGCATCGATATTTTTGATTGCGTTTTACCCACCCGCCTGGCGCGCCACCAGGCCGCCATGACCCACCTGGGCCGCCTCAACCTGCTCAACGCATCTTTTGCCCACGACGCAGGCCCCATTGAAGAAGGCTGCGCCTGCTATACCTGCCGGAATTTCACCCGGGCCTACCTGCGCCACCTGGTAGTGGCTAAAGAGATGCTGGCAGCCACCCTGGTATCTATCCATAACCTCTTTTTCTTGCTGGAGATCAGTCGCCAGGCACGCCAGGCTATCCAGGAAAGTCGCTATAAGCAATTCGCCGAAGAATGGCTGGTGGGATTGGATGCCGCCGAGTAAAACCCACCTGGTTATTTTTTTAATCATTGGGCTGGCGTCGGCCTCGTGCCAGGCCGCCGCGCCGGTTTCGTCCCCTCCCACGCCCCAATACTGGCGCGTGCAGTATACGCCTGCCCTGGCCTGGATGGCGCCGGCCTTCAACCTGTGCATCCGGCAGGGCCCGCCAGGATACGCCCTGGCCGTTTTCGAAAGGCCGGCTTCTGGCCTGGATATCAGCCAGGCGGAAATTATCTTGCGCTGGGGCGCCGGAACGGATACGTCAGGCGCGACGGTCGAGCTAGGCTCGGATGACCTGGTCCTGGTAGTAAATCCCCAGAACCCGCTGCAAACCCTGACCGCCAGCCAGATCAGGAACATCTTTTCAGGGACAAACCACGCCTGGTCAGATTATTCAAAGGGTAATACGAACTCGATCCAGGTCTGGAGCTACCCGCAAGGCAACGAAATCCGCCAATATTTCGAAGAGGCGCTGTCACCGGTCGACCTGCTCCCGCCGGCTCACCTGGCGCCCGACCCAAATGCGCTACGCCAGGCCGTGGCAGCCGATCCCTCGGCGATCGGCTACCTGCCCGGGCGCTGGGTTGATTCCTCTGTACGCGAGTTATCGATAGATGGTGTATCCGAACTCTCCCTGCGCCAGCCCATCCTGGCCATCACTCAGGCCACACCCCAAGGGGCGCAGAAGGAATGGCTGCTGTGCTTGCAGCGTTCGATCGCACAAAAGTGAAAAAGACCACATGAAGACACTGTCCCTGTCGGTTTTACCCTATCACCTGGCGGTTTGCCGGCTGGACCGGGGCGCCAGGCTGCCCGGTTGGGTGTGGGAACTGCCCTTCTGGTCGGTCACGCGCACAGATGAGGAATTGTCGGTGGTCTTACCCGAAGCAAATGTGCTCGAGGATTGGAAAAGTGACAGGGGCTGGCGCGGCCTGATGGTGCGCGGCCCACTCGATTTTTCCCTGGTGGGTATCCTGGCTGCCCTGACTGCCGCGCTGGCGGCGGCCGGCATTCCGATCTTTGCCCTGTCGACATTCGATACCGATTATCTGCTGGTGAAAGAGCAGGATCTGTTTCACGCCGTCGAAGTACTGACTGCCAGCGGGTACGAGATACTCTAAATTTCGGAAAATTTCACAGGTTTTTTTCTCAATATGATTCGTCGGCGGTTTGGTCGGGGCGAAGCAGGCGGAAATTTACCCCGTTTGTCTCGATCAACGCCATTTCCGCCTGCTTCGCCCTTACCTGACCCGGCGGATCGGGCTTGCGGCTGTACCTGACAGTGACTGATAATAAAGGCAACAGGCCGGGAGTAAAACCTCCCGGCCTGCTGCTTTTCTGTCTCCTCGGTGGAGGGTGGCGAAACCCTTTACCACCGGCCAGTAATCAAATTAAGCGTCGTAATACAGGGTAAATTCGTAGGGATGGGGGCGCATGCGCACCGGATCGACTTCCACCTCGCGCTTGTAGCTGATGTAAGCCTCCAGCAGATCGGTGCTGAAGACATCGCCCTTGAGCAGGAAATCGTGGTCAGCTTCCAGGGCAGCCAGCACCTCGGGCAGCGACCCGGGCACCTGCTTGATCAGTTTGGCTTCCTCGGGGGGCAGCTCATATAAATCTTTATCGGCCGGGTCACCCGGGTCGATGCGGTTCTGCACGCCGTCCAGGCCCGCCATCAGCAGCGCGGCGAAAGCCAGGTAGGGGTTGCAGGAGGGGTCGGGAGCGCGGAATTCGATGCGCTTGGCCTTGGGGCTCTTGGAATAGACCGGGATACGGCAAATGGCCGAACGGTTGCGCTGGGAGTAAGCCAGGTTGACCGGGGCTTCATAACCGGGCACCAGGCGGCGGTATGAGTTCGTGGTAGGAGCCACGATGGCCAGCAGGGCCGGGGCATGTTTTAACAGGCCGCCGATATAATATTTGGCGGTGTCGGAAATCCCGGCGTAACCGGACTCATCGTAGAAAATATTGGTATTGCCGGTCCACAGGCTGGTGTGAACGTGCATGCCTGAGCCATTATCGCCAAAGAGGGGCTTGGGCATGAAGGTGGCAGTCAGACTGTTAGCCCGGGCCACATTCTTGACAATATACTTGTACATCATCACGTTGTCAGCCATACGCAGCAGGGTATCGTAATGGATATCGATCTCACACTGCCCGGCTGTGGCAACTTCGTGATGGTGCACCTCAATCGGCATACCGGCGGCTTCCAGGGCCAGCACGATCCGGCTGCGTACATCTTGCAGTTGGTCGGTAGGAGGGACCGGGAAATAGCCACGTTTCGGCTGGATTTGCGCACCCAGGTTTGGGCCCAGATTTTCACCGCTCTTCCACCAGCCCTCATTGCTGTCAATAAAATAAAAGGATGAATTTATACTACCGCCATACCGTACGTCATTAAAAAGAAAGAACTCGGCCTCAGGTCCCCAAAAGCTGGTCTGAGCGATGCCGGTTTGTTTAAGATAAGACTCTGCTTTGCGCGCCACGTAGCGCGGGTCACGCGTGTACGGCTGGCGGGTGACCGGCTCGTACACGTCGCACACCACCACGATGGTGGGTACGGACAATTGGGTATCCAGGAAGGCGGTCGTTGGATCGAGCATCAACAGCATATCCGATTCGTGGATTTCCTTGAAACCGCGGATCGAAGAGCCGTCAAAACCGATGCCATCCTCGAATAATTCGGCAGTCAAATCATGGGCAGGAATGGAAAAATGCTGCCAGGTGCCTGGCATATCGACAAAACGCAGGTCCGCCATCTGGGCCTGTTCTCTTAACTTCAATACATCAGCGACTGAGGTTGTTCTAGGCATAGCCTTCTCCTTTTATATAATTCGACGAATCCATTACAGCGGGGGGATGTGGCCTGGGGAATCTTGCATTACCCCAAACTGTATAGTCAGCATTTTAAAACTTTTTGCAGGTGAAGTACATGCCCCATATGGGTCATTTTCGAAAGGTTTCACTTGGGAGAATTATGCTATACTCCCCGCTATGAATCAGATAGCCCTGCCGCGCGAAAGGTTGGACGGCAGTTACGGCGACGAGGAAGTCAGATCAATCCTTGCCCCGGCCGGTTTTGCCGATTGGCGGGCGGCGGCGCGCTGCTTACTGCGCCTGGCGCCGGATAATGAGCGATGGGAGGCGCTCGACCAGTTCTTCCCGCATTTACTGCTGGCTCTATCCAACGCGGCAGGGCCGGACCGCGTGCTGGCCAACCTGGATCGTCTGGTTGACCGGATGGACGATCCACTGACTTTTTTCCGCTACCTGGCTCACAACCCCAGGGCGGTTGAGATCCTGGTAACCCTGTTTTCCGGCAGCCAGTTCCTGACCGAAATTTTGCTGCGCAACCCGGCCTATTTCGAGCGCCTGGTCGAATACCGGCGCATGGCCGCGCCTAAGAGCGCCGAACAGTTATATACCGAAGCTCAGGAAGCGACCGGACCATGGACAGGCCTGGCCGAGAAGCTGGATGCGCTGCGGCGTTTCCAGAGTTGGGAGCAGCTACGCATCGGCGCCTGCGATTTGCTGGACCTGTACGATTTACCGGCGGTAACGCGCCAGCTCTCGAACCTGGCCGACTGCCTGATTCGCTCGTGTCTGAAACTGGCAGTCGCACAGGTGAAGTCCCTTGCAGATACTCAAGATGTACCGGCAGATGTCCTTACCGTTTTGGCCATGGGCAAGCTGGGCGGGCGTGAACTCAATTACAGCTCGGACATTGACCTGCTCTTCCTCTCTAACCAGGATGCGGTGACGGCCCAAAAGGTCGGTGAACGCCTGATCAATATCCTGACGCGGGTTTCGGACGAGGGCTTCCTTTACCGGGTGGATATGCGCCTGCGACCGTGGGGCAAGGTCGGTCCCCTGGTTTCAACCGTCGAAGGTTACCTGGCTTACCTGGAGCAGCACGCCCGCCCCTGGGAAAAACAGTCCCTGCTCAAAGTGCGCGGGGTAGCCGGCAGTCTGGCTATTGGCCGGTCTTTTATACAGAAGACCAGGCCGCTGCTGCTGGGCGCTACCTACGAACAACTGCGCTCTGCCGTGTTTGCCATGAAGCTTCAGACCGAAGACCAGCTGCGCCAGAATGGACGGAGTTGGGGTGAGGTCAAGCTGGGAGAAGGCTCGATCAGGGATGTCGAATTTACCGTTCAATTATTACAATTGGCTTATGGAGGCAAGCACCCGGAGATCCTGGTGGGCAACACCCTGGATGCCCTGGCCCGGCTGACCTCTTTCCACCTGATCTCCGTTGAAGAAGCGCGCATCCTGACAGATGGGTATATTTTCCTGCGCACCATCGAGCACTACCTGCAGATGATGGATTACCGGCAGACTCACAGCCTGCCTCAAGACGCCGAAGCCCTGGCCCAGCTTGCCCGCCGGTTGGGGTTCCGCAGCGATGCCCCCGGCGAGCAATTTCTAGCCGGTTACCAGCAGCACGTGGTTTCAATCCGCACGGTTTTTCTACGTTACGTTGGGAGCGCTGAGATGAGCCTACCCCCTGACCCGATCCTTTCCACCGAACCGGCGCCTACCACCCCACCGGAAGTCCACCGGCACGTCGATCGTATGGCGCCATCCTACGCCGAACGTTTCCGCCCAGAAGAAATCTCCCGGCATGCTCTGCTGGCCAACCAGCTCAGCCCGACCAACCTGGTCGAGGTGGATGCCCACCCGCTGCCGGAGGATCACTGGCAGGTGACGATTGTGGCCTACGATTTTCCCGGCGAATTGTCGCTCATCTGCGGCTTGATGTTCGTGCATGGCTTGAATATTTTTTCCGGGGATGCTTTTACTTACGAGCCGGTTTCCCCCGGCGAGCCACGCCCCACCCGCGAGGAATCTCGCCGCAAGATTGTAGACGTGTTCACGGTTATGCCCATGCAAGGCCGCAAGCTAAAAGAAGATGTGTGGGCGCGTTATGGCGAGGACCTGGCCGATTTTTTGCGTATGGTGCGCGCCGGCGCCCGGCGCGAGGCGCAAGGCACCCTGGCCATCCGGGTAGCGACCAGCCTGCAGAAATCAGGGCTGTTCAACGCCAGCCTGGCCAAAACGCTGTATCCCATCGAAATCCAGATTGATAACGAAGCCAGCGACCAGTACACCGTCATGCGCATCGACTCACTCGACACTTTTGGGTTCCTGTATGAATTCACCAACGCCTTGACGCTGAACCACGTTTATATTGCCCGGGTGAGTGTGGACTCGATCGGAAATCGCGCCCAGGACACACTGTATGTTACCGACGAAAACGGCCACAAAATTACCAATTCCACCCGTCAGCGTGAGCTGCGTACTACCACGGTGCTGATCAAGCACTTCAGCCACCTTCTTCCGCTTTCGCCCAACCCCGAGTCGGCCCTGCTCCATTTCGGCGAGTTCATCAGCGAATTCTTGAAGAGGCCCAACTGGACGGATGAGCTGGCCTCTCTCGAGCGGCCGGAAGTATTGAATGCCCTGGCGCGCCTGCTGGGAGTGAGCGATTTTCTTTGGGATGATTTCCTGCGCATGCAGCATGCTAACCTGTTCCCGGTGGTGCAGGATGTAGACGCCCTTTCGACCAGCAAATCCAGAGCCCGGTTGCAATCCGAACTAGAGGCTACCCTGGGCCGGGTTCACAGCGGCCCACAGGTGCCTTCTGACCAGGCCCCTTGGATCGAAACGCTCAATGCCTTCAAAGACCGGGAAATGTTCCGCATCGATATGCGCCACATCCTGGGGCACACGCGCGAGTTCTGGGATTTTGCGGCAGAGCTGACCGACCTGACCGAAGTGGTGGTCAATTCGGTCTTCCACCTGTGCCACGAGGATTTACGCCTGGTACATGGCAGTCCCTGCCTCGAAGGACTCGCCGGCAGGCCGCCGGTCAGCCAGATGAGCGTGGTCGGCCTGGGTAAGTTTGGCGGCAGCGAAATGGGCTTTGCCTCGGATATCGAGCTGATGTTCATCTACGCCGGCAACGGCCAGACCACCGGTCCAAATGTGATCAGCACGACTGAATTTTATGAGAAACTGGTGCAAAACTTTGTCAGCGCCGTGCGCGCCCGGCGGGAAGGTATATTTCAGATCGACCTGCAGTTGCGCCCGTATGGCAAAGCCGGCAGCCTGTCTGTCTCGATGGATGCCTTCCGCCGCTATTTTTCTCCGGGCGGGCCAGCCTGGGCCTACGAGCGCCAGGCGCTGGTGCGGCTGCGCCACGTGGCCGGTGATAAGGCGCTGGGTCAGCAGATCACCCGCTTGCGCGACGAATACGTTTATACCGGGGCAGGCTTCGACGTCACGGCCATGCGCGCCATGCGCGAGCGCCAGGTGCGCCACCTGGTAAAAGGCGGCACTTTCAACCCCAAATTCAGCCCGGGCGGGCTGGTCGACGTGGAATACCTGGTCCAGGGCCTGCAGATTTGGCACGGGCATGACCTGCCGACCCTGCGCCAGACAAACACGCGTAAAGCCATGGCTGCCCTGGCTGAGGCAGGCATCCTCTCCCCGGATGATTACAGCCGCCTGCGCAAAGCGCACACTTTTTTGCGCTGGTTGATCGATTCATTGCGGGTGGTGCGCGGCAACGCCAAAGATGTGACGATGCCGCCTGAAAATTCAGAAGAAATGGCTTTCCTGGCCCGCCGGGTAAACTTCGCAGAGGGTCCGGCGCGCCTGCACAGCGAGCTGATGCGCTACACGGAGGACGTGCGTGAGCTGAATACCCGCCTGTTAACTTCCACCGGTTAATTATCCATTTGGGTACTGGTTTTTTCGGGAATGCTGGCATAAGATTGGCGGTAAAAGTATGACTCAACCCACCTTTTCGCTGGATGATGTGCTGGTCCGACTAAGCCGGATCGCCGGCACAATCACCGCCCTTCGCCAGGATGACGATCCCGGAATAAACAAGGCGCTGGAGCTGGTCGCCCGGAATGCGGCCGATTTGATTCCAGGCGCGTTGGTGTCCATATACTCTTATGAACCTGCCAGAGGCGCCCAGGACCTGGAAATTCGAGCGGCGGCAGGGGAGCCGTTTGGGGAGACCCACAACGACCCAGGCCAGGCCAACGAGTTGGCCATAGCTGCAATCCATCGTAAAGAACGCCAGTTTTCGTGGGAAAACTCAGGCTCAAAACCCACAGCAGGGCAAATCGCCTGCCTTCCTCTGCTGACATCCGGAGAAGTTTTCGGTGTGTTGGTAGCCAGCCTTGCCGGGGAGCAATCCCTCCAATCGACCGACCTGGCCTGGCTGGAGCACCTGGCCGGCCTGGCCGCCCTGACCCTCGCATTGGCACACTTGCCATTTCAAGCGCAGGCAGAACAAACCCGCCGGGAAAGACAACTCCGCCGCTTACGCCGGGCCGGAATGCTGATTTCTTCTCGTTCCAGCCTGCAAGATACTCTGGACACGATCCTGCGTATGGCGCTTGAGATAACCGATGCCAGTTACGGAATATTCCGCCTGGTAGATCGCAGCGGTAGATACCTGGTAACCCGTTCATTTACCGGGATTGGCCTGGAAAAGCCGGCAGTCGAGAACCTGCCAATTGCCGAGACCTCGGTGATGGGCTTTGTCGCCAGCAAGCGCGAACCGCTGTTGATCTCAGATCTGCATGAAGAGCCCTGGAAGGCGATTTATTACCCGCTCGATCACGTGCTGGATATGCGCTCAGAAGTAGCCGTCCCTTTGATCGGGGCCAGCGGCCGTTTGGAAGGTGTGCTCAACCTTGAGAGCCCCGAAATCAACGCCTTCGACAAAGAGGACCGGTATATCCTGCAGATCCTGGCTACCCAGGCCGTCATCGCCATCCAGGAAGTCCGCCTTTTGGAAGCCCTGCAGGACATTGCCGCCATGCTATACACCCATTCACTGGAAAGCATTCACCAGGCGCTGGTCGAACGAGCCTGCGACCT
>VFSW01012464.1_pt1 | contig 11869 bp, 14 predicted proteins | sample 5358111 | NCBI WGS metagenome assembly VFSW01 (sample SAMN11554181, study PRJNA540505) | mine drainage metagenome | isolation source: sediment from site ElyBrook_90M | place: USA: Ely Copper Mine, Vershire, VT | collected 2017 | reverse complement strand
CGTTCCGGCCGTTCATGGCGGCGCTGGTCGAGTCGATTGCGTCCACCAGGGCGAGTGCCACGGTGAGCGCCAAGTTGTTCATTAAGGCCCTGGGCGTCTAGGGCGCCCTCCGGGGTGTGCGTACGCCGGTGCCGGGGCTTCTTCCTTCACCCGGTGCCGGCGGACCGCCCGCCGGTTCACAGCAGGAGGAGACATGCGCTGGTACCTGGATCGCGCGCTGTACGCCTGGCTCGTGCACTGGCACGGCCGCGGCGAGCCGTCCCAACACGATTATTATCGCTGCCACGGCTGCCGCCGCGTCGTCACCTGGCGCGCCATCAAGACGGGTGGCTGTCGCTGCGATCTGAGCCACAAGCTCAGCCCGGCGCGGCTCAGCTGGTGGGACAAAACGCGGCTGGTGCTGCTGCCGTGGTGGGGGGTGGTGCGCTAAGAGCTTAGGGCACTACGCCACGAGGTTCTGCAAGCGTATGGGGGGAAGTGTGCCTGCTGCGGAGAGCCACGACAGGAATTCCTCTCGATGGATCATGTGCAGGGCAATGGGACACAGCATCGCAACGCTTTGCGCGGGAGAACCTCCTTTAGTGTCTATCGGTGGCTCAAGGACAACGGCTTCCCGCAAGCCGACTTTCGATGCCTGTGCATGAACTGCAATCATTCCTATGGAATATGGGGATATTGTCCACATGAACGAGAAAAAGCCCGTGAAGATTGTGTTCGCGAGCACTAACTATGGCCCGCTGTGGGCCCCAGCCGTGAATTCATGGCTGGGCGCAATTGCGTATACGCAAGGGCATTTGGTGCGCGATGGACGCGGCTATATCAATGGCACGGGCATCAGTGACAGACACTACGTCCATTCAGCGGATTGCCAGCTTGTGAAAGACTTCCTCGCCGACGAAGAGGCGACCCACCTCTGGCACACCGAAAGTGACATGATTTTGCCCCCCGATTGCGTCTTAAAGCTCCTCGCCCTGGCCAAACCCATCGCCAGCGGCCTGTACTTCCTGCGGCAAGGCGAGGGCCAGCCGTGCCTCTATGTGCGCAGCGCGGCGACCGACCCGGCGAGCTACGGCATGTGCCCGGTGAAGTACTTCCCCCGCACGGAGCCGTTCCAACTCAAGGGCTGTCCGGGGCTCGGGTGTGTGCTGTTCGAGCGCCGCGTCTTCGAGACCCTGCCGTATCCCTGGTTCGACCTGGCCGAGGGCAAGTACGGCAGCGATCTGTATTTCTATACGAACGCGCTCAAGGCCGGCATCGAGGTGTGGGTGGATCCCACGGTCTTGTGCCAACAGATCGAATATACGGTGTGGGACGAGCGCCATTACCAACGCGCCCTGGAGGATCCCAACTTTGGCGTTACCGGCTTCATCATCGGCGAGTGACCCGCTTCTGCTCCATCTCGGGTGTGGCGGGCAGCATATCGCCGGCTGGGTCAATTGCGACCGCACGCCCGGCCCGGCGGTCGACCAGGTGTTTGACCTGCTCGAGGCGCCCTGGCCGTTTGCCGACAGTAGCGTGGCGTGCATCTACGCCTCGCACGTGCTCGAGCACCTCAGCGACTTCTGGACCTTTTTCCGCGAGGCCTGGCGGGTGCTCCAGCCGGGCCACACGCTGCACCTGCGCCTGCCCTACGGCGGGCACCGGGCCGCCTGGTGGGACCACACGCACGTCAAGCCGTGGTTCGCGGAATCGTTTTGTTTCTTGCAGCCGGGCTACGACGCCGCCATTGGCAATCCGCAGCATCAGGGCTGGGCCGCGCCGTTTGGCATCGCCAGCCTGCAACTGCGGCTGGGCCAGCAGCCGGCGCGGCTGCTGCGCTGGTTCCCGGTGCGCTGGCTGCTGGCGCCGTGGCTGGAGCACTGGCCCACGGCGATTGAAGAGATCTGGGTGGACGTCTACCCCTTAAAGACCCCCGAGGCGGCGGACGCCTACGAAGCGACCCACGCGGCCAATTGCGTGCCGCTGGCCTACTCGGCCTATGAACATCATGTCCGCAATCGCCCCGTGCCGACCACGGGCGGCCTCAAGCTGCTGGTCCTGGCGGCGGGGTCTCAACCGGGCTTTTATCCCCTCTAGGAGGGTTGTTATGGCGGTGACGGCGTACCAATTAGACCGGGCCGAGCGCACCAAGATGTACCGGGAGATGCGCAGCGGCGTGCTCATCGCGCTGCCGTTTGAGCGGCTGACCGTGGATGGCAACAGCTACTACGAGCCGGGCACCTCGGTGGTGACCGTCGATAGCCGGGGCATCTTTCAGCGCGGCGTCTATGTGGCCCAGGAACTCTACACCCACCCGGCCCCGGCGCTGCCGCCCACGACGCGGCCCAACCAGGGGCAGATGGCGGTGTGGCAGTACAGCGGGATTTGACCTGGTGAACCGGAAGCAGCTCAGGGAACGCATCCTTGTCGCACTGAACGATGACCCGACCAGCCCGGTGTTCTTCGACCCCGACGCCGTAAACGCCACCATCGACGAGGGTCTGGAGATCCTGAGCGAAGAGGCGCCGCTCCTCAAGCGGTCCTACACGCTGCCGCGCCGCCAGGGGCAGCTGCTCTACGCCCTGCCCGGCGTGGGGGAGCGGATCATGAGCCCGTACCGGCTCTGGCTCCCGGACCTGCACCGCCGGCTCGAGCCCGTGGAGTTGACGGACCTCGACGCCAGGCATGAGCAGTGGATGACCGTGAGCGGCACCCCATGGTGCTGGGCGCCGGTGGACTGGCGGTCGTTTGTGGTGTGGCCTATTCCAGCCGCTGGCGGTGGCTGGCTGCAAGTCGATGCGTATGTATGGCCAGAGGCGCTGGTGGATGACGCCGATGAGCCGCGCGATCTGGCGCTGTCGGATCACGAAGCGCTGTGTGTGTATGGGGAGATCTTCGGGCACTTACTGCAGTGGGACGTGGCCCGGGCCGCCGATCTGTACAAGACGTTCATGCAGCGCTGGGGCAGTGTGCGCAGCGGGGCCGATCTGGACAAGATGCAAGCACGGGACTATGCACGCTCGCAGCGCTCCTCGGGGGACAGGCAGGGAGCCGATGACGATCGCTAACGAGCTCGACTGGTGCCAGACGCACTTAAAAGACGCGGCCACCCTGGGCGAAGACGGCACCATCTGGAGCCGCCCGGAGCTCCTGGCGTACTACGTCGACGGCTACCGCGACCTCGTGGCCCAGCCCCAGGCCGTGCGCCGCTTCACCGCGCTGGAGATCCCGCCGCGCTGCACGGCCACCGGCACGCAGGCCTGGGAAGTGCGCTACGCCTCCCGGGGGACCTGGTGGATCTGGACGCATGGCGCCAGCAGCGGCTCCGGCTGGGCCGTGAGCAGCCATTTTGAGCTGGAGGTGATCGAGGGGTACACGCCGACGGCGGCCAGCGAGGGCCTGAGTCAGGGATGGGAGCGCAGCTTCTGCAGCCCGGCCTATGTGCCCTTCCGCTTCGCGCTGCCGCGTGGGCATACCAGGATTGCCAAGATCTGGCACAACCATGGCCTGCTGCTCCCGGTGAGCGTGCGCGAACTCGACCACACGTCCCAGAACTGGCTCAGCCTGGCGGGTCAGCCGCTGGCCTGGACCCTGGGCACCGGCCAGACCGAGTCTTTCGAGGTGTATGAGGTCCAGAGCAGCGACAGTGACACGTATAGCACAACGGGCGAGGGCATGCTCCGATACCTCAGCGGCGACCGCACGTATAGCGCCGACTATGCCGACGAGGCGCCGACGACCAGCGGCTTCACCTACACGACCGCCGGCGAGGCCCACGCCCTGACCAATCGCCGCCTGCTCGCCGGCTTCGGCCCGCGGCTGACGCAGGAGCCGATCCGGGGGACTCACGGCGTGCACCTCTGGGAGTATCAGCTGCTGCAGAGCCTCACCGGCACCGCCGACACCCTGGCCCTCGGCTGCTCCCCGTGGGAGAGCCGCTACGGCGCCGCGGTCATGCCGTACGCCGTGGGGGCCATCCGCGCCGTCGACAGCCCGGACCGGCAGTACGTCCCGGTGGTCGAGTGGGCCGATCAAGTCCCGTTAGGGAAGATCGACCGGGTGCAGAGCGGGGTGAACAGCCTGCTCGTCCTCGAGGTGATCGAGCCCGATGTGCCGACGCTGACCGAGGCCGATACGCCCGGGATGCTGCCGCCGCCCCTGGCGAAGTACCTCAGGTATTACGTGCTCTATCGCGCCCTGAATAGACAAGGTGTGGGATTTCAACCACTCCTGGCATCCTTCTGGCTCCAGATGTTTGAGAGGGGAAAGCGGGTGTTCACAACCTTGGGCTTTCTCGCCCGCAAGGACGCCCAAAAATCCCGGCAGCCGGTGCGCGTGCGCAGCCGTCCAGGGCGCCCTCGACTTCCTTCGACGTACCCGAGCGTCTGGAGATGACCATGGACCATATCCTGCACCTCCTGGACCAGCTGGCGGCCTTGCACGCCACGTATGACCAGACCCTCGCCGCCAAGACCGCCGCGGTGCCGGCCTGGCTGCGCAAGCGCGTGGCGGCCTGTGAGGCGCCGTATATCGACACACTCAGCCAGCAGGGCGACGCCATCGAGCGCGTGGAAGCCGACGTGCGCGCCGCGGTCCTGGAGCATGGCGCCAGCGTCAAGGGGCAGGCGCTGCACGCGGTGTTCCTCGCCGGGCGTGCCACGTGGAACGACGCCAGCCTGCAAGGGTATGCGACCGTGCATCCCGAGCTGCTGGCGTTTCGCAGCCTGGGGAAACCCTCGGTCTCGTTACGGAAGGTGGGCTAACCATGCCACTGCCGCTGCCCCCCAAAGCGCACCAGTCCGAAGCCCTGCGTGGGTGTACGGGCGTCAATCTGCGGCGCGACCGCCTCAGCCTGGAAGACGCCGACTGCGCCCTGGCCATCAACGCCGACTTCCACACCAAGCCGGGCGTCATCCGCCGGCGCAGCGGGCGCACCGGGCTGGTCAGCCTGAGCGATCCCGTGCGGTTGCTGGCGTCGCTCAACACGTATCGCTACGCCCTCGGCGCCACCACCCTGTACCGGGGCAGCAGCAGCATTGTCGCCGGCCTGGCGGGGCACCAGGCCCAGCTCGCCGCCTACAGGCCCTTGAACGACACGGCGACCTGGGTGTTTCTGGCCGACGAGTCGCTGATGCAGAAGGACAACGGCACCACGGTGCGCCCCTGGGGGATCACCGCGCCCACCAGCGCGGCGACCCTGGCGGCGGGGGCCGCCGGCAGCCTGATCGGCAACTACTCGCTCAAATATACCTATGTGCGCAAGGTCGGGGACAGCGTGGCGCACGAGTCGAACCCGTCGGACGTCAGCAATACGTTAGCGCTCACCAACTTCCAGATCAGCGCCACCGGGCTGGCCGACTCCAGTGACGCGCAAGTCACGCATAAGCGCCTGTACCGCACGGTGGATACCGGCAGCGACTGGCTCTACGACCAGGAGATTGCCCAGGGCACCACCACGGCGACGCTGAGCCTGGCCGATAACGCGCTGGGCACCGCGGTGGAAGCCGACAACGACACGCCACCCCTGTGTGGCTGGGTGACCGAGTTCGCCGGCCACGTCTTTCTGCTGCGCGATCCCGACAACCCGCACTTCCTGTGGTACAGCAAGCGCTTCCGGCCCGAGTCGGTGCCCACCACGCAGTACCTGGAAATCGGCGACCCGAGCGACCCGCTGCAATCGGCGGTGCGCCTGGTGGGCCTCCTCGGCGTCTTCGCCCGCAAAACCAAATACCGCGTCGTCGGCAACGCCACGTCCGGCTTCACCGCCATCGAGGCGCTCTCGGCCCGGGGCACGCCGGCGCCGCAGGCCGTGCTGACCACCGATACCGGGGCCCTGTTCATCGCCCGCGATGGCCTGTTCCTGACCAACTTTTTGCAAGCGGACACCCTCCTGAGCGCGCGCATCGAAGCGCTGTTCAGCGCGGAGACGGTCAACGACTATGCCCCCATCGACTGGGACCGGGCGGACGAGATCGCGCTCACGGGCTGGAAGCAACGCTACTACTTCTCCTACCCGACCACGGACGGCGGCCGCCTGCTCGCCGTGTACTCGCGCGAGACCGAGCGCTGGTACTTCTTCGATCACGCCTGCACCGCCCTGCACGCCGAAGAGGACAGCAACCTGCTCCTGGGGGGCACGGATGGCGGCGACATCGTCAGCCTGGAAACGGGGAGCAGTGACAGCGGCAGCGGGATTGCCCTGCGCGTCGAGCTGGCCGACCGGGCCCTGGGGAACGTCGCGGCCGTGAAGCGGTTCGACTACGTCAAGGCGGACGTCGACGCGGCCGGCGGCACGGTGCTCTTGGAGATCCTCATTGACGGCGTGGTGCGGGCGCTCAAGGCGATCACCGGGACGCGCCAGCGGGTGCTGATGCGCCTGCCCGACCGGGTGGTGGGGACCGTCTGGCGCGCGCGGCTGACCTATACCGGCACGGGAGCGGTCGAGGTGCACGGCGTGGAGATGTACGGCCAGTTGTTGGAGGTGCTCTAGTCAGTGGCCGGGAACCTGACCAGCGGACCGATTCAAGTGATTGCGAATGACGTCGCCTCGATTAACGACGCGCTCGCCAAGGTCCTGGAACAGATCGATAGCTTACGCGGCCTGCGCGGGATCACGGCCCTGGCGGATCAAGTCACGGTGTCGACCCCCGAGCAAGGCGATGCCGCCGTGCGCCTCGACAACCTCCAGGCGCTGCTCTCCGACCCCTCCGACCCGTTTGCGGCGGCGCAGCGCGTGCAGCCGGGGCAGGAGGACGCCAGCATCCTGGGGCCGCTTGATGAAGCCCTGGTGCTGCTGCTGGCGACCCGACCGGCGCCGGCGGGGGGCCGCGTGAACCTGGGCCTTGGGGTTGAGACCATGAACTTATATGCCTCGCTGGCCCAGATCGGAGTCCTCTAGTGTCCAACACCTTAAAGAAGCTCGCTCAAGGCCAGCTCGCCGCGGCCGACGCGGTGCTCTACACCGTGCCCGCCGGCACCACCACGGTGGTGACCCTGATTGTCCTCTGTAACACCGACACCAGCGACCGCACGTTTCGGCTCCACCACGTCGACTCGGCGGGCTCCAGCAGTGCCAGCAATGCGCTGTTTTACGATTACGCGATTGCCGCGGGCCGGACGTTCATCCCCCCACTGTCCGGGATGGTGGGGCAGGCGGGGCAGATGCTCCGCGGGTTGGCCAGTTCGGCCAGCAAGATCACGTATGCGATCTATGGCATCGAGCGGGTGTAGACGATCAGAAGGACGGCGCTGCAGTCGTGAGTCCCCCCAGAGCCGGCAGTTGCTGAAGACAGTCAGGCTACGGAGGGACACCATCACGAGCCAGGATGCGTCTCACCGTGTTTGCTGCACGGGGAGAGACAGCGCCTTGGAGACTGGACGCGGTACACGTCCGTGTCACTGAGAGTGACACGGTGCATTGTAGAACATTTTTCCTCCCCCCACACGGTTGAGGACCTGCCCCATGCTCCAGACCCTTGTTCTGCTCCTGCTCCTGGCGGCCGCGCCACTGGCGCACGCCGCCTCGGCCACCCTCGGCTGGGACGCCCCGGTGCCGCAGGCCGGCTTCCTGACCCCGGAGGGCTATGCCCTGTTCCGGCATGACGCGACCAGCAGCACCTTTGTCGAGGTCTGCCGCACGCCGGCCGCGACGCTGCGCTGTACCGACACGCTGCCCACGGCCCAGGTGTATACCTACCACGTGAAGAGCTATGCCGGCAGCCAGCTGTCCGGGCCGTCCAACGAGGTCAGCGTGCCGATCCCGGGCCTGCCGGGCACGCCCAGGAACCTCAGCGTGACCGTGACCGTGACCGTGGACGTGCCATGAGCGACCCGACCCCGTACCTGGACGGGGAGCATGTACGGCTGCAGCCCTACTGGCGCGGCGCCTACGGCCGCGCCTATCTGTACCGCCTGTGGCAGCTGGCCGAGTCCGCCGGCTCCGCCGACCCGCTCTTCTATGCCCAGGCCTGCCCGCACGAGAGCTGGCGCGGCGACCTGGTGGGATTTGTCACGCACTTTTCGTGCCCGACGCGGCACCTCCTGGTGGTGTGCCACCAGGGCACCGGCACGCCGTGCGGCCTGGTGTGGTTTGACCAGGTGCCGGGCCAACCCTCCGGGCTCATCGGGCTGTGGTACCCACGCCACCGGACCCGGCTGGCCCGCGAGGGCACGGCCCTGGCGACCCAGTACGCCTTCCACGTCCTGGGCTATCCCAGGCTCTGCGGCTGGACCCCGCACCGCACGGCGCTGCGCCACGGGCTGGCGCTGGGCTGGCGGCACGAAACGACCTTGCCGGGCTTCGTCCAGATCGGCGGGGAGGCGCGCGATATGTACGTGTTAGTCAAAGAAAGGGACGACCGTGGCGAGTCTGCCCGCCCTGGTGCATGACGACGATCACTTGGATTACCTGGCCGTCCTGGCGGAGGTCGGGCTGTCCCACGCCGACGTCCGGACGCTGACCGAGTCCGCCGACGATCAGATCGCCCTGCCGGCCGGGTATGCGGTGGAGGTGCGCCCGTCACCGATTGACGGGCTCGGGGTCTTTGTGACGCAGCCGTTCCAGGCCGGGGAGCCCCTGGCCCCGGCGAGAATTGGCGACCAGCGGACGCCCGTCGGGCGGTACACGAATCATGCGCACCGGCCCAATTGTTCCATGGTGGTCGTGCCGCCTGGCATCGTTCTTGTGGCGAGGCAATCGCTGCAGCCCGGCGACGAAGCCACGGTCGACTACCGCCAGGCGTGCCAGGCGGCGGCCCTCTGCGACGCCCGGCAGCGGGCGCTGGGGCCCCCGGAGCAGATCCGGGCCCTGCTGCTGGCGTTTGAAGCCGCGCTGGCGCAGCATCCGGAGGCGGTGTTTGGCGACTCGGACCTGTGTCCCCTGACGCATACGTTTGGCGAGGGCGTGTATGTCCGTGAGATGCTGCTGCCGCAAGGCACCATGATCACCGGGAAACTGCACCGCCATGCCCATCCGTATGTGCTCCTGCGCGGCGAGGTCCTGGTGGTGAGCGAAGCCGGGGGCCAGGAACATCTGCGCGCCCCGCTGTCCCGGATCGCCCCGCCGGGGACCAAGCGCGCCATGTACGCGCTGGAGGACACCGTGTGGATCACGATGCACCCGAATCCGGACAACACCCGGGACCTCGCGGTCCTGGAAGCCCAGATCATTGCCCCCGATTATGAGGCGCTACGGCTCGCCCAGGCCGCCACGCCCCCAGAGCCTGCCCCTGGCTGGACCAGGGGCCGAGAGGAGCGTGCCTCATGTCCTTTGTAGCCGTCGCGATCGGTGGAGCGGCGTTGGTTGGCGCCGGCACCACCCTGTATACCAACAGTCAGAGCAACAAGGCGAACAAGCGCGCCTCGGGGATTGCCGACAGCGAGCTGCGCCTGTCCCGCGATCAATTCGACTATCAGCGCCGGCTCGCCGACCAGGAGCGGGCGTATACCGACCAGATCCGCACCCAGACGAACCCCCTGCGCCAGGGCGTGCTGCGCGACCTCGGGGACTTTCTGGGGGTGCGGCGGCCGCTGTGGACCTACGACCAGACCGGCGACGGCGTGGTGGACCTCTCTGGCCCGGAGTTCACCCCCACCGCCGGCGAGCTCCCGCCCGGCCTGGTGCCGGCCTATGAACCGTTCGCCGCGGACTTTGCCCCGGTCCGGGACACGCTCGAAGCCCAATATAAAGTCGCGCGCGGCAACCTGCTGAATCAGGCCCCGGTGCGCGGTGGCACGCTCGGCACCGTGATGGCCGACCTGGAGCAGAAGCGCGCGCATGATATCGGCGCGGCGGTGCGCGACGAGCAGCTGCTCAGTCGCCAGGAGCGCGACAAGTATCTGTATGGCGTCGACGCCCCGGCCCGGGCGGCGCTGTTTGGCCGGGCCACCGAGATCGCCACCGGGCAACCGACGCAGCAGTTTGCCGGCCTCCAGGGGGCCGCCGGCATCAGTGCCCAGGGGGCCCCGACGCTGGGGCAAGCCGGGCAGCTGGCGGCGACGCTCGCCGAGCAACGGTCCCGCGCCGCGACGGCGAGCGGCCAGGGGCTGGGGAGTAGCGCGGCGCTGCTGGCCTATCTCCAGAAGCAGAACAAAGGCAAGGGTGGCGAGGGCGGCGACTATGGGGGCCTGTTTACCGGGGTCATGCCGACCGAGGGCGGCCTCACCAGCCAGGGCAGTTATCCGCTCTATGGCTCGCCAACCTAGGAGACACACGACATGGCCGGTGATGCAGGCGGCGGATTTCTCCAGGGGTTCAGTGACACGGCGCTGAAGCTGCAGCAGTACCAGCAGCAGCGCGAGGAGACGCAGGCGGCGCTGGACCTCCAGAAAGAACATTTGGCGTTGCAACGCAAGATTCTGGTGGGCAAGGAAGCCTCGCAGGAGCTCGAAAACACCCTGCATCTGGCGACCCTGCACGATCTGGTCCGGAAGCATGGGCAGCAGGTCCTGGAGGATCAAGCCCAGGCGCGGGCCCGGGCGTTTCAGCAGGAGGGCCAGGGCGCCCCGCCAGCGGCCCCACCGGTGGGCCCCGACACGGAGCCATTCCTGCGCAACGATGGGCGCCAACCGAGTGCGCCGGCCCCGGACCTGCCGCCGAGCGGCGGCGGGGGCCCGACCAGCGCCCCCTCACAACCGGGCAATACGGCGGCGATGTACAACCGGCTCACCGACGAGATCGGCGCCCAGGCGGGATATAGCCCGCAGGTGATCGCCCATACCAAGGCCCTCATCCAGCCCGAGTCCAACTACAACCCCGACGCCGTGAGTAAGAAGCGCGCCGTGGGCCTGGGGCAGCTCATGCCGGAGACGGCGGCATACTACAAGGTCGAGGATCGCACCAACCCGCTGCAGAACCTCCGGGGCACGATGGCGTACCTCAACGACCTGTACCAACGCTACCCCGGCCGTCCCGACCTGGTCAGTGCCGCCTACAACGCCGGGGCAGAGGCCGTGGACAAGGCCGGGCCGGGGGTGCCGAACTATCCCGAGACCAAGGACTACGTCAAGAAAGTGGGTGCCAATCTGCAAGCGCAGGGGACGCCGGAGACGTCCCAGCATGTGGCCGGGCCGGGCGCCCCGACGCCCCCCCCTGTCAGCCCGACGCCCAGGGCCCCTGCTCCGCCGGCCACCGACGCCACGCTGGCTCTCAGCCCTGAGGCGCAGGCCTTCGCGCGGGCGGCGAATCCCGATCGCCAGGAGCTCGCGCACGTCACCACCCAGCTGCAGCACCACCAGGCCCTGCGCACGGCGGCAGAGCAAGACGCCCGGCGCCGGGCGATTACCGAGCAGCCGGCGGTGAAGACCATTATCGCGCAGTATGACAAACGCATCGCCGAGCTCACGGCCCGCCAGAACCATCTGGAAGGCCGGCTGGAGGCGAAGACGCCCTTCGACGAGTATGTCCTGTCCACCACGGGCGTGACGACGAAGGATCTGCACGCCCTCCCGGGCAAGGTGGAGCAACTCCAGGCCGCCTTCGAGGCGCAGAAGGTGACCACCACGAAAACCGCCGATGACGCCTTTAAGCGCACGCAGCCGCTCCTCGAGGCCGATCCCAAGCACGACTATATTGACCTGGCGACCGGGGAGAAGATCCCCGCGACGACGTCCTACGGGGCCGCGCAAGAGCTGATCACCCAGGGCAAAGTCCACGCCTATACGCCGCTGACGGGCAAGGCGGAGGAGGCCTGGAAGTTTGGCTCGAAAATGACGCAAGCGAACACGACGATCAACGCCCTGGAAGACCAGGGCGAATACGGCACCGACAGACTCCCGGCGTTCCTACGCGGGGCCGGCAACGTGATGGTCAAAACCGGGGCGCCCATCGGCGGCGCCGTCGGGTTGCTCACCGGGGGGGTCGTCGGCGCGGGGGCTGGCGCCTCTGTTGGTG